>ERZ1090879.1211-NODE-1212-length-14507-cov-5.591475_pt1 | contig 14507 bp, 8 predicted proteins | sample MGYA00478472_ERZ1090879 | MGnify/ENA primary metagenome ERZ1090879 (study PRJEB33644, sample SAMEA5815723) | chicken gut metagenome | biome: Chicken; feature: Gastrointestinal Tract; material: Caecum | place: Ireland | collected 2019-01-01 | study: A study of the...
GGCCGCGCGCACTTCAACGCAAAGCGCGCGCTCGAGGCAAGCCAGCCCCTTGAGCAGGTCGGCACAGAAATCCGCAAGATGTATAGCTGGAACGACGAAGGCAGCATAATTCAGGCTGAAGAGGGCAAAACCAAGTTATAATCGCATATATTAAGCGCGATAAGGCGGACTGCATGCAGTCCGCCTTAATTTTTATGCGTGCGCGCACATATGCGCGCACGCATAACTAAAAATATAATTTCTTAAAAATAATGCTCAATTTGTTGCTCTGAACAAACCAAAATGATATAATAATCAAGAGTATATATTATTCGTTCAAACGCGGGGCGTCGCGTTCCCGCTACGGAGTTTTTTAAAGTGAAAGATAAAAAATCATGCAACAGAAATTCTTTGATTTTTACGAGGGAGACCCTCGGCATGACGGTGCTTCTGTTCTGCTTTATCGTGCTTCTGGCGCTTTTCAGCGGGAGCGCGATATTTGCGGGATTCGGCAGCGCCATCTGCACGTTTATGTACGGTACTTTCGGCTACGGCTGCTTTCTGGTCGTGGCTCTCCTTGCGTATCTCGGCGTATGGCTGGCATTTGAAAAGAAAATAAAAGTAAAGGCGCGCCCCGCGGTGATGCTTTCTCTCACCGTGTACGCGCTCTTTCTGCTTTTCCACGCCGTTTCCACCAGGGGTTTCGTGCTCGACGGCAGCTACATATCGCAGTGCTATCTTATTGCGGCGGAGGGATTCCCCTCATACACGTTAGGCGGCGTGCTGTCGGCGATACTCGTCTATCCCGTAGCGCTCGTCACTACGTTTGTGGGCGCATATATAATTTTCGCCATTCTCGCCGTGCTCGGCGGGTATTTCACCGTGCAGTCCTTCCGCAAACACTACGGCAAAAGCGTAAAGGGCAATGCGGAGGCATATGCCGCAAACGAGGTCGCTGCCGACCGTTCCGATACGGGTTACGGCAATGAAAATTATGCCGCAAGCCCCGAAGCGCAGCAGTATCAGGATACCGCATATCCTTCGGGTCAGCAGTATCCCGCCCGTCCCGTTCAGCCGCAGTACGCTCCTGCGGACGGAGCTTATTCAAACGACTATGCGAACAACTACGCCGACCATTCGCAGGGGTATGTTCAGCCCGGGCAGGAGCAGTTTCCTTCGCGTGCGGAGCCCGTACCCCAGCCCGCGCAGACTTATTCCGACCCGTTCGCGCAGTATTATGCGCAGCGTAATGCCGCAGAAGAGGAGGAAGAGGACAAGTTCTCTCCCAAAAAGCTCGGCAGGAAAATTTTATTCGAGCGCGACGAATTTGCCGCAGAAAGTTACAGAAGGAACGGCATTTTCGACGAAAATTCTTATTTCAATCATCCCATAAGAAACGATAACGACTATCTGAGAGGTTTCTCCGACGGCAAGTCAAAGCCGAAGGGGACGACCATAGAGCCGACGACTTATACCTCGGCATACCAGCAGAGCGTTCAGCGGCAGACTAACTCCGTGCCCGACGTGCTCTACGGCGCGGCGCCCGCGCAGAAGCTCGAGGACGACAGCGCGCAGAATGCGGCGCAGGCTCCTCAGACGACTTCGCCATATACCGCGCCCGAGACGCCGTCCGCAGATTCGTACCCTGCGGCGGACGTTTCCGAAAGCGGAAGTTATTCTTCCGAAGAACCCGATTTCGGCGCGCCCGAAACGGAGTTCGACCAGCGCGACGAACTCGATTACGGCGAGCCTTCTTTCGGCGGAACGCAACCGCTTGGCGGTACGACGGAGAGCGTACAGCCTTCGTCAGACGCCCCCGCGGAGCAGTTCGGACGTCGCGATTCGCGCAGGCTCGACGATACGCTCTTTCCCTCTTCCGACCGCCGTTCCGATTCCGAGCTCTCCCGCAGGGACAGTTTTCTTTCCGATATGTCCCGCGACGATTCCGAGCGCGCCCGCACCGATTTTTCAAGACTCGATTTTTCACGCGGGAACGAAGAAAACGACGCGCGCACCGACGATTCGTCCGTCGGAGATTCATCTGTCGACGGCGATTTGAGGCGGGGCGATACCGAACGCAGGGTGGTCGGCTTCGGCGAACCCTCCGACGATATCTCTTACAGGAGCGATGAGGTTTCTCCCCCTGCCGAGAGCGGGGCGCAGCCCTCATCCGATTTATCCAGAGGCAGGGAACTGTCCGATTTCGGCCGCGGCAGAGGCGAAAGCTTTTCCGACAATGCCGCGCCTTCCAACGACATTTCTTCGCTCTTTTCTTCGTCTAATTCCCGTCTGGGCGGGGATAACAGAATCGAGCCCGACATATCCAGGCTATCTTCGCGCAGGAGCAACGCCAACCTGTTTGACGACGAAAGCAGCTTGGGCGAGCCGCCCATATTCGGCGGCAGAAGGGGAGAGGAGCCCCCTGTTCAGAGTACGACTCCTTCCGAACCCGTATTGCGCGAACAAATAGTCCGCGAGCCTGCAATGCGCGACTCCGCGGCGCCCGTTCAGCCTTCCGTGCCGCGCGATATAAAGCCTGCGGAACCTGCGGCAGCGCAGCCCGAGGAGGAGAAAAAGCCGCCCCACGTATGGAAAAAGTACGTGCGCCCTTCGCTCGACCTTCTCGACGACTACCCCGAATACAACGCGGCGGATACCGCCGAAATTGAGGAGAGCAAGCGCATAATCGTCGAAACTCTCGAAGGATTCAGAATAGGCTGTGAAATTTCCGACGTGGTGGTAGGCCCTGCCATAACGCGTTTCGACGTAATAATTCTCGACAGAACCAACATAAAGACCTCCCTGCGTTACAGGGAGTCCATTGCAATGGCGCTGAAAAAGGAGAACGTGAACGCCTACCTCAACTATTCCAAGGGCGCGCTCTCTATAGAGGTGCCCAACGCAAAGCGCGCAACGGTCGGGCTCAAAACGATGATGCGCTCTACGGCATATTCCAACGCAAAGACAAATTCGCTCACCTTTGCGCTCGGCAAAAACGTCGAAGGCGCCTGCATCTGCCCCGACATAACAAAGATGCCCCACCTGCTCGTCGCAGGTACTACGGGCAGCGGTAAATCGATATGTTTAAGCTCGCTCCTTATCAGTCTTTTGTATAAGTACGGCCCCGAAGAGCTCCGCTTTATCCTCGTCGACCCCAAACAGGTTGAGTTCATAAGCTACGACAAGCTGCCCCACCTAATGATAAACGAAATTATCTACGACGTAGACAAGGCAATAAAAGCGCTCAACTGGGCAATAAAGGAGATGGAGCGCAGATATACCCTGTTCAAGGACATGACCGAAACGGGCGCAAACGCAAAGGGGCATCTCAAGATTGCCACCAAAGACATCAACGAGTACAACAGCCACTTGGAGGAGGGGCAGGAGAAGCTACCCAAAATCGTGATAGTGCTCGACGAGTTCGGCGATTTGATGCTCCAGGCAAAGAAGGATATAGAGAGCAGAATTATAAAGCTCGTGCAAAAGGCGCGCGCGGCGGGCATTCACCTCATTCTCGCCACACAGCGCCCCTCGGTAGACTGCATTACAGGTCTTATAAAATCCAACCTGCCTACGCGTATAGGTTTCAAAGTCGGCTCGTTCGACGACTCCCGCACGATATTCGACGTCGGCGGCGCCGAAAAACTCCTCGGCAAGGGCGACATGTACTTCCGTTCGGCGGAGCGCCCCGAGCTCATGCGAATCCAGGGCTGTTTCGTCGATACCCCCGAAGTGCAGAGGGTTACCGACTTTATCAAACAGAACAACGAAACCTACTTCGACCAGAGCGTTTCCGACTTTATCAACAAAGTTGAGGAGCCCGAGCAGGCGGCAGGCATTTCCGACTCCGAAAGCACTGAGGAGACCAAGATTGACGATACCTTCATAAGGGCGCTCAAATACTGCGTAATGTCGAACGCCGCGTCTGTTTCGATGATACAGAGGCGCTTCCCGATAGGTTACATCAAGGCGTGCAAGATAATCGACTGGATGGAAAACATGAACTACATAACAAAGTCCGAAGGCTCCAAATCGAGAAAGGTTCTCCTGTCGCAGGAGGAGTTCTTCAATACGTACGGTGACGTCGATGACTGATTTTACGCAGAAGAAGTTCGGGCTTATCTCGCTCGGATGCGATAAAAACAGGGTAGACGCCGAAAAGCTGCTCGCGCAGATTAAGGCGCGCGGCTGCGCGATAACAAACGACATAGAGGAGGCGCAGGTGCTTATCATAAACACCTGCTCCTTTCTCGAAGCTTCCCGGAAGGAGGCTATCGAAACGATTATCGAATGCGCCTCCTATAAAGAGCAGGGTGGGCTTGAAAAAATTGTCGTAACGGGCTGTCTGCCCCAAAAATTTATCGGCGATATTTATGAAGAGCTCACCGAGGCGGACGTCTTTGTCGGCACTTACGACTACGATGTGTTTTTCGACGCGCTCTCGCGCGCATATGAAGATGGCAGGTGCAATATGGTTGGCGCGGGCAAAAACCCGTTTACCTGCGAAAGAGTGGTAACTACGCCTCTGCACTATGCCTATCTTAAAATTGCCGACGGCTGCAACAACCGCTGCACATACTGCCTCATTCCAAAAATACGCGGCGCGTATTTCAGCTATCCCATGGAGGAGCTGGTTAAAGAGGCTGAAGGGCTTGGCGAAGTAGCCGAGCTTATTCTCGTCGCGCAGGACGTCACGCGCTACGGCATTGACCTGTACGGCGAAAAAAAACTTTGTGAAATTTTGCAAAAGTTGACAGCACTTGACAACATTAATAGTGTAAGATTGCTGTACTGCTATCCCGAGATGATAGACGACGCGCTCATTTCGGAGATACGCGACAATAAAAAGATAATAAAATATCTCGATATTCCCTTCCAGCACAGCGAAGACCGCATTCTTAAAATGATGAACAGGCGCGGGACGAGGCAGTCGTACCTCGACCTTATCGCAAAGCTGAGAAAAGAGATTCCGGGCGTTGCAATCCGCTCGACCTTTATCTGCGGATTCCCCACCGAGACGGAGGAGGAGAGTGCGGCACTCGGCGAATTTTTAAAACAGGCCGAGCTTGATAACTGCGGTTTTTTTTCCTACTCGCGGGAGGAGGGCACTCCTGCATACAAGATAAAGGGTCAGATTGCCGCCGCGGTAAAAAACAGGCGGGTAAAAAATATGTACGCTATACAAAAGAGCGTTTCTCTCAAAAAAATGCACTCGCACGTGGGCAAAACGTTAAAGGTGCTCTGCGACGGCATCAGCGAAGAGAACGGCTGTTTTTACGGCAGGGCATATTTTTCGGCGCCCGATATCGACGGAAACGTATATTTTAACGCCGCCTTTGCCGAACAGGGCAAATATTACGACGTTATTATAGAGGATTGCGACAACTATAATTTATACGGCAGAACGGAGGACTACGCAGAATGAACGAAGAACCCGTAAACGAGCGCGAAGGCGAAGTTGCCGAAGGCGCGGCGGAGGACGAGAGCTTTAAAGACGATAAATTTTATAAATTTGCGAAGGGTAAGGGAATCATGAACCTGCCCAACAAACTCACGATAAGCCGGATGGTGCTCATTCCCGTGTTTGCGCTCTTTTTCTATCTGCAGTTCACGGGTCACTTTTTCGTTGCGCTCGTCGTGTTTGCCGTCGCGTCGCTCACCGACCTTTTCGACGGGAAAATTGCGCGCAGATACCATCTTGTAACCAACCTCGGCAAGTTCCTCGACCCGATTGCAGATAAAGTGCTCGTTGCAACGGCGTTTATCCTCATGCTCACCATGTCGGGCATATTCACGTTGTTTACGGGCAGCTGGGCGCTCATTGTTGCGGGTTGCGGCGTCGCGCTCATTTTAGCAAGGGAGATAATAATCAGCGGCTTCCGCATGGTTGCCGCCGATGCGGGCAAAGTTATCGCCGCCGATATGTTCGGCAAGTATAAAACGGTATTCCAGGACGCATCGATTGTCGTTCTTCTGATAAGCGCGGGCATTACCGAGCTTATGATGGCCAACTATTCGCATGCGTTCTACACCGCGTCGCAGGTCATAAACTATATCGGCCTCGTTCTGTTCGCCGCCGCCATAGTTCTAACGGTGCTTTCTGGAATAAATTATATAGTTAAAAATATCGACGTATTAAAAAAATAACGCATGAAAAAATGAGAAATTGTCTCGTTGTTTTAAAAAATAAAAAACTGTGTCCCGATTCGGCCGAATATGCGCCCTGCGTGCGCGCGTTTGCCACGGAGGGGCTGTATTTCGATAAAATTGCCGTCATCGCGTACGACAGTCCGCGCGATATCGTCGCACAGCTCAAAGAGTGCCGCGAGAGTTACGACAACACTCTGATATACTGCCCCCGTTCGATGCGCGAAACGCTGAGGGACTTTTTGCAGCCGCTCTACGGCTCGGCGTTCGATATGGCGGAGACGCTCGATAACGGGACGAGCACGGTATTTTTATATTTTTCCGACGGCGGAAACACCGCCGACTGCAACCGTTTTGCCCGTTATATAAGCGAAAAGCACGGAAAAAAGTTCGGAAGGGCGTACGTAAAAACGGTGGGCGCGCCACCCGCGGAAATTTTAAAGGCGGCGGAGAGCGCGAAGAAGATTAACCCCGCGCTTGAATGTAACATTTACGACAGTTACGGCGACTGTACGATAGAGATTGTGTATTCGGAGAGCGACCCGAAGATGATGGTGGACGAGGTTGTGCGCACCTTCGTTTCCGCGCTCGATAAATATGTATACGCGCTCGAAGACATAACGCTCGCGCAGAGGCTCTATCAGCTCTTAAAGCTGCGCAGAATGAAAATTTCCTGTGCGGAGTCGTTCACGGGCGGCGGGGTAGGGCAGCGCCTTGTGGAAGTACCGGGGATAAGCGAAGTTTATTTCGAGGGGCTGAATACCTATTCCAACGAGGCGAAGATAGCAAGGCTCGGCGTCGACGAAATGACGATAAAATCGACCGGCGCCGTATCCGCGGAAACAGCTTACCAGATGGCGGACGGGCTGATTGCGCAGGGGCACTGCGACGTATCGGTTGCGACCACGGGAATTGCCGGGCCTAAGTCAGATAATACCTCTAAGCCCGTAGGCCTGTGCTATATAGCAGTCGGGCTCAAAGACGGAGCAACCGTATATAAATACAACTTTGCGGGCGACAGAAAAACGATAACCGAGACGGCGATAAACTACGCGCTGTTCCTCGTTTATAAACATATCAAATAGTGAAAAAACCTTTTCAGGAGAACATAATGAACGAAGAAAAACTCAAAGCTCTGAACTCTACCGTTGCAATGATTGAAAAGCAGTACGGCAAGGGCGCAATAATGAAGCTCGGCGACGCCACGGTAAACACCGACCTCGAAGTTATTCCCACGGGTTGCCTCTCGCTCGACTTGGCGCTCGGCGTGGGCGGCGTGCCCCGCGGCAGAATAATGGAGATTTACGGCCCCGAATCTTCCGGTAAAACCACCGTCGCACTGCACATAATCGCCGAAGCGCAGAAGCGCGGCGGCATAGCCGCGTTTATCGACGCCGAGCACGCTCTCGACGCCGTTTATGCCGCAAACCTCGGCGTAAATATCGACGAGCTCTATATCTCCCAGCCCGACACGGGCGAGCAGGCGCTCGATATATGCGAGTCGCTCGTTCGTTCGAGCGCGGTCGACGTAATCGTCGTGGACTCCGTTGCGGCGCTCACGCCGAAGGCGGAGATAGAGGGCGATATGGGCGATACGCACGTGGGTCTGCTTGCAAGGCTCATGTCGCAGGCGCTGAGAAAGCTCACGGCGATAACCAGCCGTTCCAAAACCTGCGTAATATTCATAAACCAGCTCCGCGAAAAGGTGGGAGTAATGTTCGGCAACCCCGAAACCACCCCGGGCGGCAAGGCGCTCAAATATTTTGCGTCGCTCAGGTTGGATATCCGCAAGTCTGATACCCTTAAAGACGGCGACGGCATTATAGGCAACAGGGCGAAGTGCAAGGTTGTTAAAAATAAGGTTGCGCCCCCGTTCAGGGTTGCGGAATTCGACATAATTTACGGCAAGGGAATCTCGCAGGAGGGCTGCCTTATTGACCTCGGCGTAGAATTCGGCGTGCTCAAAAAGAGCGGCGCATGGTTCAGCTATAAGGAGGATAAAGTTGCCCAGGGCAGAGAGAAGATGAGGGAATACCTCGTAGCCAATCCCGAAGTAAGGGACGAAATCGAAGCGGCAATCAGGCAGGAATATAAACTCATTCAGGAGAAAAAGGCGTGAATAAATACGGCTTCGTGAGGGTATGCGCCGCCACTCCCGAAATAAGGGTGGGCGATGTTGACTTTAACGTAAAAAACATACTATCCGCCGCGAAAGAGGCGGCTGAAAAGGGTGCGCAGGTGATAGTTTTTCCCGAACTTTGCATAACGGGCTATACCTGCGGCGACCTTTTCAACCAGCGCGCCCTCATAGACGCCGCCGCTGACGCCATAGAATACCTTGCCAAAAACTTGCCCGAAGGTCCGCTTATCTTTGTGGGCGCTCCCGTGGAGGTATACGGCAGGCTTTATAACTGTGCTGTTGCGTTCAACGGGGGCGGGATAGAGGCATTTATCCCAAAAAAACATTTACCCAACTACGGGGAATTTTATGAACAGCGGCACTTTTGTTCCGGCGAAAATGTTGGCAGAAATCATGTCGAGTGGCGGGGCGGCAAAGTAGTCTATTTTACGGGAGACGTCGTATTTTACGATAGGAAGATGCCGCAACTTACGGTATCCGCCGAAATATGCGAAGATTTGTGGGTGCCCGATTCGCCTTCTGTAAAACAGGCGCTCGCGGGAGCGAATATAATAGTAAATCTTTCGTGCAGCGATGAGATTGCGGGCAAGGCGGAATACAGAAGAAACCTCGTTAAAATGCAGTCGGCAAAGCTTATCTGCGGCTATGTTTACTGCGACGCGGGCGACGGCGAAAGCACTACCGACATGGTATTTGCAGGTCACAATCTTATCTGTGAAAACGGCTCTGTGCTCGCCGAGAGCAAACTTTTTGAGAACGGTCTTTTGTTTGCGGATATCGACGTCGATAAACTCGATAACGAGAGGAAGAGGTGCGCAAGCGCCTTTTACGAAGGATATAATGACAACAATGCCGTGTTTATACCTGTAAATGTGTGCAAATGCAACGGTGATACGAACAGGACTTTTGCAAAGTACCCCTTCGTGCCCAAAGAAGGAACGCGCCTTTCAGAGCGCACCGAACTTATTTTGAATTTGCAGATGATGGGGCTTGTAAAGCGCCTTAAACATACGAATGCAAAGACGGCGGTCATAGGCATTTCGGGCGGACTTGACTCGGCGCTGGCGTTGCTCGTCACCTGCCGTGCGTTCAAAAAACTCGGCAAAGAGCTTACAGATATAATAGCCGTTACCATGCCCGGTTTCGGCACCACGGGCAAGACGTTCAACAGCTCCAAAGAGCTTTCGTCGGCGCTCGGCGTAACGCTTAAAACCGTCGATATTACGGGCAGCGTTTTAAAGCACTTCGAAGATATCGGGCACGACCCGAAAGTGCTCGACGTCACTTACGAAAATTCGCAGGCGCGCATGCGCACCATGATTCTCATGGATACGGCGAACAAGACGGGAGGGCTGGTTATCGGCACGGGCGATTTGAGCGAACTCGCGCTTGGCTGGGCGACCTACAACGGCGACCATATGTCTATGTATGCCGTAAATTCGGGCGTGCCCAAAACGCTCGTAAAGCACCTTATAAAGTTCGAGGCGGAAAGGCTTGGCGGCAAGGCGCAAAAGACGCTGGAAGTCATTTTATCCACCGAGATAAGCCCCGAACTGCTGCCTCCCGACAAAGCGGGCAATATCGCGCAAAAGACCGAGGATATAGTCGGCCCCTACGTTTTGCACGACTTTTTCCTGTATTACGCGGTGCGCTGGGGCTTTTCGCCCGAAAAGGTGCGCTATGTCGCGCGTAAAACCTTTAAAGACGACTTTTCGGAAGAAGTCATAGACAAGTGGCTCAAAAACTTTTATAAGAGATTTTTCTCGCAGCAGTTCAAACGTTCGTGCATACCCGACGGCGTAAAGGTTGGTACCGTAACTCTCTCGCCGCGCGGCGACTGGCGGATGCCTTCCGACGCTTCGGTCTCGTTATGGCTTTCGGAAATTTCGGACTGAGAGTTACAGAATATAAAAAAGGGCGGCCTTAACCGCCCTTTTTTAATGCAATTTTAAAGTATTTTAACAAAAAAACTGCTATCCGTTGACTTTACTGCGAATATGTTGTAAAATTAATAAGGATATTACTTACCCTGCGTTAAAACGCTTCTTTTACGCAGGCGTTTTGCGGGGTCGTATATATTTACAAAATTATCAGGAGGCTTACATGTATCTACTCGGCATAAGCTCCCTGTTTCTTGCAAGCGGCGAAACAATAGGCATGATAGTTGCAATAGTTGTTGCCGTATTGGCTATTGCGGCTGCGATAGCCGGATTTGTGCTTTTCTTCAATCACAAAAAGAAAGTCGACCAGGCAAATAAAGAACTCGGCGAAGCGTCTGAAAGGGCGCAGAAGATGGTTGCCGAAGCTCAGGCTGAATGCAAAGCGCTAAAAAAGGAAGCCATTTTAGAGGCAAAGGAACAGGAACTTAAATTAAGAAACGACTTTGAACGCGAAAGCAAGGAGAAAAAGGCTGAACTTGCAAAGCAGGAACAGCGTTTAACCCAAAGGGAGGACAACCTCGACAAGAGGGAAGATTCCTTAACCAAAAAGAGCGACGCGCTCGAACAGCAGAAGAAGGAACTTGCCAACAAAGAGCAGGAAATCAAAAAGACGCAGGACAAAATCAATCATCAGCACGAGCTGATGATTCAGGAACTCGAAAAGGTGGCTCAGCTCACCAAGGAAGAGGCTAAAACGCTCCTCTCCAACGAGATTCTCGACGAAACGCGCCACGACGTCGCACTGCAGGTGCGCAACATCGAGCAGACTGCAAAGGAAGAGGCGACAAACGAGGCGAAGAAGATTATCACGCTAGCCATTCAGCGCTGCGCGGCCGACCATACGTCGGAGGTCACAGTTTCTACGGTTTCCCTTCCCAGCGACGATATGAAGGCGAGGATAATAGGCAGGGAGGGCAGAAATATCCGCGCCCTCGAAAATGCTACGGGCATCGAGTTTATCATCGACGATACTCCCGAAGTCGTAATTCTCTCGGGGTTCGACCCTATGAGAAGGGAAGTTGCAAGGCTTGCCCTTGAAAGACTGATTGCCGACGGCAGAATCCATCCCGCACGCATAGAGGAGACTGTCGAAAAGGTTAAAAAGGAACTCGACAACGAGATTAAGCAGGCTGGCGAAGCCGCCATGTTCGAAGTCGGAATATTCGGGCTTCACCCCGAGCTCATAAAGCTTATCGGCAGGCTCAAATACAGGACGAGTTACGGGCAGAACGTATATCAGCATTCCATAGAAGTTGCGCTCCTTGCAGGTCTTATGGCGCAGGAGCTCGGGCTCGACGTAAACTTTGCAAAGCGCGCGGGACTTCTGCACGATATAGGCAAAGCAGTCGACCATGAACAGGAAGGCACCCACATAAGGCTCGGCGCCGACCTTGCGAAGAAGTATAAAGAGAACGCGAACATCGTAAACGCGATTGAGGCGCACCACGGCGACGTGGAGCCTAAAACGGTTGAGGCTGTGCTCGTGGCTGCCGCCGACGCGATTTCGGGCGCAAGACCGGGCGCAAGAAGGGAGACGGGCACAAACTACGTCAAGCGCCTTGAAAAGCTTGAAGAGATTGCCTCAAGCTTCAGCGGCGTAGACAAGAGCTACGCAATCCAGGCGGGCAGGGAAATACGCGTTATGGTAAAGCCCGAACAGATTGACGACGCCCAGGCGCTCTTCCTTGCAAAGGATATCGCAAAGAAGATAGAATCGGAACTCGAATATCCCGGACAGATTAAGGTAAACGTTATACGCGAGTTCAGAAGCGTCGAATACGCAAAATAAAAAAGCAAACAGCGCCATATGGCGGAAAAATGCGGAGGCAAACGCCTCCGCATTTTTATTGAAATTATATGTATCGACGGTTATAATTTTTGTATTGTTACGGCAACGAAAACGACTGCAAAAGCGGCGCGGAAATTTTACGCGCCGCTGCATTTATTATTTATTTGCCGATTTTTCTTTTTCGAGTTTTTTCATCACTTCTTCGATAAAGCTCTGCGCCGCGTCGAAGTCGTCTATGTTTGGTCTGCCCTTGTTTATGCCGCCTGCAAGCGCAAATATGAAGAACTTGCACAGGCCTTTGCAACCGAACGAGCCCAAAACTTTGCTGCCCTTTTGTTCGAGCAGGGAGATAAGTTTTTTGTTATATTTTTGGTATTTGCCCGTGGCGCTCGTGGAGAATACAAACGAATACTTAGGTGCGGCGGGGAGCTTTTCGACGAACTTTATAAGTTTCGGGTCGTGGCTGCCCGCATTTATTCCGCCGCCGAACCCGACGGCGTCGTACTGTGACAGATTGTATTTCTCGATGTCGTCGAAATCGGCGATGGTGAGGGGAGCAACTTCCGCCATAGCCTCGGCTATCTGCATCGTGTTTCCCATATGAGTTGACCTTACTACGGCAAGAAGTTTCATTGCTGCGCTCCGTTATTTTAATTTTTGGTAAACAGATAAAAACTTAAAGTGAATATCGGAATATTCAGCGCTATTATGCATGGTATAACCACGTGCGAGAGCACTTCGGTAGTCGAAGACCAGTCGGTGCTTAAAATAAACGCAAAGATGAATATTATGATAATCAGAAGAACGGTTATAATGCACGCCGTTGAGACGTATCTGAGGCTCGTCGGCTTGCGAATATGGTTGCCGTAGCGCGCGCCGAAGAGTATTCCGCATACGAGCACGGTTGCAACGCCGAGCGCAAGTATGATGATGGGGTAGGCTATCGAAACGTTCAGCTCGTCCATAAACAGGAGTGTGAGCGTAAATTCCAACAGCATTATCACACCGATAATCAGCGAGCACTTAAAGAGCGTTGCGCCCTTGTTATACGTCGTCTGCCGTGCCGCGCCTGCGGCGAAAGCTTCGTCGGACGTGCTTATTTTAAGTCCGTCGGAAGCCGCTTTTTTGCTTGCGTCGAGATAGCCGCCGTATCTCACCGGATGTCTTACCTGTTCTTCCTGCGCGGGCGCCTGCACTTGTTCAAATACAAGTTCGGCTGGCTGGGGCGTAACCTGCGGCTGTGGCTGTGCGTAAACAGGTTGCTGTACGGGCGCAGGTTCGGTATTTTTGAGAGTACTGTCGAAGAGTTTATCTATCAGATTCTTGTAGTCGCGTTCCTGTTCGGGGCGCGCGTTATAAATAAGTCTGTCGGTATTCTGCTCGGTATCCTCTGGCTCGCTGCGCTTTTTATCGTCGTCGCCAGAGATGAGCTTGAGGTAGTTTTCGTGTGCGCGTCTGCGGCTCTCTTCTTCGGCCGAGCGGCCGAGCTGTGAGGTGTATCTCGCTCTCTCGGCGTTAATCTCTTCGTCGGAGTAGGGGCTTTGCCGTGCATAATTGTCTTGCTGACCCGCATGTTCCCCGCGGCGGACGTCGTAGCTTTCGTTATAACTTTCCGTGTGCTCGCTGTAAGTCGTCTGCTGCGCTTCGGCGGGCTGTGCAATGTATTCGTGCGCAGGCTCGCTGTTATTCATAACCTGCGGATTAGGTTGCTGCACGGGTTCCTGTACCGGCGTCGGCGCAGGCTCCTGTGTCGCGGGCGCAGTTTCGGTGTTGCCGCTTGCTGTCTGCGCGCCCGCGGTCATTCCGCTTTCAAAGAGCTGTTCGGAGTATGTAAGCGGCTTTTCCGTTTCGGCGGTATAAGCGACGGCGGGGGTATCGTCGGCCTTTTTTTCTTCCGCAGGTTTTTCCTCGGGTTTCTTTGTGGGGTCGTCGATATATCTTGTCTGAACGTCTTCCGATACGGTGTAGGTGCGCGCCTCAACCGAGGGCATTCCTGTCTCATCCGTCTTGTCGGGTTTTTCTTCTTTTTGTTCTTCGCCGTCCTCGCCGTGAATTACGGGTACGCGCGAAGTCGCCTGCTTCAGAATTTTGAAGTCGACGGGCGTGGGGGCGGGTTGGTTGAAGTCGAAGTTGCGGTCTGAGATGAGATTATCGATGACAGTCCTCGAATATTCCCATTCTGCCTGGTTATGCTCGGTTATTTCGCGCCCGCTTTCGGTGAGGCGGAAATATTTTCGTCTGCCGCCCGCCGAAACTTCGTCGTTTTTCCAATAAGCCTGAATATAGCCTTGGTTTTCCAGCCTTTTAAGGGCGCTGTAAAGCGTGGGCTGTTTGAGCGTGTACTGCCCGTGGCTCTTTTCGTTTATTTCATTGATTATCTCGTAGCCGTACTTGTCTCTGTCGTACAGCGAGCGGAGAATGATGGTGTTTATGTGTCCGCGTATGAGGTCGGCGCTTATCGAGCTCTTGCCCTGACCGCCTTCAAATTCTTCGGTGTTGTTGTCCATGGTAT
>ERZ1090879.1219-NODE-1220-length-14480-cov-13.061629_pt1 | contig 14480 bp, 2 predicted proteins | sample MGYA00478472_ERZ1090879 | MGnify/ENA primary metagenome ERZ1090879 (study PRJEB33644, sample SAMEA5815723) | chicken gut metagenome | biome: Chicken; feature: Gastrointestinal Tract; material: Caecum | place: Ireland | collected 2019-01-01 | study: A study of...
TGAAGTAGTTTCAAAGTTATACAACGGACTTGTAAAAGATCTGAACAGGCTGTCGGAAATAGATTACACAATAACAGACGGCTACGACTATGCCCAGCTTGCTATCTGCTTCCTGCATCAATTCAAAGGTAAGTATGTAGACGATGTCTGGGGCAAAGACAGAAAAGGTAAATTAATATCTATCCGAACGGCTTGTTTCCGCAAAGTAGACAGCGAACTTTTACATTTCCGCAGGAAGATAGCCCATAACAGGCAATTGGAATTCAATCACAACAAACACGACATTCCCGACCCCCGCGACTGCTTTGAAGACAAAACCGAAGACTACGCAAAGGCCGACAAACTTCTTAACGATTTACACTTAACTGAAGCTGAAATTCAGACTCTCAACTGCTACATTAACGGCATGAAGCAGTCCGAAGCCGCCGCAGCATTGGGCATTACTATATTTGGCGTTAAATACAGAAAACTGCGCATAAGACAGAAATATGCCATGTACATAGGGATATGAATCTCATACCCCTGCCCCACTGTGCATAACTTAAAAAATTCAAAATTTTTCTTTAAAAATACAAACATTTGTTTGACATTTATCCGAGCCATAGTGTATAATGCAGCCATGCACCCGAAAAGGAGCATACAGTTTAGCACAGAGGAGCTTTTTTGTGTATCTGCGCAAACTTAAAGCTAAAGCTATTTTCACCTGCAGAACATGTGAGTTTACAAATCACTCGTTATTACATATCGAGTGATTTTTCTGTACAACAAATAACGCAGGCGCGGGGCCTGCGCTATTTGAATTTCAGATTAAATTACCTGTTTTTATATAGCCTGCGCCTTATTGCATAGAGCGCTGCAAGCAGAACCATGCCGCCGCCAAAGAGCATTGCAATCTGTTCACCGCCAACATCCTCAACGCTCGCGCAGCCCGAACAATTCATGCCGCCATCCGCGGGAGGAACGTCCGCTCCGACATCATCCTCGCCTGTTGAAGGCTCTTCTGGCTTGGGGTTCGACGTTCCCGTTGCAGGGATTACCTGCGTCTCTATGGTCGTATAAGTTTGCCCGTTGAACATAACCGTTGCAGTATACGTTTTCACGCCGTCGCTCCCGGCGGTGGCCTCCGTGGTCACCTCACTTATAACTGTAGCCGTAAGCTGTTCGGAATGGGTGCAGCCCTCGCGAACACAGGCGAATGTCGCCGTAGCGGAGGACAAATCCTCGCTCCAAGCCCACGCAGGTGCGACATCTGTATAATCATGCCCGAGCGCGGGAATTTCCTCATACGTCGTATAGTCACAGCGCGAGCAGGTATCGTACGCCTCCCAGCCAATCTCACTGCACGTTGCTACCTGAGCCTCGTGGTGTGCTAAATTATGCCCAAGCGCGGGGATTTCCTCATACGTCGTATAGTCGCAACGCGTGCAGGTATCGTACGCCTCCCAGCCAATCTCGGTACACGTTGCAGCCTGAGCCTCATGGTGTACTAGGTCATGCTCAAGCGCAGGGATTTCCTCATACGTTGTATAATCACAGCGCGAGCAGGTATCGTACGCCTCCCAGCCAATCTCGGTACACGTTGCAGCCTGAGCCTCATGGTGTACTAGGTCATGCCCGAGGGCGGAGACGATACGCTCTTCATACGCATCGCAGAATTGGCATTGGCGGCGCTCTGTGCCGTCTGTGGTACAGTCGGGAGCCACTGTCTGCTGCCATTCTCCATATGCATGTTGGCCATTCGCGACTATAGTCCTGGCTTCGGCCACCTCACCGCATGACAGGCAATACCTAACCTCAAGACCCGCCTGACAAGACGCCGGCGTGTTTATTTCCCACTCACCCGGTGTATGTATGTGCGAATTCGAGGAGGACGTACCCATAACCGACATGTTCTCACCCGTCAAAACATCGCCACATTCTGTACAGCGGAAATAGTAGGCATCTTCACCCTCATAGCCGAAGAAAATATTGGCTATGAGCTCTAAAAGAATCTTTATCCAGGACTTGCTGACAATTTGCTTTTTATAATTATGCCCTGTGGGAGGGACTTCCTCCGTGATATTCATACCGCATATTTCACATTCATACTGCATATCCCCGGGCTGTTCACATGAGGGTTCATGCCCGCCGACCGCAACATATTGATGGCCTGCAGCGGCAACCGCTTCCTCCTCCGTCATGCCGCAGACAGAGCATTTGCGCACGCGTAATCCCTCAGCCTGGCAAGTTGCGGGCACAGTTGTGACCCATTCGCCAAAGGTATGGCCAAGAGGTTCCGTGTAATTTTCACGGTATTCATCACCACAGGCAGAACATACATAACTGTCATACCCCTGCTCAGTGCAGGTGGAAGGAACGGTGCAAGGCACATATTCGTGTCTGCCGCCGACGTGATCCCACTCGGAGATAAATTCGACATTGCCTGTAACCGTCATGCCGTCGACATAGCCTATCCAGCCGAGGAAGGTATAGCCTATGCGCTGAGGCTGTTCGGGAAGGGTAATTTCAGTGCCGTAGGTATATCGAGATACACTGACGACCTCGCCGTCAAAGCCAACGAACGTGACCGCATAGGTAACAGCCGAGTTGACTATTACGGCCTTAGCCGTTACATTGTATGCCGAAGTTGCGGGCAGGGTATCGGCCGCGCCGTCGCCGTCGATATCCCAACCAACGAAAACATATTTTTCTTCACCGCGTATCACGTCGCCGACATACGGCTGGCGGATGACCTGTTCGGTAGTATAGTATTCGCGCGAGATGGGATTGCCCTCAAAATCGTAGAAGTCGGCCACTATCCATTCCCCGCCATAATAGACGGAGTTGCCGCTGTTCCAACCGGGCAAATCAATATCCCACATTATATTATTTTCGCTCTCTTCGACATAAATAGTCACACCATATATGCCGCTGAATGCGTAGTTCGTTTCAACTTGCGCACCCTGTCCGATCACTACCGATTCAAGAGTTATGGGAACTGTATCGCCATAGTAATTGAAATATTTTACTATGTTAGCCGGAACATCTGTTAATACAAGCGTGCGCAGATTGGTGACATTATAGAGCGCGCCGTTGTGGTCACCGCCAATAGTTACGGTTGTGAGCACAAAGCAATCCTCAAAGGCGTCCTCGGCGATACACGTTGTACCTTCGGCCACAATAAAACTTGTTATATCCTTATCTACCGCGAGGAGATTGCTACCGCTATACAGGCCGCCCTCAGTCCAATTTGCGCTATCGCTGTAGAAAGATGTGTTCTGGAATACGCGCGAGCCTATATATTGAATTGTTTCAGGAAGAGAGATGCCCGTAAGCGAGGTGCAGCCGCTGAATGCGTCCGAGAGTATTTCCCTCAGCTTGCTCTCGCCCTGTATATCGACGCTGCTGAGAGAAATGCAATTTGCAAAGGCAGAATCGCCTATATACTCAAGAGATGCGGGCAGGGATACGCTTTCAAGATTGACGCAACCGTAGAACGCAACGGACGGCAGTTGCGTGAAGCCTTCTGGTATTACAACCGAGCGGATACCCGATACGCCGCGCATATTGATCGAATAGCTGTTGCCATCCATCGTGAGGGGCAGCACAACCTCTGTTTCCTCACCGAGATAGTCGTTGAGGGTATAAACACCGTTCTCTCTAACAAATCTGAAGCCTTCGGGCGTATCTATGGTGATGGCGTCGTCGTACCTTGTGAACCTTGTGCCGTCGGCATTGACTATAACGCGGCAATACTGCGTGAGTCCGCCATAATCGGTACTGTCGAATGTTATGGGAAGATTACTGTTGTTTATAACCTCGTACAACTTAATGCAGTCATCGAAAGCCGAAGGGTCGATAGATTGCATTGTGGAGGGGATGACCACCCTCTGGAGATTATAGCATTGATCAAATACGTCACGGGGGAGGCTGGTCATACCTTCGGCAAGCACTGCCTCTTTGAGCGCTATGCAGTTGGTGAACGCATATACGTCTACGTTTTCAAACTCTGTGGGAAATACTATGCTTTCAAGCCCTGTGCAGTACTGGAAAGCGCCGTAACCAATATAAGTGAGACCTTCGGGCAACTGCACTTCACCCAGTTTGGAACATCCCGAGAAGGCATACGAGCCTATTGCTGTAACGCCCGATGGAATGGCTATCTCCAATAGATTAACACAATTTTCAAACAGACCCCAAGGTATTTCAGTTATACCTTCGGGAAGATTGATTGAGGTTAAACTTGTGCAGTTGCAGAACGCTGAATAACCTATAGAAGTGACACCCGCAGGAACGTACACCGCAGTAATGAGGGTGCAGTCGGCGAATACTCTGCCTCCTATTGTTTTAAGCGTTTCGGGCAGAGTTATCTGTCCCGAAATATTTTTTGGCGCAAACAGAATGGTGGTTACATCCTTATTATAGACGTAATTGTCTATTAAAGTGAAGTACGCATTTTCATTCGAGAACACTAATTGATTAAGCTTGGGACATCCTGAGAAGGTATTGACCGCAAAATTGTTTAGCCCGCTTCCTATATACACATTTTCAAGCGCGGCACATCCAGAAAAAGCGCCATCTCTGATATATGTTACACTATCTGGTATGTCTATACTTGTTATTTGTGTACAAGCTTCGAATGCGCCATCGCCTATATAGGTCACGCCCTCGGGGATTTCAATTTGGCTGATTGCCGTTCCGTTAAAACACCATCCGGGTATTTCCTTGATTTGTGAGGGGATATTTACCTTAGCCAGCTTTGCACTGTGCTGGAATGCATAATCACCTATTGTCAACAGAGACTCGGGCAAGCGCACTTCAACAAGGTTATCACAATTACTGAAAGCATTTTCGCTCAACGTCGTAATCCCTTCGGGGACTATTACACTTTTAAGGCTGTTATTCCTTGCCAGGTATATATCGTATGCACTGCCGTTAATTGAAACGGGAAGCTCAACTATGTCGGCATCACCGTTATAATCAACAAGCGTGTAGTGTTCACCCTCTTGCAGAAATCGGAAGCCATCTGGCGTATCTATATAAACAAACTCGCCGTCCCTATAAGTTTTTGTGCCGTCCGCAGAAATAAGCAAATTCGCGTGCATTGCCACTTGGCCATATTCTTCACTGCCAAGCACGATAGGCAAACTGCTACGATTGTAAACTGTTGTCAAACGGTCGCACCCAACAAAGCCGTCAATCTTTTGCAGTCCCGCACCCAAAGTTACGCTATATAATTTACTACAATAATCAAACGCGCAATACTCTATTTCAACTACGCTATCGGGAATGATCAATCCTTCAAGATAACGCAGATCATTCATAGACCAATTATTTATCTTGGTTATACCCTCGGCGAGGTGAAGAGTGCCGGATATGCCGTAACCAAAGTAGTAATGCGAAGGCGAATCTCCGCCGATATCGATTACGTTTGTAAGTTCATAAATGGCCGTTGTGCCCTCAAACGCGCCGCCATATAGTGCTGTGACGCTGTGGGGTACATTTATTCGCTTTAACCCTGCAAGGCCATAGAATGCATTGCTGCCTATATATGTGAGTCCGTCCGTTATGGTGACCTCCTCAAGGCTGAGGGGAACATATGAATAATTCGCCTCATATGAGCCCGCGCCAAAGATATAGCCGAACCAGCTTATTTCATCGTCCTCATAACCCGCTCCAATGAAAGGCAGGGTTATTTTGGTGAGGCGGTTGCAGTCGGCAAACGCACCGAGGCCAATGTTAAGCAACAACTTATTATCGGCTGGAATGGTAACAGAAGTCAGATCTGTACCCATAAAGGCATATCTGCCGATATCGATTACGCTTGCGGGAAGTTCAAGCGAAGTTATGCCGGAATACGCAAAGGCATAGTCATAGATACCCGCAAGATCACTCGTCTGCGATATGGGCAAGCCTGTGAGCGAACTGCACCCGTAAAAGGCATAGTCTGAAATTTCAACTATGCTGTCGGGAATTGTGATGTTTGTAAGGCTGGAACAATTGAGGAACGCGCCCTCATATATACCCGTAAGCCTGTTATCGGGAGCAAAGCTGACTTCGTACAGGCTTTCACAATCGGCAAAAGCGTAGTAGTCTATGGAGACGACGCTTGCGGGAATGGAGATAACTTTTAACTGCCCGGCATTGTAGAATGAGCGGTAGCCTAAAGCGAGCAGGCTTATCCCCTCTTCAAAGAGCACTTCGGAAAGGGAAGAATTTTCAAACGCGCCGAAGCCTATACTCTCTACCGTGGCTGGCACAGTGAAACTGCCCGTGCGTCCCGCAGGCATGGCGATGAGTTTTGTTCCATCCTTATTGTAAAGCACTCCGTCAACCGCGGAATAATAGGGATTATCTTCGCTGACGACAAACTGCGTAAGGTTTTCAAGCCCAACAAACGCGTATTCGCCGATATATTCCACATTGGCGGGAATGGTTACAGAGGTGAGGCCCGTGTTATAGAACACGTTGGAGCGAAGCTCTAAATCCTGCCCCGACCCGAGCGAAACGGATACTAGGTTGCGGCAGTCACGGAAAGCGTTGTCGTCGATGTACACAATACTGTCAGGCAATTCAACCGTGAGCAACTGCGTGGCGCTGAATGCGTGCGCGGGAATATATGTGAGCAGACTGCCTTCGCCAAATGAAACCGAAGATATTGCCGAATTGTAGAAGGCGTATGTGCCCAGTTCCGAAAGCGTTGTGGGAAGCGAGATACTGCCGAGCTGCGATGTGTATGCAAAGGCGTACTGCTCTATCTGGCCGAGCACGCTGCCGTCGCCGAACGTGACGCTTTTAACGGGCGTATTGTAGAAGGCATAACCGCCTATGAATGTTACGCTTGCGGGTATGACCACTTCCTCTATCGCACTATATGCAAAGGCATAGCGTTGGATATTTATAAGGGTATCGGGCAGGATGACGGATGTTATCCCACTGCCATAGAAGGCATAACCGCCTATGGACACAATATCGCCGCCCACCGAAAGATTGAGGGCAGAGAGGTCTACAACGCTGCTCTGACCGCTGTAAGACAGCAGGGAAACATTGCCGCTTGCCGCAACGGCGTACTGCCAGTCATCCTCGGTTATTACATCTTTTACGCCGAGGTAATACCCCGATATGCCGCTGTCCCAATTTTCCTGAAGAGTGGCGGGCAACAGTTCGGAGGAGAAGTACACACTTATATCGTCCGTGCCGTAGAAAGCGTACCGCCCTATAAATTCAACAGATGCGGGAATGGTGATTTCGTCGAGCGATTGAGCCATATAGAAAGCATACCTGCCTATGCGCTCTACGCCTTCGGGTATGGATACAGATTGTAAATTTTTATCATATCTGAACGCAAAGTTGTCTATATTAGTGAGTTTGGCGTCGCCGAAATCGACCTTCTCGAGGTTGCCCAGTCCCTCAAGGCCGTGCGCCTGTATGGAAGTGAGCACCGAGCCGTCCTCAAAGATAATTTCCCTCAGGTTATCGCACCCTATGAACATGTAGGCCGAAATGCTGCCGAGCCCGCTGCCCGTAGCGAATGTGACCGAAGTGAGATTATCACAGCCTTCAAATGCATACTGCGCCATCGTTGTTACGCTTGCAGGTACACGGAAGGAACCAATGCCCGTATAGGCAAACGCCGCATAGCTTATGCGGGGCAATTTACTCTGCTCAGTAAAGTTGATATAGCGCAGATTATAGTCGTATGCAAAGGCGTAATTGCTTATCTGCACAACGTTGTCGGGGATATCGATATTGGCTATATTGGGCACATCGCAGAAGGCATATGCCTCTATATTTGTGAGCGATTGGGGCAGCGATATGTCGTAGAGACTATATGCACCGTTGAAGGCAGCCTCGTTTATTACAAGCGTGCCTTCGGGTATGGCATATTCAACGGCCTCATTGCCCACGGAATACATTACAAGCGTATCCAGATTGCGGGTATACGCCACGCCCGACACGTCGGCATAGTGCAGGTTGGCGTCGTCCACCTCTATATATGTCAGGTTGTGGCAATACGCAAACACACCGAAGCCGATATGCTCAACATTGGCGGGGATTATAACTGTGCCCGTGAGAGAAGTGCTCCTGAAAGCGTAATCGCCTATCTGCAACAGCGACGAGGGCAAGCTTATCTCCGTGAGGGCATACACATAGCCGAATGCGTCGCCGCCTATGTACTGAAGGTTGGAGCCCGCCCCAAAGGTGACCGACGACAAACCGAAGTTATTCATGAACGCCGCTCCGCCTATGGAGATGAGGGATGAGGGCACATTGAGGGAACGCACGTCGTTGAGATAGAACGCGTAGTCACCTATCTGCATGAGATTGCCGTCCGCACTGAAGTTTATTGTCTGCACACCGGCATAGGCAAACGCCCACTCCTCTATCTGCAAAATATTGGCGGGCAGATTGAGTGCAGCCAGTTCATAGTCATGGGCGAACGCGTACTTGGTTATGGAATACACGCCGCCGCCTATATCGACATCTTTGAGGTAATAGTTATATGCAAAGGCATACTGCCCGAAGTAAGTGACGCTGTCGGGAATACTAAGACTTTCGAGCAGTGAATAGGCAAAGGCGTAGTTGCCTATCGTCTGCACATTGCCAAGGTCGATTGCCGCAATGCGGGCATAGCCAAAGGCGTGCGTGCCAATAGCCCTGACCCTTTCGGGCAGTCGGTATTCGCCGCTCAGCCCTGCAGGGTATGCCACAAGCGTATCGCCCGTTATGTTGAAGAGCACGCCGCCCGTTGCCGCAAAGCTGATATTGCCCGGAGCCACGCTGAACGAACGTATGCCGTTTGCGCCGAAGAACGCCGAGCCGTTAAGGTGGTTTACGTTTGCAGGCACATCAAAGCGCGTAAGGCTGCCGCAGTTAGCAAAGGCGTTGTCGCCTATAGTTGTAAGCGAAACATCCTGCGACCATACAACTTCAGAAAGCCTTGCGCAATTTGCAAAGGCAGACGAGCCTATGCAGGTTACCCCGTCGGGAATGGTTATGCCCGTGAGTTGGGTACAGCCGCTGAACGTCCCCATACCTATATTTGTAAGCCCTGAGGGCAGATTTACCTGTCTGAGCCGCGATTGGTTTTCAAAGGCGAAATCACCTATGGATGACACCACCCTGCCTTCTATTCTGTCGGGGATGGTTATATAGCGGCGGTGCCCGGTATATGAACGGATTTCCACCGTGCCGTCATCCAGAATTACATATGTATAGGGGATGCCGTCGTCTTCATTGACCCAATTGGCATACAGCGTTATATCAGACGTGAAAATGTCGGAGTACCAGTTGAGCTCCTCGGTGCATTGTATATCGTAATACCATCCGTCAAACACGGCATAGTTGCGCTCAGGCTCGGGCAGATTCTGCAACGTGTGGTTACGGATAAACACCTGCTCTATATCATCGACCTCATCGGTGAGCATATCGAACGTTACCGTCCCGCGCTCCTCGCACACGAGGGCGTTTATATCGAGCGCGCCATACCCGAAGAACCAGTCTTCGCCAAGGCTGCCGATATCCGCAGTCGACGCATACAACAGTTCGCGGACTTCGCGGAGCTCCATATAGCCGTTCTGCGACTTTAACAGGGCAATTGCCGCCGCCGTTATGGGCGAGGCAAAGGATGTGCCGTTGATTGTGCCGTATGTACCGCCCAGCTGTGCGGTATACACGGTGCCGGGCGCAACGATATCCGAATTGTCGCCATAGTTTGAATAGGCGGCGAGGTCGAAGCTGTTATCCGCAAGCGCACCCACGCCTATAACATTTTCATCGGCGGCGGGATACATGAGGACGGAAGTAGAATCGTTACCTGCGGCGGCCACGCACACTATATCGCTGTCGGTCGCAAGTTTTGCCGCTGCCGAATAGGGATTGCTGCCATAACCGCCAAACGACATATTTATAATGTCGGCGTCGCGCTCTATTGCATAATACATGCCGAAGACCAAATCGGAGGCGCGGTAAAAAGTTCCATTGGGGCTGCATTCCGCCTTGATTATGAGCAGCTCGACTTCGGGCGCAATGCCCACAACCCCAACGCCGTCCATGGCAGCGCCGACAGTGCCCGCTACGGCCGTGCCGTGGCCCACTTCGTCCTCAATTACAGACCAATCATAATCTTTTAATATCTTGTCCTCGGTGGCGTTATAGGAATATTCGCTGATCCTGCCCGCGAATTCGGGGTGATCGGTATCTATGCCGGTATCTATTACCGCCACGGTTATTCCTTCGCCCCTGTAGTTATTCCATGTACGACCTATATTGAGATAGTCCAGGTAGGACTGGTATTCATACAGCTCATCCGTCACATTATATTCGGGCGCAACGGGTATTGGGCGGGCAGACCCGTCCCCCTCTTCGCCCACGACAACGTCGGCCGTCTCCACCATGTAATCCGCAGACATATAGGGAATATCTTCGCGGTTGTTCCTGTCGGCAAAGATATCACGTATGGTAGTTTCGACGGGCAGATTGAGCGTGGCAAAACTGCCGTCATGCGTTATTCTGAGTTCAGCTCCATACTTTTCTGCCAGGGCCGAGGCCGCACTTGGCGAAGTATTTTTAAGCACTATGCTGCTCTCATCGTAGCGACCTGCATTTGCATCGAGCTCGCTTATGGCAGTCTGCTGAATATTGTTGAGACGGTTTTCTCTGATGAGCATAAAACAGCCGAAGCATATACATATGCCTGTCAGCACCGCCAGAACAACGGCAACAATTATTTTGATTTTTGCCTGTTTAGACATAATTTCATCCTCCCTCTTCTTTTTTGATATAATAAACCTGCATAACAGAAACTATCTTCTGCAGGCAACGTTTTAATTTAATTAATAATATATTCTCATGTAAATCATATCAGATATGTTTACCGATGTCAAAGAAAGTACTGACAGGCGTAAGTCAGTTCCCATTATGGTTTTAACTTTTTATGTAGTATCTGCCCAGACTGCTCTGCGCGGCCAAAACATAATCAGGTTTGTACTTACGCAAAAAGTTGCTCACCTCGCGCATATATCTGTAAAATTGGCGCTCGGAAACGCCGAATTTCATGCGAAAAGCACCGCGGTCAATTTTTTGACCACTCCTTGGGTTTGCAGACGACGCCGTCATAACGAGAAAACATTTTCCTTTGTTTACACCTGTATTTTAGCACGTCCGCCGACCATTTTGTTCAGCCACGTTTGCTAAATCTATGGCAAAATGCGCTTAATTTATGGAAAAATTCGCTTAATGACTGTTTTTGGACATAAAAAATGCGGAGAGGTGCGGCAAAACTTTGCCGCGCCTCTCCGCATTCAATTTACAAATCCAATTTTTCACACAGCTTCCATGCGCACCGTTATTACTAAGACGTCGTTCATGCAGCCGCCCGTTCCGTCAATGCAGAAATATAACCCTTTGCCTTCATATGCATAGCTCACCCCGCTGTAAAGATAGTTGCCGTAATTAATCAGGGCTACGCTATGGCTGTCAGGACAATTGCTCCCTTTAATGCTGAAAGTTATGCGGAAACGAGCTCCTATATCTACATCGGGTTCAATGTAAAACGGCTGACTTCCGAATATTGTAAGCTCATACGTGGCGCCGTTTTCCAATAAAAACGGCGCATATTCGCTCCGTCCGTCGGACTGAGTTTTCAACTCATATACTGCTTCCAGAACAATACCGTTATCAAGCGGGATAAAATTATTGTTGACGAAATTGCCCTGCATATCGCGCCAGCCTATAAATGTGCAGCCCTCCTTCTCGGGCGAGGGCAGTGCAAAGTGCTGACCTTCCAGATATACCTGCGTGTCTCCGTCCTTCAAAGTTATGCCGTCAACTTGCTCTTCGATATAAGTTATCTGCGCATTACTGTCCCAACCTGGCAAAAATTCCGCCGTCTGCTCTTTACTCAATGCGGTATATACACGGATGAATGTACTAGAACTCTCTCCAAAGGCATTAGCCTCTATCTGTGCTACGGAAGAGGGTATGTAAAGGCATGGATGAGTGTTTGAATTCCTGCCCGTGACAAATAGCGAATAGCCGCCTATATATTTAAGCGTATCGGGCAAAACAAATCCACCAGATACGACATAGGCATCATAGAAGGCGTAAGATTCCAACCTTTCCAACCCTTCGGGAAGAACGGGCACATTCATCAGTATGGCGCTCGCAAAGGCATAACTGCCTATTGATTTTAATTGGCTGCCCTCTTCAAAATCCAGCGAAAACTCCACACTCTCGAAACAATATGCTCCTATCTGCGACACGCTTGCGGGGATGGTTACAGGTTCCAAAACCCGCTCCAACCGCGAAAAACAGTGCTCGCCCAACCGCGTTACGGTATCGGGAATTACCAAACTGTGCAACGCAACATATTCGCCGTCTAATTTAGTATCGTCAAACAGCGGTCCTTCCACCGCGACGACGGGCTTATCCTCAATATATGAAGGAATAATAAGGTCTACATTTTCCCCAAAGGGGCCCGTATATCCCGTGATTATTACGCTTTCGGGGCCGATTTTATACTCAAAATTTTCTGCGCTGCCGCTTACCATTATCTCTTGCCAGACGGCATACAGGGTTAAATCTTCCTCCCGTCCTTCGGGCGTAGCCTGCAGGTACTCCCCGCTGCCGTCGACAGCCGTATTCCAGCCAAGGAACAGCCAGCCTTCGCGTTCGGGAGAATTAAGTCCGACAACCTGTCCCCACGCTACCTCGGCGGGGTTAGATTCTTTCAACATGCCGCCGCCGAGCACATAATCGATATGATAAGTGAGACCAGCCTCGCGATATTTTGCCGTGAACGTGACATTGCCGATATTTTCTACGTCTATTACCTCCACACATTCACCGGATTCATCGTACCAGCCGATAAAATCATACCCCGCCAAAACACATTCGGGCAGGACGAGTTCTTCGCCGAAATAAATTTCATAGTCTAAATAGTCATATGTATTGCCGCCGAGGACAAATTCCCCACCCGCCGCGTCGAGTTCCACGGTATATTTTATAGGAGTAAATCGGGCATATATAGTGCTCAATTCAGCAATATTGTCCGCATTGATTTCAGTTATCTGTCTGCCTCCATCTTCTGCCGTAAACCAGCCGACAAACGTATGCCCCGCCTTTAACAGAGGCGAAAGCGTAATCTTTTCGCCGTAAGCTATGCGGTTGGGATTTACTTTATCCACATAGGTGCCGCCGTCAAGGTCATATACGACGGTATAAACTTTTGGCGTGTATATAGCATACAGATGAGTGTCGCCGCGCACGCCGTACAATCTTTCAACCCACTCTCCGCTGCCGTCCTCCGACGTGTTCCAGCCGATAAAGTCGTAAAAATCTTTGCTCGCCCCGAACAGGTCATGCACCTCTCCCGCGCCGACAGTCTGGGGATTTTCGCCGAGGAGCGTTCCGCCGTCGGCATGATAAGTTATGGAAAAATATGAACCGCTCTCCTGCCAACGCGCATAGAGAGTGAGATTTTCAGCATTTTCACCGCCCACGCTTTCGTACAGGTTGCCGCCATCGGGAGAATCGTACCAACCGACGAAATTATATCCCTTGCGAACAGGCTCATTTAAAACAACAGACTGTCCCGCCGTGACGGTTTCGGGGTTGCTCTCGCTCAGCGAACCGCCGCACAGTTCATAGCGAATTGTATATACCTCATCGCTCCACTTTGCGTATAAGTTTATGTCGGCAGCTTCACACTCAATGTTTTCAACGGCCTCGTCCGAATAGTCGGGAGTGAGATACCACCCCTCGAACGTTGCGCCGTTTTTTGTCGGGGTTGCAAGCTCAACCGTGCCGCTCTCCATGCTGAACGTATATGCCGCGTCTGTTGCAAAAGACCCTCCGTTGAGCCAGTAATCTATGGTATATTCATGTGCGGAGTACACAGCAGTAAAGCTTTCATCTGAGGAAATTTTTACGGGGAAATTTACAATAGCCCCCGTACTATCCGCGAAATACTCAAAGTCGTACCCTGACTTTTGCGGCGTGGCGGGCGTAAACCAATCGTCGGACGACACTTCATACTCTATCCCGTCAACGGTAACGGTAAAACGCCTTGTAAGAACCTGCGGCAGCACTATTGCAAGCACTATTGCCGTAACGGTCGCAAACGCCGCTAAAATTATTGCAACCCGTGATACGCGCCTGCGCCGCACCGTTTGCACGGGAGTTTCGGTGACCACATCCTGCGTAATACCGAAGTACAGCTTGGAGGCAGGCACTTCAAAGTGCACGGAGAGGGCGCGGAGCTGTTCCATATCGGGGCAGATTATGCCGCGCTCCCATTTGGAAACTATGTCGGACGAAACGCCTACTGCGGCGGCAATATCATCCTGGCTTTCGCCCTTTGCTCTGCGTGCCGAAGCGAGCGCCCTGCCCTCATCTTCGGGACTGAAATATCCGCCATAGGTACAGTCGCTTTCATCAGTGCCAAGCAGCCTTTCAAACGTTACGCCGAGCGCGGAGGCAATGCCGCCGAGCAGAGAAAA
>ERZ1090879.1227-NODE-1228-length-14418-cov-9.519042_pt1 | contig 14418 bp, 11 predicted proteins | sample MGYA00478472_ERZ1090879 | MGnify/ENA primary metagenome ERZ1090879 (study PRJEB33644, sample SAMEA5815723) | chicken gut metagenome | biome: Chicken; feature: Gastrointestinal Tract; material: Caecum | place: Ireland | collected 2019-01-01 | study: A study of...
CGCCTGCTGTTCGGGCACGAAGTGCCTTGACGCGTCGCGTCAAATACCCGGCGGGGGGGGCGCGGAACGCGCTTCAACTGAAAGCGAACGCATATAAAAACCTCCCCGAGAAATCTTTCGGGGAGGTGAAGTCATTCGCTAATTTCCTGCGGCTTTTCCTGATTGTGTTGTCCTTTGGAAAGGGATCTTTTTACGAAAAAGAAAAAGCAGAGACACAAAAGCAGGCTGACTGCGGCGGAAACGGGGACGGCAATGCCTATCATCAGCATATTCGTATTTTCCAACGTGCTGAACAGGTAGGACAGGGGGATGCGCACCCCAAAGGCGGTGACGAGACCCTGTACCATGACAAAGACGGTTTTGCGCAGTCCGTTGAAATAGCCGAGCATACAGAAAGAGAGGGCGGTGATGAGGTATTCAAAGGAACAGCTCTTGAAATACAGCGCGGTCTTGGCGATCACGTCCGCTTCCTGCGTAAAGATGCGTGCAAGCAGGTGTCCGCCGAAAAAGGTGAGGAAAAACACGGCGACGCCGAAGGCAAAGGAGACGCCGCACGCCTGAAAGAGTGCGTCGGCGGCCCGTTCGGGGTTTCCGTTGCCGATATTCTGCGCGACAAAAGCGGAAAGGGCGGACAGGAAAGACATGGGAACAATGGACAGAAACACAAACAGTTTTTCCGCGATCCCGATGCTCGCCGATTCTGTCAGACCGATGTTGTTGACGATGGCGGTGATGATGAGAAAGGACACGCTGACGAGAAAATCCTGCAAGGCGATGGGCGCGCCGACTGCCGCAATGCTCTTTACCGTTCCTTTTTGGAAAAATCCCGATCTTCGCACGGGGAAGGGCAGTTTTTTCTTTTTCAGATACAGGGCGGAACAGAAAACGCTGCTTGCCTGTGCAATGACGGTGGCGATGGCAGCGCCCGCGGCATCCATGTGCAGGAGGGCGACAAACAGCAGGTCGAGCAAGATATTGACGATGCAGGCGATAGCAACAAATAAAAAGGGGGTAGCGGAATTGCCTATTCCGCGGAAGATCCCGCTGATGGCGTTGTAGGCGGTGATAAAGACCATTCCGCCGCCGCAAATGCAGATGTAGAGAACGGTCTGTTCCAGGGCGGCCTGCGGGGCATGGAGCAATATGGCAAGCTGTCTCGGAAAGAGGAGAAGCAGAACGGTAATGACGATCGCCACCGCGCAAAACAGTTTGATCATCCCGCAGACCACATTTCCCGCTCTTTCCTTGTCGCCCGCGCCGATCGCCTGGCCGATGAGCACGGTCACACCCATGGTCAGCCCCGTGACGATGGTGGTGACTGCCACCATCAGCTGGCTGCCCGTGGCCACGGCGGAGATGCTGGCGGTAGAGCCGAATTGTCCCACTACAACAAGGTCTACGGCTCCGTACAGCGCCTGTAAAAACAGGGAGAGCATGAGCGGAACGGAAAACCGAATGAGGGCGGGCAGGATCTTTCCCTGTAAAAATTGCTGTTCCAAAATAAACTCCTTAAAAATACAACAGAATAACAGTATCACAAAAGCGGATGAAAAGTCAAATAAAACAACATAAAATCGAGAGCAGAGAGAAGTTTTTTTGGAGAGTAAAAATTGACTTGTATCATAATTTATGATATAATGAGAAAGTTAATAAAAGGCGGTAGAGAAAAATGAAATTTGTTGATATGAAATGCTCCAACTGCGGCGGCAGGATGGAATATGCAGACGGACATTACAAATGTGCCTATTGCGGTGCGATCATGCTTAAAATTGTGGATGCAAAGGTCGACGCGGATGTGGAAAGATTGGACGCGGAAGAATTCGGACGCAAACTGGAAGAGAGCAAGAGGAGTTTTCTCATTAAAGTAGAGGATGAGATAAAGGTGTTGGATGCTAAAACGGCAATCATCAACAAGCGCCTGCAAAACGCCAAAAAGTCTCTTTCAGTCGGAAAATATGAAGCTGTTTTCACTGATTTGGAAGGCGTTTCCGACGAGATCCCTGCGGCGGTCAGGCTTCGTTTTCTTGCGAGTATGAAAGTGAAAGACGAATACGGGCTTTCCCTGTGTAAAAAGGATATCCGAAACGATTGGTACAGAAAGTTTCTTTTCGTCTGCGAAGATGAAGAGACAAAGCGCAGTTATGAAAAAATTGCGGAGATATGCTTACTAAACGAAAAGCTTGATAAGGAACTGGAAAGCGAATTGCAAGTCATTCGCGAAATGATGAAAGTGGGGCTGAGAGAAGAACCGCTGACGTATGCAAAGCAGGTATGTTCGAAATATCCTCAGCTGTGCAAAAGCTGGGGAGAGTATGCTGCGGTCAAGTGTAATCAGGATCCCGATTACGATTGTACGATCGATATTGAGATCATGAAAAAATGCCCCGATTACAAGTGGGATTTTGTTCCCGATCCGGTAAAACGGCGCAGAGCGGATATTATAAGTAAACAGGAGAAAAGCAGAAGGGAAACTGAAGAAAGAATGCGGAGGGAGGCGCTGGAAAAAGAGGAGTTGGATAAACTTCTGCGTAAAGATCTCGAACAATACAAAGTGTCTCGTAAAAAGTTTAAAGGATATTCGCTGTTTCTGGATTTCCTTCTCGTTTTGGTTTTTGCGGGCGGTCTGATGAGTGCGTATGCCTGTAGGGCGGGAATCGACAAAGTAGGGTATCTCCTCGCTCTGGGAATGTTGCTGGTGATCGGCGGCGCTATTATGTCGTGTTTTTGTGTCGGCCCCGTGGCAGAATGCAAGAAAGAGTGTAAAACGTCTTTATCCCGCCTGGAGCCTCACTACAATTACGGGAATACTGTCTGTGCTGAATTTAAAAATTTGAAAAAAGTGTCGTTGTTTGTTTCGTTGTTGTGTGTCATATTGGCGCTGGCGGGAATTGTGCTTCTGGTTTACGGACTTACGATCGTATGAAATATGCTAACTTAAAAAGCTTGCGCGGCGCAAAAGAGCGGAACGCAAAAAAAGCCACGCACGGATTATTCCGTGCGTGGCTTTTTTGGTAGCCCCATGGGGAATCGAACCCCAGTTTTCGCCGTGAGAGGGCGACGTCTTAACCGCTTGACCATGAGGCCATGTCCAAACTTTCTGGATTATTATATCATAAAAAAACAGGGAAGGCAAGCGTTTTTGAGGGGATTTTTCAGAAAAGAAAAAGATCCGCCTGTGCCGCAGTACGAAAAAGTGTTAACCCGCTTCTCGCAGGTGGGTGCGCCGCTTGCCGCCTCAGCCTTTCCGTTGCAATAACAGACCTCGCCTATCGGCACAGACCATTTGAAAAGGCGCTCCCTTTTTTACAATGTGGATTAAGATAATTCGTACTCCGAACACCGCAGACCGATTCAGTTGTATTATCTCTATTATAGCTCTTTTTGAAAAAATAGCAAGTCTTTGAAGGTTTATTTTGCGGCTTTTTCCACGTCCAGCAAAAATTTCAGCATCTGGCTTTCGGAATTGAGTCCGTAGCGCGCCTCGGTGCCGTCTTTCTTAGTCTGGGCGATGGAATTTTTTGTAAATTCCGCAGAAATTTCCACGGCTTTGTCCATATCGACGCCGCGTGCAAGCGCTCCGACAAGCGCGCTGGCGTAAACGTCGCCTGCTCCGTGGAAGGCGCCTTCGATCTTTTCCGTGGAATAGCTTTTCACGTTCCCCGTATCGTCCGTATAGAACACGGCGCTGCGCACGGCGCCGTTGCAGCGGATATCGCACCCCGTCACGGAAGGGCGGGGGCAAAGCTCTTTCAGCTTTGCAAGGATGGCGGGATAGTCCTGTTCCTTCACCTCGGAATAGTTTGTGTCTGTCAGAAAGCAGGCTTCGGTCAGATTGGGGACAATGATGTCCGCAATTTTGCAAAGACCTTTCATTTCTTCTACAAAGTGCTTGTCGAAATGCGAGTAGAGGATGCCGTTGTCGCCCATGACGGGGTCGACCACAAACAGGCCGCCCTCTTTGAGCAGATCTTTTTTCACCTGTTTGACCATTTCTATCTGAGAAATGCTCCCGAGGTATCCGCTGATGATGATGTCGTATTGCAGGTGCAAACTTTTCCAATGCGCGATGATGGCGGGAATGTCTTCGCTCAGGTCGCGGAAGGTATATCCTTGGAATCCGCCCGTATGCGTGGAAAGGATGGCGGTAGGGAGGATGTCGCAGGTTACGCCGCACGAGGAGATAATGGGCAGAGCAACGGTGAGGGAGCACTTGCCCACACAGGAAATGTCGTTGATTGCAAGAATACGCATGATGTTTGCCTCCTGAAGAATTGTTTATAATTATAAAAGCAGACGTATTTTTTGTCAAGCATTGAAACGTGTAAACTTTTTTTGTACTATCTTTTTCGCCTTTTGTTTACAAAACGGCGGGGATATGGTACAATAAAAGCCATGGAAGAAAAAACGGAGCAATTTATCTTTATCAGCGGGGCAACGGGCGGGATCGGCAAGGCGTTTGCCAAAGCCTGTGCAAAGCGCGGCTCTCTCTTTCTGACGGGGCGGAACGGGGAAAAACTTTCGCTGCTGAAAGAAGAGCTCTGCGCAGAGAACCCGCAATGTAAAGTCGATTTCTATTCGTGCGACCTGACGAACGAACGGGACCGCGCGGAAATGTTTTCTTATATTGAAACGCGCGGTTATACCTTTTCGGGACTTTGCAACGTGGCAGGCGCGGATATTCAGAAAGCGTTTGAAAAATACACGCAGGAAAAAATTATTTTCCAATGCCGCGTCAATCTGGAAGCTGCACTCTGTATCACGCATTTTATCCTGCATCACCGCGCTCCGCAACTGGAAATTGTCACGATCTCCAGCCTTTCGGGCGTGTACCCCATGCCGTATTTTGCCGAATACAGCGCGACAAAGGCGGCTTTGACCTCCTTTTTCTCCTCTCTGCGCCTGGAAATGAAGGGGAAGGGCGTCAAAGTGACTGTGGTGGAGCCGGGCGGCGTCTATACCCGTCCCGATGTCTGCAAGGACATTGCGGGGCAGGGGCTCTGGGGAAAGCTTTCCGCAAAGACGCCCGATTACATTGCCCGCAAGAGCCTTGCGGCGGTCAGGAAAAACAGGCGGCTGATCCGTCCCGGATTCTGGAATAAGTTTATAGCGACGGTTCCCCGCATTCTTCCGCTGGGAGTTCGGATGCGCTTTATTGCGCGCCGTTGGAGCCGACAGGAAAAAGACGCGTTTTAAAAGCGGAGGGGAAAGATGAAGAAGTACATAGCGGCGTTGGATCAGGGAACAACCAGTTCCAGAACAATTATTTTCGACAAAAACGGAAATATTGTTGCTAAATCTATGAAAGAATTTCCGCAATGTTACCCGAAACCCGGCTGGGTAGAGCACGATCCGCGCGAGATCTTAGCGTCACAGGCAGGCTCTTTTCGGGAGGCATTGAAAGAGGCGGGGATCGGTGCGGACGAGCTTGCCGCAATCGGAATCGCCAACCAGCGCGAAACGGTCGTCGTGTGGGATAAATTTACGGGAAAACCCGTCTACAATGCCATTGTGTGGCAGTGCCGCAGAACTTCTTCTTATTGCGAAAAGATGAAGGCCAGGCACGCGGAGACGGTGTATGCCAAAACAGGACTGAACATTGACGCCTATTTTTCGGCCTCCAAGATCCGCTGGATCTTGGACAACGTCCCGTTTGCCCGCACGCGTGCGGAAAAAGGGGAGCTTCTGTTCGGCACGATAGATACTTACCTTGTCTGGAATCTGACGGGCGGGAAGGTATTTGCCACCGATTACACCAATGCTTCGCGCACCATGCTCTTTAACATTCACACGCTGGAGTGGGACGAGCGGCTCTGTAAGCTGTTTTCCATACCGATGCAGATGCTTCCCAAAGTTCTGCCGTCAGGCGCCGATTTCGGCTGTACGGAGGAAAAACTCTTCGGGTACAGCATCCCTATCCGCGCGGTGGCGGGCGATCAGCAGGCGGCTCTGTTCGGGCAGCTGTGTTTCGGGCAGGGCGAGGCAAAAAACACCTACGGAACGGGCTGTTTTCTCCTGATGAACACGGGCAAAAACGCCATTACGTCGCAGAACGGTCTGATCACCACGCTTGCGGCAGACCTGGAGCGCCCCGATTACGTGCTGGAAGGGAGCGTCTTTGTCGGCGGGGCGGTGGTACAGTGGCTGCGCGACGGGCTGGGCGTGATCTCTCAGTCCGCGGAGACGGAGGAGCTTGCGCTTTCCGTTGAGGACACGGGCGGTGTTTGCTTTGTGCCCGCCTTTGTGGGGCTGGGCGCGCCGCATTGGGATTCCGAATGCCGCGGGATGCTCAGCGGCATCACGCGCGGCACGACCCGCGCGCACATTGTCCGCGCCGCGCTCGAATCCATCGCATTGCAGACGTTTGACGTCGTTCACGCTATGGAACAGGATCTGCGCACGGAAATCAAATTTCTCTGTGCGGACGGAGGCGCAAGCGCCAATGCCTTTCTCATGCAGTTTCAGGCGGATATTCTCGGCGTACCCGTACTTCGCCCGAAGGTCATGGAAACGACGGCGCTCGGCGCGGCCTATCTTGCAGGGCTGACCTGCGGTTACTTTAAAGATAAAAGCAGTCTATGCGAACAGGTGTGCGAAAGGACGGTTTTTTCACCCGGGCTGGACGATGCCCGCCGCGCCGAAAAATTGCTGGCGTGGGAAGAGGCGATCAGCCGTACGCGCTTTCGCGCAAGACCATAAATTGAAAGGAGAACAGCTATGAGCAGAGCGGACGAAATTTTTATTTCAAACTGCAGGGACATCCTCGAACACGGCACGTGGGATACGGACAGGGAGGTGCGCCCTCGCTGGGAGGACGGAACACCCGCGCATACCATCAAAAAATTCGGGCAGGTGTCGCGCTATGATCTGAGGGAAGAATTTCCCATTCTTACCATACGCCGCACCTACCTCAAATCTGCCATCGACGAGATCCTCTGGATCTGGCAGAAAAAGAGCAATAACATCCACGATCTTTCTTCGCATATCTGGGACAGCTGGGCGGATGAAACGGGCAGCATCGGCAAGGCATACGGCTACCAGTTGGGCATAAAATATCAGTTCCCGGAAGGGGAGTTCGATCAGGTAGACAAGGTTTTGTACGATTTGAAAAACAATCCCGCCAGCCGCAGGATCCTTGCGCATATGTACAACGTCGCAGACCTGAAAGATATGCACCTGTATCCCTGCGCGTACTCGATGACCTTTAACGTTACGGGAAACACCCTCAACGGCATTCTGAACCAACGCAGTCAGGATATGCTGGCGGCAAGCAACTGGAATGTCGTGCAATACAGCATTCTGTTGATGATGTTTGCCCGCGCGTGCGGATTGGAGGCAGGGGAGCTTGTCCACGTTGTCGCGGATGCGCATATCTATGACAGGCACGTTCCGCTTGTGGAAAAGATTTTAAAGAACCCGCAGTACCCTGCGCCGCGCCTGATCGTGGATGAAAACGTAAAGGATTTCTATTCCTTCACAAAGGACGGCTTCCGCCTAGAAGGATACAAATATAACGAGTTTACCGATAAAATCCCTATAGCGACCTGATTTTTTAGGGAATGCAGAGTACTATGTCACACATAAACAGGAGAAAATAAGGAGTTTGTATGCGCCAGATCGTAGTTGTGGATCAGCATTGGGGAATCGGAAAAAAGAACGATCTTCTCTTTTCCCTTCCTGCCGACATGAAGCATTTTCGGGAGACGACCTCAGGGAAGGTCGTGGTGATGGGAAGCAATACCTTGCTTTCCTTCCCGGGCGGAAAGCCTTTAAAAAACCGCGTCAATATCGTTTTGTGGCCGGGCGGGGAGAAACGGGAGGATTGCATCATCGTGCAGGATCTTGCGGCCCTGTTTGAAGAGATCAAAAAATATCCCGCGGAGGACGTGTTTGTCGTCGGCGGGGCGATGATGTATAAAACTCTCTTGCCGTATTCGGAGGGTGCTATCGTCACCAAAGTGGAGGCGGACGGCGGCGCCGAAGTATTTTATGAAAACCTGGATGAACAGGAAAACTGGGAGTGCGTCTCTGTCAGCGAACCGACGGAAACAAACGGGTTTGTCATTCGTTTCTGCACCTATAAAAATAAAGCGCCTCTCGCATTCGGAAAATAATTCAGCTTTTTGGCAGCGCTCTGTTTTCATGTCAGGCATAACGAAGCAACGCTGCAATCTTAAACTCTTTTAAAAGTTGCCGTAGTATCGATCCTGCAAAACCTGAAATTCGTACGGAAAAGAAGAGGCGGCGCAAATAAAAGATTTCCTCGTTTACAAACGGTGTAAAATGCTTGGGCTGATCAGAAAATCAGCCGTTCAGAAGGCGGGCAGAGAAAGGGTAGATTTTCCGTTTGCGCATTCTGTCGAAAATACGGCGCTGATCTTTGAAAGCGGCCTGCTGTCTTTTGCTTGGGGAAAAACGGTATGCAAAGGTGTTTGCCGTTCTGGGTGGATGAAAAACAGATAAAAACAAAAAACGGCAGGCCGATCGGCCTGCCGTTTGTATCGCAAAAATTCAGTTTTCTTCGTCTTCATCCTTTTTGTTGAGGACGATGACGGCTGTTTCGGCAAAGCGTTTTACCGATTCTACGGCGTTTTCGCAGTTGGAGCGGGAGGCGTACGTTTCGCCTGTGCAGAGCAGCTGTTTGGAGCCCGTCAAAATCTTAAAGAAATACAGCTTTTTCTTGTTTTGAGAAATGACGATATTTCCTTTGAGAATGTTGTTTTTGTGCGTCTTGATTCCGTTTTTGGCGCCGGAGAGGGAAGTGTACTCGATGCTGGTAAGCAATTTTTCTCCGTTGCTTGCGCGCAGTTCAAAGTAGTAGGAACCCGTTTCTTCGTTTTCAAAGATGACCCACTTGCCCGTATAGGCAGGTTTTTTCTCCTCATCGTCCTCCTCGGATTTTTTGAGGAGTTTTTCAGCGGCATTGCGGGAAGCAACTCTTTCTGGATTTGCGGCCGCTGCATACGGTTCGGTAACAGGTTTTTCTTCAGGTTTAGCCGCAGCAGGTTTCTTTTCGGCTGCAGGGGCAGCAGGTTTTGTCTCGGCGGGTTCCGCCTTGACTGTCTGTTCGGGCTCAGGAGAATCGGCTGTCTGCTGTTGAGGTGCAGTTTTCTGAACGTCCGCGGCCTGCGTGTTTTCCTGTGTAGGTTCTGTTTCTGCCTGTGCAGGGGCTGCTGTCTGTGCGGGCGCTGTCTTTTGCGGCTCCTGTTTCTGTGTTTCGACGGCAACGGACTGCGGTGCAGCGACAGCTTTCGGCTGTTCGGCGGGCGATTCTTCTTCTTCGCTGACGGCGGCGTTCTTTTTGGCTTTGGATTTCCTTACGCCTGCGACGATTGCAACGATGATGAGAATGACGATGACGGCGGCAAGCGCCACGGCAATCCAAAACATGATGGGATTGTCTTTAAAATAATCGCTGATCTGTTGTAAAATTTTATCCATCCCTTTCACCTCTTTTTTTATATTTCTATGATAATGCAAAAGGCGCAAAAAGTCAAGTGTCCCTTGCGATTTTTAATTCCGATTGACAAAAAATTCAAAATACGGTAGAATAAAATCAATAACAAAACAGGATAAATCGATGAACAAAGTTTCAGTGTTGATTGTCGGCGGCGGAGCGTCCGGAATGTTTTGCGCGATCAGGCTGGCTCGTTTCGGAATTTCCGATGTTGCGATCGTGGAGAGAAACGACAGGCTTGGCAGAAAGCTGTCCGCCACGGGCAACGGACAGGGCAACGTGACAAACGAAAATATGTCTGCGGCGCACTATTTTTCTTCCACGGGAAGCGCGGCAGGGGTTTTGCAAAAATTCGGGAAAGAACAGCTTTTGCGGGCTTTGGGTGATTTGGGCGGATTGTTCGGAGCGGACAAAACGGGGCGGGTTTATCCCGCGTCCAGGCAGGCTTCTTCCGTGACGGATATTCTGCGCTTTGCTCTTTCCGAAAAGAGTATAGACGTACTTACAAAAACAAAGGTGACGGACATCGTCAGCAAAAAGGACGGCTTTACCGTAAAAACGGAGCAGGGGGATCTTCTTGCCGAATGCGTCGTGCTCGCGTGCGGCGGCAAGGCTTCTCCTCATTTCGGAACGGACGGTTCGGGGTACGAGCTGGCAAAAAAATTCGGGCATACCTGTACGCCGCTCTTTCCTTCGTTGGTTCAGCTGAAAACGGAGCAGACCTATATCCGCGGGCTGAAGGGGATCCGTTCGGATTGTCATATTTCCCTGCACCGCCTCGGAAAGGGCGAGATCTTTTCCCGCAGAGGGGACGTTCTGTTTACCGATTACGGCGTCAGCGGAGATGCGATCTTCAGCGCGTCTGCTTTTGCCAGGGCGGGTGATGAATTAAAAATCGACTTTTTACCGTCATTTATGCGTGACATAGTACTTCGTATTTTGGCTGAAAAGATGCGAAGATATCCGAAAATGCGAGCGGAAGATCTGCTGCGTTGCGTCGTCAACAGCGCGGTGGGAAGAAATATTTTGAAGTATTGCTCCATACCGTTGGACGCGCCTGCTTCGGAAATCTCGCCAAAACTGCCACAGCTCGTCGATGCGCTGAAAGGGTTTTCTCTGAAAATCACAGGCAGTGCGGGGTTTGAAAACGCGCAGGTGACAAAGGGCGGGATCCCTATGACCGAGCTGGACGAATCTCTCATGAGCAAAAAGAAAGCGGGGATTTTTTTGACGGGCGAGCTTGTGGACATAGACGGCGAGTGCGGCGGATACAATCTGCAATGGGCATTTTCCAGTGGGGCGGTCGCCGCCGAGGGAATTGCAAAGAGGCTGGGATATGAAATTTGAAGTAAAACTTAAACCCGGGGAATCGGAGGAGCGCCTGTTCAAAATAGCCGCTCAAAAAGTCCCCGGGTGCAAATATGTCCGAATTTTAAAAAAATCCCTGGATGCGAGAAACAAGGCGGACATCCGCTGGCTGTATTCGGTCGAGGCGGAAAGATCCGCGCCTCCCAAAGAAGAGAAAAAAATTCCGCAGGTTGCCAGACAGCCCCGCCGCGTCGTAGTGGTGGGAAGTGGCCCTGCGGGACTTTTCTGCGCCTTGCGCCTGCTGCGCGGCGGCATCCGCCCCGTGTTGGTGGAAAGGGGCGGCACCGTGGAAGAGCGCGTTTTGTCCTGTGAGCATTTCTTCAAATCCAAAGTTCTGGACGAGGAGTGCAACATCCAGTTCGGGGAAGGGGGCGCAGGGACGTTTTCGGACGGGAAACTGAATACGCAGACAAAAGATCCGCGCAACCGTGAAGTACTGGAAACGTTTGCCCGCTTCGGCGCGCCCGAGGAGATCCTCTGGCTAAACAAACCGCACATAGGAAGCGACATTCTGCGCAAGGTGGTCGTCTCCATGCGCAAATATATTTTGGAACAGGGCGGGCAGGTTTTATTTCACACCCGCTTTGAAGGGGTAACCGTTTCGGGCGGAGAGCTGCGCGAAGTGCGCCTGCGCAATTTACAGAGCGGGGAGGAGTACGCTCTGCCCGCTTCGGAGGTCGTTCTTGCCATCGGTCACAGCAGCCGCGACACGTTCAGGCGCCTGCGCGATGCTGGCTTTGCCATGCAGGCGCGTGAGTTTGCCGTGGGCGTCAGGATCGAGCATTTGCAGGAAAAAATCAGTTATGCACAGTACTCTGCCGCGCATACATTGCTCCCTCCCGCCGATTATAAGCTGATCAGCCATGCGTCGGACAGAAATGTATTTACCTTTTGTATGTGTCCGGGTGGCGTCGTCGTCCCTGCTTCCAGTGAGGCGGGCGGCGTCGTGACGAACGGAATGAGCAATTATGCGAGGGACGAGAAAAACGCAAACAGCGCGCTGCTCGCGCAGATCCGCCTTTCCGATTTTGACAGTTCCGACATTCTCGGGGGCGTGGAGTTCCAGAGAAAGATCGAGCGCGCCGCGTACGAGTTGGGCGGCAGGACGTACGCCGCGCCCGTACAGCGCGCGGAGGATTTTTTGAAAAAGCGCGCGTCCGTGCGGATGGGGGAAGTTGTTCCCTCGTATGCGGCGGGGACAGTTCCTGAAGATCTTGATAAAATTTTCCCTTCCTATGTATCGGATGCGCTCAGGGCGGCAATAATGGATATGGACAGGCGGCTGAAAGGGTTTGCACATTCCGACGCGGTACTGACGGGCGCGGAAACGAGATTTTCCTCCCCCGTGCGTATTTTGCGCGGGGAAAGCGGGGAGAGCGTGAATTTTGGCGGCGTCTATCCGTGCGGGGAAGGGTGCGGATATTCGGGCGGGATCACCAGTTCCGCGGCGGACGGGATCCGCTCTGCAGAGCTGATCTGTGAAAAATATCTTTAAAAGTTTTATGATTGCTTCATTTTTCTTTCATGAATTCATCATATTTGTGCTTTATAATAAGGCCATAAATCAAACAAGCCTACACAAAACTTTTTTCATATTCTCTCACTATAACAGTCCGGATCGCTTTGCGATCCGGACTGTTATGTTTAAAAGACAGAAAGAGGCGGACGCTTGCGCCCGCCTCTTTCTGTTTGTCAGATATTTTCGATGTTGATGACGTTGGAGTTGCCCGATTTTCCGTTGGGGTTGCCGCCCGTGATGACGATGCGGTCACCCTTCTTGACGAGCCCCAGTTTAATGGCGGCGCGCTTTGCGTGATAGAACAGCACGTCGATGGAGGTGAATTCCTCGCTCAGGACGGGGATGACGCCCCAGGAGAGGTCGAGCTTGCGGTAGGACTGCGGTTCGATGGTCATGCCCACGATGTCCATTTTCGGGCGGAACCTGGAAACCAGCCTTGCCGTGCCGCCCGAACGGGAGCAGACGACGATGGCTTTGGCGCCGATGTCCTCTGCGAGGACGCAGGCGGAATGGGAAAGGGCGTCCGAGGGATTCTGGATGGTGAATTTTTTGTCCGCGTATTTGTTTTCGAGGTGCTTTTCCGTTTCCACGCAGATTTTTGCCATGGCTTCCACAGCCTGCACGGGGTATTTTCCCGCGGCCGTTTCGCCGGAGAGCATGACGGCGCTGGTGCCGTCGTAGACGGCGTTGGCAACGTCGGAGATCTCGGCACGGGTGGGGCGGGGCTGGTTGATCATGGATTCCAGCATTTCCGTCGCTGTGATGCAGCGTTTTCCTGCGAGGCGGCATTTGTCGATGAGCATTTTCTGGATCTGCGGGAGTTCCTCATAGGGGATCTCCACGCCGAGGTCACCGCGGGCAACCATGATGCCGTTTGCAACGCTTAAGATCTCGTCGATGTTGTTCACGCCGCTGCGGCTTTCGATCTTTGCGATCAGGTCGATGTCGGGGTTTCCGTTCTCTTCGAGGAGTTTGCGGATGTCGATGATGTCCTGCGCTTTGGAAGTAAAGGAGCAGGCGATAAAATCGATTCCCTGTTCAACGCCGAAGAGAATGTCTTTTTTGTCCTGTTCGCTCAGATATTGCAGGCTGAGCGTCTTGTCGGGGAAAAACATACTCTTTTTGTCGGAGAGTTCTCCGCCGATCACGACTTTGGTTTTGACATTTTTGCTGTCTACCTCTGTGACCTTAAAGACGAGAAGTCCGTTGTTGAGCAGAATGGTATCTCCGGGGACGAGGTCGTTTACGATCCCTTTGTAAGAGACGGAAACGCGGCTCTGGTCGCCTTCGATTTCATCGACGGTAAAGGTGAATTCGTCGCCTTCTTTGAGGGTGATCTTGTGATTTTTAAAGGAACGGATACGAAGTTCCGGGCCTTTGGTGTCCAGCATGATGGGCAGGGGAACGTGAAGCTTTTCGCGCAGGGATTTGAGAAGATCGATATTTTTTTTGTGCTCCTCGTAATCGCCGTGCGAAAAATTCAGGCGGGCGACGTTCATGCCGGCGCGGACCATTTTTTCCAGGGTCTCTTCGTTGCGGCAGGCAGGGCCTAAGGTGCATACGATTTTTGTTTTTTTCATTTTATCTATCTCCGAGAAAAATTTATATCAAAAGTTAAAATGCGTTACAAAAGAATGCTAAATTACCACATATATAGTATATACTTTTTGAATGCAAAACGCAAGTGTTTGCGCAGCGCGTAAAGTCGGCAAAATTCAGAAAAAAAGATTTGACAAAAAATTTTTTGAGAGATATAATGAAACGTATCCCGAGTTGATCATACGGTCGCGCGGCGAAAGCCGTGAGGAAAGTCCGAGCACCGCAGAGCAGGACGCCGGATAACGTCCGGTGGAGGCGACTCCAAGGACAGTGCAACAGAAACAGACCGCAGGTTTTCCTGTAAGGATGGAAAGGGGAGGTAAGAGCTCACCGGCGCCGCGGTAACGAGGCGCGCTGTGTAAACCCCGTCCGGTGCAAGATTGGGCAAACGTCGCATGGGTTGCTCGCCCGACGTTTGCCGTGAATATCGCTTGAGCGCATCGGCGACGATGCGACCAGATAGATGACCGTACACGAC
>ERZ1090879.1228-NODE-1229-length-14417-cov-11.537251_pt1 | contig 14417 bp, 12 predicted proteins | sample MGYA00478472_ERZ1090879 | MGnify/ENA primary metagenome ERZ1090879 (study PRJEB33644, sample SAMEA5815723) | chicken gut metagenome | biome: Chicken; feature: Gastrointestinal Tract; material: Caecum | place: Ireland | collected 2019-01-01 | study: A study of...
TCAACGCGTACAGCGAAATGTTCCTGCGCGACATCGAGCGCTTTACCGACTGCTATAAACGCACGGACGTGATGCCTCTCGGCAGCTGCGCGATGGCGGGGACCGACTTCCCCATCGACCGCAGAATGACCGCGAGCCTGCTCTCGTTCTCGGACATTTCCCAAAACTCCATCGACGCCGTTTCCGACCGCGACTTTGTGGCGGAATACATTTTCTGCTGCACCACGGTGATGGCGCATCTCTCCCGTATGTCGGAAGATCTGATCATCTACACGACGGACGAATTCGGATTTATGGAGATCTCGGACGAGTACTCGACGGGTTCCTCCATCATGCCGCAGAAGAAAAACCCCGACATCCCCGAACTGGTGCGCGGCAAGACGGGCAGGGTGTACGGCGATCTGACCGCCATCCTCACCGTCATCAAGGGTATTCCCCTTTCCTACGACAAAGACCTGCAGGAGGACAAGGAACCGCTGTTCGATGCGGAATCCACCGTGCTCGCCTGCCTGAATATCATGAACGAGCTGTTGCAGCACATCTCCTTTGATACCCGCAAGATGCGCAACGCGGCGGCGGGCGGTTTTTCCACCGCGACGGACATTGCCGACTACCTCGTGCAGAAAGGGATGCCCTTCCGCGACGCACACGCCGTCACGGGCCAGATCGTGCGCTACTGCATCGAAAACGGAAAGACGCTGGATAAACTCGATCTGTTCGTTTACCAGCAGTTCTCCACCCTCTTCGACGAGGAGATCTTACAGCGCGTAAAGGTGAACAAGTCCGTGGAAGCGAGAAAGGTCATCGGCGGAAGCGCACGCAGCGCCGTCCGCGAAAATATCCGCTCCATCACGAGACGCCTGAACAGAATGTTCAAGGAAAACTGAAAAACATACAAAAAGCCCGTCTGAAAAGGCGGGCTTTTTCTGTGAAAAGCAGGGACGTTGTGCAAAAATTTGCACAACGTCCCCTTCTTTTTGTTACAATTACGCCTTGGGAACGACGATCTCCATATCCGAATCGGGATAGGTGCAGCAGGGATGAACGTACCCGAACTTGACGTCTGCCAGGCGGCGCTTATCCGCGCCCGCGATGGAGAACTTGCCGGAAACCAGCCTGCTGTGGCAGAATCCGCAGCCGCCCGCACGGCACTTGGAAGGCGCGTTGATGCCCGCGCGCTCCATGGCGGTGAGCACCGTTTCGCAAGCGGAGGCGGGAACCTTGTACACGTCGAAGCCCATATGCACGGTGAGTCGGTACTTCACGTCCTTGACGTCGCGCACGCCCACGCAGTTCGCCTCTTTCTTGACGCGGCGCAGGGGCAGGTTGAACGCCTGCAGCTCCTTGTCCGCAAACGCGTACATCGCCTGCGGGCCGCACATCATCACGGTGAAGTCGCCCGAAGTGTACTTTCTGATGAGGTCTGCGCCGATAAATCCGTGCTCGTAGCCCTCTTTCTTTTCGTTGCTGAGCACGTACACGACCTTGATCTTGTCCGAAGCCAGCGCATCCAGTTCCGCCTTGAAGATGAGGTCTTTTTCCGTCTTTGCGCCGTAGAGAATGGTCAAAGAGAAATCGGACGTGCCGTCCGCAATGGACTGCGCCATGCTGTAAAAAGGCGTGATGCCGCTGCCGCCCGCGAGAGCAAGCACCTGCTTGCTGTCCTTGATCGGCTCGTAGCAGAATTCGCCCGAAGGATCGCCCAAAGTGAACACGTCGCCCGGCTTTGCGTTGTCGAACAGGTATCCGCTGAAGAACCCGCACTTTTTCACCGTGACGCTGACCTGTTTGTTCAGCGCCGCCTTGGGGGCGGAGGAAATGGCATACGGCCTGCTGACAAAGCTGTCCCCCACCTTGCATCCGAGCGTCAGGTACTGACCTGCGCGGAAATAGAAGGGACGCTCGCTTTCAAAGAAATACGTCTTGGTGTCGGCGGTGTTCTGCTCCACTTTGGTGAGCGTGGCTTTCTGATAGCCGGGGTGCAGGATCTTTGCCGTCTCGTTGACGCGGTAGGAAACGGGCAGAGGCTGCGCCGAACCTTCCGCAAGCTTTTCGCGGCGCTTGGGAACCATCTTCTTGAAGCGGAGAAGATCCATAAATCCGAAGATCTGTTTTTTAAATACGAACGCCATAACTCAGCCCTCCCTCTTGATATCGCCGACTGTCTGTCTGCCCGAAATATCGCCCGAGAAGTAGGCGCTGGAATATCCGGACAGGCGCATGGAATAGCCGCCCGCAAAGCGCAGGCCGCGCACGGTATGATCTTCGCCCATCATCTGCAATCTGGGCATCAGGCCGTCCCAGTACTGGGATTCGTAGCCGTAAATGACGCCCTGCGGGTGTCCGCAATAGCGGGCGTAGGTCATGGGCGTTGCCACGGAGATCTCCTCGATGCTGTCGCGGATCTTTGCGCCCGTGTCCTTTTCAAAGCGGTCGATGAACATATTGGCGACCATGTCTTTGGTTTTGAAGTAATCTTCCGCCTTCACGTTGCCCCAGTCGTCGGACATATACAGGGTGGTGAAGTACATCATGCAGGTACCCTTGGGCGAGCATTCGGGATAAGCGCGGTTGAGGCAGACGGTTGCCTGCGCGGTGTTGGTGCGGATGGAGCGCATGAGGTCGTACTGTTTGACCGTGTCGCTGGTATCGTACAGGAAATAGTTATGGTTTTCCACGCCCAGCTCGTCCGCGGTGCGGTTGAGACCGAGGAACATGGTGAATCCCCTGCCCGCAAACTTGCGCGCGTTGGTGGCGCGGACGTCTTTTTCGGACACTTTGTCCATCATCTTGCCGAACACGAGGTGAGGCGCGCAGTTTGCCACGACGTGGCGGGTTTCGATCTGCGTGCCGTCGTCCAGCACGACGCCGGCGACGCCGCCGTCCTTCTCGTCCTGCAGAATTTTGACCGCTTCCGTGTTGAACAGGACATCTCCGCCCAGCTCGAGGATGCGGGAAACGAGCGCGAGGGAAATTTCATGCGAACGCATTTTAGGCATGCTTGCCCCGCGGCGGATGTAGCGGTTGACCATGGACGCATAGTGCACAAAGCTCATGTCGTTGAGGTTTGCGCCCAGGTAGCACCAGTACGCGCTGAGAATGTCAATGGCTTTCTGCGGCATTTTCAGCGTTTTGAGCACTTCGTTGACGGAATAGGAACCGCTGCGCACGAAGTTGCCGTATTGGGAAACCATCACTTTGGAATCCGCTTTGCCGTTCTGCGCGGAAGTGTAAGCCTGCGCCAGGCGCACTTCCTCGGCGAGGTCGAAGAACTTGCGCATGGAAGGCGTGCTGCCCGGGACATAGGATTCCATCTTTGCGATAAACGCATCCACCCCGAAAGGCATGGTGGCATCCAGATTTTCCGAGCGCACGATCACGCGGTACGCTTCGGGGATCTCCATCCAGTCGATCTTGTCGGTAACGCCCAGCGAATCGAACAGATCGCGCACGTCACCCGCGTTGTCCTTGGTTCCGAAGTCGTTGAGTTCGTGCAAAGACGCCTCAAACTCGAACCTGCCGCGGCGGAAACTTGTAGCAAATCCTCCGGGAAGATTGTGTTTCTCCACCAACAGCACTTTTGCCCCGCCCTGCAACAGGCGGATCGCCGCAACCAGACCGCCGTTTCCGGCGCCGATCACGACCGCATCGTATTTTTTCATGCCTGCCTCCTTTTTATTATTCCTGAGAACTCTTTATCAGTCCGCGATACACCGCGGTCAGCATCTCTCTGATCCGCTCGGGCGTAAATTTTGCCGTGCCCGTGGCGATCATCGTGGCGATCCCGTGCGAGAACAGCCACATTTCTTCATAAATATCTTGCGCACGCGTCCCTTTTATATTCTCTTCCTGTTCCAGAACTTGGAGCACGTATGCCTGTTCCGTGTGCGAAGTGAGAATGTCTTTGCCGGAAGATCGGCTCATGAAGAGAAGCTTGAAAAACTCTGTCTCCTCGGCGGCAAAACGGATGTAATTGAGCCCGATCGCCTTGTATGCCGAAACGTCCGCCACCTGCGTCCGCAGGTATTCGTCAAACTTTTCCAGCGCTTTTGCCGTAACGGCGCTGCGCACCTCTTCCATCCCCTCGAACAGCCAGAAAATGGGCTGCGTGGAGCAATGCAGCTGCGCTGCCAGCGACTTTGCCGTCAGCCCCGACATTCCCTGCTCGCGCACGATGTGCGCCGCCGCTTCGATGACTTGCTCTTTTGTTACTTTGGGTTTGGGCGGCATCTCTTCCTCCTTTATATAACGTTCGTTATATAACGATTATTATATTACACCTTGATCCCGCATTTGTCAATACTTTTTTGAAAAAAAGATAAAATTTTTGCACGAAAAACGCCCGTCGGCGCATTCCCTGCGCCGACGGGCGTCCTGTCCTTTTCAGATAAAAAAGGCGGGGAAAACTCCCCGCCTTTTTGTCAATTCGTTTACAGGCTTTCCTTGAGAATGGAAACGACGTCCCTTCTGTCCAGAATTTTGTAGCCGCCCTTCATGATATAAGTCGAATCGGCAATACCCTCGATCATGTCAGGCGTGACGCCCAACGTTTTGAGGTCCATCACCAATCCGAGGGTGCGCATCCAGTCCGCCATGCGGGAAAGGCCCTCTTCAGCGACCTGTTTTTCCGTCTTGCCCTCGGCGTTCACGCCCCAGACGTTGACGGCAAAGCGCGCAAATTTTGCGAGACCGTAGGGCAGAACGTGGTGATAATACGCCATGGAAACGGCGGAAAGCGTCATGCCGTGGGTGGCGTCCGTGTACGCCCCTACCGCCTGGCCGAGCATATGCACTTCCCAGTCGGTGGATTTGCCCATCGCGACAAAGGTGTTCAGCGCCCAGGTTGCCGTCCACATGATGTTGGAACGCGCCTCGTAATTTTTGGGGTCTTTCAGCGCGATGAGCGAGCTGTGGATCAGCGAGCGCATCAGCCCTTCCATCACATAGTCGGAAGTGTTGTCGTCCGTGCCGGAGAGGTACTGTTCGAGGATATGGCACATGATGTCGTAAAATCCCGCCACCATCTGGTACTGCGGCAGCGTGTAAGTGAATTCGGGGTTGAGGCAGGCAAATTTGGGGAACACTTCCTCGCCGAACACGTGACCGATCTTGAGCTTCTGCTCGTGATTGGTGATGACGGAGCCGCCGTTCATCTCGCTGCCCGTGCCGACCATGGTGAGCACCGCCCCGACGGGGATGAGCTGATTGTCGGGCTCTTCCATGTTGAGGTAGTATTTTGTCCAGGGATCCTCTTTGCAGTAAGCGGAGACGGAAACACCCTTGGCGTAATCGATGACCGAACCGCCGCCCACGGCGAGGAGCAGATCCGCCTTGCACTCGCGGGCGCGGCGGCAGCCGTCCATGAGCTTTTCCGAGGTGGGATTGGGCATCACGCCCGCGTCCTCATACACATTTTTGCCGCATTCCTTTAAAATTTTCAGAACAGCGTCGTAGATCCCGTTCTTTTTGATGGATCCGCCGCCGTAAATAAACAGAACGTTTTTGCCGTATTTGGGCAGTTCTTTGCGCAGACCTTCCAGCGCCGTCTTGCCGAAATACACTTTCGTGGGGTTGCAATACACAAAGTTTCCTAACATCATGACCTCCTGCGCCGCTCCCCGCGGCTTTTTTCGTGTTTATTATAACGCAGGTACCAAAAGATGTCAAATACTTATTTTTTATAGTCCGCAATACCTTGGGGGCATACAAAAAGCCGCGGAATATTTTCCGCGGCTGCTTTTTATTTTTTGTCGCAATTAGAAGAGAGCGGGCAGCCCTCGCACTTTTTGTGGCGGCGGCGCAGGATGGCGCGCACCGCAAAGGCGACCCATGCGGCGACGACGAGCGCGATCAGCACGGAGATCCCCGCCACGTTGGGCGTACCCAGGCAGGCGAGCCCGATCTGATACACGGCGAAGGTGACCAGCCATGCGACGACCAGCTGGAACACCGTTACAAAGCCCGTCCATTTCCAGCTGCCAGATTCCTTATGAATGGTGGCAAGGGTGGCGGCGCAGGGAACGTACAGAAGGCAGAACACCATCAGGCAGAAGGCGTTGAGCTGCGTGAACCCGATGCCTGCCAGCACCTGTTCAAAGGCCTGCATTCCTTCCGCCGAGCTCGCGTTGACGATGCCGAACAGCACGGCGCAGGAGGAAACCACCACTTCCTTGGCGGAAATGCCGGCGATCAGCGCCACCGTGATCTGCCAGAATCCCAGCCCCACGGGCAGGAACACGGGCGCAAGGAATTTACCGACGTATGCGCCGAAACTCTGCGACATATCTTCGGCAAACCCCGTCGGGCCGAAATTCAGAAGCGCCCAGATGATGAGGGTGGCGACAAAGATGGTCGTACCCGCCTTGACGAGGTAATCCTTGATTTTATCCCACACGTAAATGACGACGGTGCGCGCGTCGGGGAGTTTGTATTCGGGCAGTTCGATGATGAGGTAGTTGACGCTCTTTTTCTTGTCGATGCCGTGGATGATCGCGGAGATCCCGATGGCCACGGCGATGCCGATGAGGTACATGGAAAAGGCGACGAGCATGGCATACTGCGCAAAGAACATTTCCGCAAACAGAATGTAGATGGTCAGGCGGGCGTTGCAGCTCATGAAGGGCGTGACGAGCATGACCTTGAACCTGTCGCGCTTGTTTTCCAGCGCGCGGGAAGCCATGATGGCGGGAACGGTGCAGCCGAACCCGAGCAGCATGGGGATAAACGCCTTACCCGAAAGTCCGAGACGGCTCATCAGCCCTTCCATGACGTACGCCACGCGGGACATATACCCCGAATCTTCCAGAAAGGCGAGCGCCAGAAAGAGCATGAGGATGTTGGGCAGGAAGGTGATGATGATGCCCACGCCGCCGATGATGCCGTCCACCACCAGCGACACGACGATCTCGTGCGCGCCGATGGAGGTGAGTCCGTTTTGCGCGGTATCCGAAAGCCAGCCGATGCCCAGTTCAAAGAATCCCTTGATCCAATCCCCCACAAAGAAAGTGAGGAAGAACACCAGGGCCATGATGCACAGAAAGACGGGAACGCCCCAGATCCTGTGGGTGAGCACGCGGTCTACCTTTTCGGTGAACACGTCCTGTTTTTGCTTGTGCAGGAGCACTTCGTGGATGATCTCTTCGATGAAATCGTACTTTTCGTTGATGATCTGCGATTCGTAACTCTTGTCCAGAACGTCGGGCAGGTCGACGGGATACTTTTCGGTGATCTCCTTGTCCTGCTCCAGAAGTTTGAGCGCGTGCCAGCGCTCGTTGACGATGTCGGGGTATTTTTCTTTGAGTACGGGGATGATCTTGTCCAGCTTGTCCTCGATCTCGTCCGAATACACCATGGCGTATTCGTCGTGGTGGTTGTGGCGGTGTTTGGACACGTATGTATGGTCGTGAACGAGCCCCTCGCACGTCTTATGCCCCCTGTGGTGGATGGCGGCGTGCAGCAGGGAATCCAGGCCGCGGCGCTTTCTCGCCGTTACGGGAACGACGGGGATGCCCAGCATTTCGGGCAGGCGGTGCATATCGATCTCCATGCCGCGCTTTTGCACGATGTCCATCATGTTCAGCGCCATGACGACGGGTTTTCCCAGTTCCAGCAGCTGCAATGTAAGGTACAGACTGCGTTCCAGCACGGACGCGTCCACGACGTTGATGACCACGTCCACTTCGTCGCTCAGGATAAAGTTTCGCGCCACCGTCTCCTCCATCGTGTAGGAGGTGAGGCTGTACGTTCCGGGGAGGTCGACCAGGTGGATTTTCTGGTTGTGATTGCGGATGGCGCCCTCCACCTTTTCCACCGTGACGCCCGGCCAGTTTGCCACTTTCAGGTTGGCGCCCGTATAGGCGTTGAACAGCGTCGTCTTGCCGCAGTTGGGGTTTCCGATAAACCCGATGGTCATTTCCTGATCTTCGCCCGCATTTGCCTGTTCTTCGTTGGTTTTTTTCTGTTCTTCGCTCATTCTGCCCTTTCCACCTCGATGTTGTGTGTGATGGCGGCGCCCAGCGCAAAGCGCGATCCGCGCAATTTTACGATGAGAATGCCCCGCCCCTTGCGCCCGAGTACGCTGATGCGCGTGCGGTCGGTCATACCCAGCGCTTCCAGCCGCCTCTCCGTTTCAAAGGGAAGATGAATCTTTTCCACAATGTAGCTTTCGCCCATAACTGCGTCGCTTAAAAGCATCTTTCTCTCCTGTTCTGTTTCTTTCGGTGCATATTATAACACCGCAGACGCATTCCGTCAACTTCTGCCGCGCCCTGTATGTCGATGTTTTTCTAAAAGAAATTGCCTTTTAAAAGCTGTCCTTGCTTTTAAAAGGCAATAAGAAAGATTGATTTAATCTTTAGGTAATACTGATATATTATCTACCGCAATCGTAGGATTTACATGAGCACTACCAAATATCCAATCCATATTATACTGGAGATTTGCAGTAGATGTTAGATTAGAGTATTTCGTATCATAACAACCTGCAATTACACCAGACAGCAAAACACTAAATCCTCTTGCATATATATTTGCAGAGCTGCTGCAATTTGAAATTGAATCACAAGATAACGCATAGCCTACTATTCCCGCCACACAAGTTTCTCCGCTTCCGCCATCAGAATTATATCTAATATTTCCTGTTGTAACACAATTAAGAATAGAAGTATTGTTTGCGTACCCAACTATTCCTCCAACCATTACATCCCATCCTCTATCATCATTAGAAATATCCCATTTTTGGTTTCTGTTTTGAGGATCATATGTTTTAATATCAGCAACGACGTTCACATTTTGAATTAATGCATTCTTTGTTGTAGGGAATAGACCTAAAGCCCATGAAAGTAAAGATGTTTTTCCTATTTTAATCGAGTATTTTATTGTTTTATTGTTACCATCAAATTTCCCTGTAAAATATTTCGGCGGATTTTTAGATTCTTTGTTCCAGTTTAAAATACCATAAGTAGACCAATCTCCTAAATCTATATCCGATATTAACTTATAATACGTGTTTTCTGAACTATTTTCCAACATCTTTATAAACTCATCTTTTGAAGATATTAAGTAAGGAGACTCCTGCGTTCCATTTCCAATATCATTATTTTCAAAAGAGTGATATTCTGTTGGTTCTTCTAAATTTTCGGGAAGAACAAAATTTATTTTTTCATATTCATAGTTTACAAATTCATCAGAAGAAGTAAAATAATAAAAATCTGTCCAATGAAGTAATATTTCGCTATAATAGTCTACAACATATGAATTATTTTCTATATCTTTAGCGACTAATGCATAAACCCTCAAGGCCCCCGTTAAAACATATGCATAATACCCATCAAGCGCTTCTTCCCCAAATGAAATAGTTATGGATGTTGTGTTTGACGTTGAATACGACGATGCACTACTATATGATTCATAAAAACTTTGTCCACTGGACTCATGTTTCGTTTTAGAATATGCAAGCTCAGCAGAAAGCTTACAAACGCCTATCATCCCCTCTCCGGCAATAGAAAAAGAAGTCGTTTCCTCTGTCGAAATACTTGTCTCCGTTGTTTTTGACACCTCATTTGTTATTGTTGATGTATCTACAGAAGTCGACTCAAATGTTCTTGTGATTGTTTGTCCCATATTCCTAAAATGAAAAGCATTTGAAAAATATTCCAAAGGTACATTATTAATTACTCCTAAATCAAAAAAATAGTAAAAATTATTATCATCTCTAAACGAATAGAGCAATTCCGGTTCTTTCTTTTCAGATATTTGATACAATTGATTCGCCACCAAATATTTAGTACCGTTTATTTCTCCGCCTTCATCTCCCATAAAGTCATTATCAACCTCAGAAATAGGCATATTACACCCTACTAACGTAAAACAAAGAATAACTGTTATAAACAATATCCAAATTTTCCTCATTTTTCACCATCCTCCACTCATTTTTTAAATTTTACAAAGCAAAACAATACATCATAGTGTATATTCCATTGCTTAATAATTAGTATAAGGCATTTGTTAAAATATGTCAAGCCTTTATATAATATATTTCGTAATTTTATTCTACCTTTATTAAAGGCATAAACAATATTGCATTTTATATACAGAATTGTTTTTTTATCTTCCCATATAAAAGGACTTTTCAAGATAGCGTGCAAAAAAATTGGGCAGAACACTTTTTGTGTTCCGCCCGAAAGCTTAAACTATACAGGTACGTATCACCGTTACATTCTGCCCTGTGCGTCCCCGGGGAAAAAGTTGTGTTCCGCCCCCGTGTACAGGGAAAATTCCCGTTCCAGATCGAAGTTTTCCGCGCTGTCAAAGGCGGCAAGCTTGGAAATGGAGACCTCGTAGGCGGTCATCGTTTTGACTTCGTAATCGGAGACTTTTTTCTGGTATTCGCGGCTCTGGATGCGCCCCGAAAGGGCGATGCGGTCGCCCACCTGCAGATTTTTGACGAACCGCGCGTTTCTGCCCCACGCGATACAGGGAATGTAATCGGATTTGTTGTATGCGCGGTTGACGGCGACGAGGAGATCGGCGATCTCGCGGTTGAACGGCGTTGTGCGGTAGACGGGCGGTTTGCAGATGTAGCCGCTCAGCACCACGGAATTGGGGTTGCGTGAGGGCGGCGCCTGCACCGTTTCGCGCACGAACACGGTGAGCATCAGCCGCGAACGCCCGTTTTCGATTTTATTGTAGGAGCGGAACTGTCCCAGCGCGCAGAGGGTGGAACCCACTTTCAGGTCGTGTTCGCTGATCAGGCGTTCGGAAACGGTGACGGGCAGGATATCCGCCTGACCCGAAAGCCGCATCACCTTGACGAACAGTTCGTAAAAGCCTTCCCCGTACACCTCGTGCGAAAAATTCGCCTCGCTGACGATCTCGCCCATGATAAACACCTTGTTGTTTTTCTCTGTGCCGTTCATAAAAAAGTACCTCCGATTTCTGACTGTTTTTTCAGGATGCGGCGTGTTGTCTGCCGTTTGCGTCCATGGTAAAATTGCCGCGGTGAATGAGTTCCCCCACGGGCACAAACTCGTAGCCGCTGTTTTTCAGCGTTGCCAGCACGGCGGGGAGCGCCTCGGCCGTGTGAAGTCCGTTGTTGTGGCAGAGTATGATGCTGCCCGGCTGTACCTTTCCCGCAATGCGCAGCGTGATCTCGGACGCGGTGAGATTTTTCCAGTCCAGACTGTCCACGTCCCACTGAATGGTGTACAGCCCCATCGACTGCGCCGTCTCCACCAAAAGATCGTCGTAATCGCCGAATGGCGCGCGGAAAAGCTCCACTTTTTTGCCCGTCACCGACTCGATCGCCTGCGAAGAGGTCTGCAATTCCTTTCGTATCTCGCTTTCGGAAAGTTTGGACATCTGCGAATGCGTGGCGCTGTGCGTGCCGGTCTCATGCCCCGCCGCGTCGATCTTTTTGACGTACTCGGGGTATTTTTCCGTCCAGAACTGCACCATAAAAAAGGTGGCGCGCACATTTTCCGCTTCCAAGGCCTTCAAGATGGCGTCCGTATGTTCGGTGCCCCAGGCGCAGTCGAAGGTGATCGCGATCTTTTTATCTTCCCTCTCCACGCTGTACACGGGCAGTTTCCGCACGGTTCCGCCCGTAAAAACGGCATACGCACCCGTAAATTGCAACAAAAGCGTCAGTGCGACGAGCAGAGCCGCCAGCACGATCGCCGTACCCGCACGACGCGCAGAAATAACGCCGAATTTCATCCTGTCCTCCTCATTTTATCAGGTATTTTTTCAAAAATTCTCGCACTCTGTGTCGAATAAAAACTGTTTTTGACGCATCTTTCCCGATGCGTAGTGTAACCTTACAGCCTTTGTCTATACATATGAATGCGGGCAAAAAAATATTCCCCCGCGGCGATGCCGCGGGGGAAGAAAAAAGTTTCGTTATATGGGAATGGCATACAATCCCATGCCGCACGCGGCGGCGATGAGGATGAGGAGAATGGGCGAAGGCTCGTGCTTTCTCCATTTTTTAAAGACAAACAGGGCGACGACGAGCAGGACAAGAATGACGAGAGCCCGCCAATCGAACGACATCCCCTGCCCGAACGAGGAAAAGCCGAGCACCGTACTCAACAGCATAGTGAGCCCCGTTCCCAGCACCATTGCAACGATCCCGGGGCGGATGCCGCCCAGCACCGCCTGCACGCCCGCGTATTTGAGAAGGTTGCGCAAAATTGCCGCAATGAGCAGGATAATGAAGAAAGACGGAAGCACCACGCCCACCGTGGCGCACAGAGCGCCCAAAACGCCCGCCTGCGACGAACCGACAAAGGTTGCCACGTTCACCGCGATGGGGCCTGGAGTGGATTCGGACACCGCGATCAGATTCATCAGCATTTCCTCGCTCATCCAGCCGTGCGACACCACTTCGTCGCGGATGAGGGAGATCATGCCGTACCCGCCCCCGAAAGAGACCGCGCCGACCTTTAAAAAGATAAGAAACAGATCCAGGCAGATCATTTGCTTTCCTCCTCTCTTTCAGGCGCGCTCTCCCCTTTCTGCGGCTCCCCTTGCCGAGAAGCGTCCGTTTCTTCCCCGACGGAGCCGTTTTGCTCTGTTTTTTCGGGGACGTCCTTTGTTTTTTCGGACAATGCGGCATTTCCCTGCATAGTCGGCTCCGACCGCGCTTTGCGCCGCTTTGCGACGAGAACGGTCAGATACACGGCAAGTCCGCACGCGCCGCAGATGAGAATGTAAAAGAGGGTGGAAAAATCCACCGCGAACACAGAAAAGCCCACCAGACAGCCGAACACGCCGCAGAACAAAACCAGGTTGAAGGCGTTCTTTTTCATCTGTTTCAGCATTTTCCAGCCCGCATTGAGGATGAGAAAGACGACCGCGACCTGAATGCCCTTGAAGGCGTAATTGACCAGCGTGAGCTGTAAAAACGCATCGAAAAACAGGGAGATCAGATAAATGATGAGAAAGGCGGGAATGCACACGCACAGCGTGGAGACGGCCGCCCCCCACACGCCGCCCGCCTTATACCCTATGTAAGTGGCGCTGTTGATGGCAAGCGGCCCGGGCGTGGATTCCGAAATGGCGACCATGTCCAGGAATTCTTCCTCCCCCACCCACTTTTTCTTTGCGACAAATTCCTTCTGAATGAGGGCGATCATCGCGTACCCGCCCCCAAAGGTGAACAGCCCGATTTTTAAAAAGCTCAGGGCCAGAACAAGAAGGCGACGCAATCCTGCGCGCTCCCTTTTCTCCTTCTGTTTTTGCATATTTCCTCCTTCGCCCTTTCGGCAGCCTTCCCTTCCATTATACACCTTGACAAATGAATTGTAAAATACTATAATTTTATTGAAAACATATGGAAAAAGTTATATGGAGCCGATATGACCATCCGACATCTGCGTGTATTTCTCACCGTGTGCAAACAAGGGAGCATCACAAAGGCCGCCGAGGAGCTGCACACCGTACAGCCTTCCGTAAGCCTGACCATTTCCGAACTGGAAAAACATTACGGGATCGTACTGTTCGACCGCATCGGCAGAAGGCTTGTCCTCACCGACTTCGGGCGGCAGCTTGCCGTAAAGGCACAGGAAGCGGTGGAAGCGTTTGACGAGTTTGAAGCGTTTGCGCACACCGCGGAGGAAAAGCCGTACGTGCGCGTGGGCAGCTCGCTGACCATAGGAAGGGTACTTTTGCCCGAACTGTTCCTCAGCGTGCACAGTACGCACCCCGAGATCCGTCTGAGCGCCGCCGTCTGCCCCGCGGCGCAGCTGGAAGAAAAACTGCTTGCGGGGACGGTGGATTTTGCCCTGTTGGAGGGAAACACCTCCTCCCCCTACCTACGGCACACCCCCTTTGCGCGCGACAGGCTGGCCGCCGTGTGCGCGCCCTCCTTTCCTGCGGCGGACAGATTGACGCTTGCACAGCTGAGCAACTGTAAACTTTTACTGCGGGAACCGGGCAGCGCCTCCCGCGATTTTATCGACAGTTTATTTGCGCTGGAAAACCTGCACCCCGAACCCGTGGTGGAATCCGCCAGCAACGAGGCGCTCCTTTCCCTTGCAGCCGAGGGCGAGGGCATTGCCATCCTGCCGCAGACGCTTGCCGCTCCCCTGTTGCAGAGCGGAAAGCTCTGTGAGATCACATTGGAAAACGTCTGCCTCGTGCGTGAATACTGCATTGCCTTTCACAAAGACAAGCGTTTTACAAAAGCGCAGAGACAGGTGTACGAACTCAGCCTTGCCCTGACAAACAACAAAACTTTTTGACGAAGTGAAGCATTCGGCCTGTTGCCTATCCTATCCGACGTCCTCCGCTACTCTTTGCCGTTCGCCGATACTTTCAGACCTTCTCCGCCGTCCTTCGGCACTCTCCGACGTCCTCCGACATTTTGTGACATTTTCCGACGCGCTATTTCCAGTGCAGAAAGAATGCCCGAAAGG
>ERZ1090879.1235-NODE-1236-length-14384-cov-6.857701_pt1 | contig 14384 bp, 8 predicted proteins | sample MGYA00478472_ERZ1090879 | MGnify/ENA primary metagenome ERZ1090879 (study PRJEB33644, sample SAMEA5815723) | chicken gut metagenome | biome: Chicken; feature: Gastrointestinal Tract; material: Caecum | place: Ireland | collected 2019-01-01 | study: A study of the...
ACGGGTGATATCGGACAAAATAAATATGTTTAAAAATAAATATGCGCCGAGATTTATTTTATCGCGTTATATGCGCTTAAAAAAATATGCGTTCAGGCGGCAAAACGGGAACTTTCCCTCTCCCCTTCCGTGCGGGGATAATCTGCCGCCCGATTGTGGAGATGTGAGCGGCGACGCATATGAATGAGTGCGGCTTTTCACGGAGATTTTACAAAATTCCGCAAAATAATGCAAATTTTTTGTGGATAAACATTTTATCGGGCGGCATATATATGCCGCCCGATACTCTGTAATTCCACATAAAAATTATGCCGCCGACGGTTATTTTTCCGTCGGCGGCGATTGGCTGTATTACGGCGCGCGGGCTTTAAATTACCGCATGCATTGCCGCGCTCCCGTAAATACAGTTGTCGGTGAATTTTTTTAATAGTAACTTTGTTCAAGGTTGGTTTTCTGTAAACATTCCAAATAAATTATGTTTCAAGCAGGGTTTCCCTGCGCAGAAAGACCCTATTTGCTGCGGCAGCAGGCTCACCGGAAGTGAATGTCGGCGATTATATAATGGTGGGCGCTTATAAATCGCCGACAGAGAAACTGGTTTCTAAAACTCACGGAAAATTTAGTGCGCGGCCGCGCTAAATTTTCGTGAACCCCTTTACTCCCCCGCGAACTGCGAGTTGTAAAGGCTTGCGTAGAATCCGTTCTGCGCCAAAAGTTCCTCGTGTTTGCCCTGCTCGACTATGTTGCCGTCGCGCATTACCAGAATTAGGTCGGCGTTCTTTATCGTAGACAGCCTGTGCGCGATTACGAAGCTCGTTCTGCCGCGCGTGAGGTTATCCATAGCCGTCTGGATTATCTCCTCCGTGCGGGTATCGACGTTGGAGGTCGCCTCGTCGAGTATAAGCATTGGCGCGTTTTCAATCATCGCGCGGGCGATGGTTATAAGCTGTTTCTGTCCGCCCGAAATTTCGTCGCCGTTTTCGACGTAGTGGTCGAGCCCGCCGGGCTGGGTGGATATATAGTGCGTTATTCCCGCCGCGTCGCACGCCTTTTTAATCTCTTCGTCGGTTGCCTGCTTAGAATACACTATGTTTTCGCGCAGGGTGCCTTCAAACATCCACGTGTCCTGCAAAACCATGCCGAACAGGTCGTGCACCTCCTCGCGCGGCATATCCTTTATCGAAACGCCGTCTATGGTTATGTCGCCGCTGTTCACCTCGTAGAACCTCATCAGAAGGTTTACCATGGTGGTCTTGCCTGCGCCCGTGGGGCCGACTATAGCGACCTTCCAGCCCGGCTGAACCTTTGCGGAGAAGTCGGGAATTATAACCCTGTCGTCGTTGTAGCCGAATTTTACGTGTTTGAATTCAACTTCGCCGCGCACGCCTTCGGTGAGCTTGCGCTCCTTTCCGCTCTCGTCCTCAAGCTCCTCTTCGCCGAGGAATGCGAACACCCTGCCGCTCGCCGCCGCCGCGCTCTGCAAAACGTTTGCCGCCTGCGCAATCTGCGAGAGGGGGCTCTGGAAGAGGTTTACGTACACGAGGAAGGCGGAGAGGGTGCCGAACGTCACGCCGCTTTCGGGAGTGCTTATCAGTATGCCTGCAACCACGCACACCGCCGCATACGCGAAGTATGAGATGAAAGTCATCGCGGGCTGCATTATGCCCGAGAGCGCCTGCGAGAGGAAAGTCGACTTCTTCAATCTCTTATTCGTCTTTCCGAAGTCCCCGCCCGTGCGTTTTTCGGCGTTGAACGCCTTTATCACGAGCTGGCCGGAGTAGTTTTCTTCGACCTTGCCGTTGAGCACCGCGAGTTCGTCCTGCTGTTTTCTGAACTGCGGCTGCGAGAACTTCATTATAACCATTAAAAGTATGGCCATAAAGGGCACGATGATAAGCACGGTGAGGGCGAGCTGCCAGCAGCTCACGAACATGGCAATCAGCACGCCTATGAGCATGCATACCGACTGCACCACCATAGACACCGCCTGCTGCATGGAGTTGCCTATCGTGTCGACGTCGTTTGTCACGCGCGAGAGGGTGTCGCCGTAGGCGTGGGAGTCGAAGTATTTTAAGGGCACTTTGTTTATCTTCTGCGAAATCTCCGAGCGCAGCCCGCGGCACAGCCTCTGGGATACGGTCGTCATTATAAAGCCCGAAACGTACGTGCACAGCGCGTTGCTTACGTAGAATACTATCAGTATTACGGCAAAGCGGGCAAGCTCGTTCATATCTATGGGTATGCCGCCCGTAATTACGTTTACGAGGTCGGAGAGTATCTGCGGCGCAAAAATGGAGAGCAGCGTCGCTCCCACTGTAAACACCAGCGAAATTATCACGGGTATGAGGTAGCGGCTCATGTATACTGCGAGCTTGCCGATATTTCTTTTGAATTCGCCTTTTTTCAGCTTCTCTCCGCTGTATCTTGCAGGTTTCATAAGCCGAGTTCCTCCTTCGAGAGCTGTGAAAGCGCAATTTCCCTGTAAACGTCGCAGGTTCCGAGCAGCTCTTCGTGCGTGCCTTCGCCCACGGCCTTGCCCTGGTCGAGCACTATTATCTTGTCGGCGTCCATTATCGTGCCTATGCGCTGCGCCACTATCAGGTTGGTTGCGCCGCTCATCTTCTCTTTAAGGTTTTCGCGCACTTTTTTGTCGGTCTTGTAGTCGAGCGCCGAGAATGAATCGTCGAAAATCATAATCTCCGGCTTCTGCGCAACGGCGCGGGCGATTGAAATTCGCTGTTTCTGCCCGCCCGAAACGTTCTTTCCGCCCTGCGATATGGGGCTGTCGTAGCCCTCGGTCATTTCGTTTATAAAGCCGTCCGCCTCGGCAACTTTCGCCGCCTCGATTATCTCGTCGCGGTCTGCCTTGCCGCCGAAGCCTATGTTCTCGGCAACCGTGCCCGAAAACAGCACGCCCTTCTGCGGAACGTAGCCTATCTTGTCGCGCAGCGTGCTCTGCTTTATGTCTTTTACGTTCACGCCGTCGACCAGCACTTCGCCCTCGGTCGCGTCGTAAAAGCGGGGAACGAGGTTTATGAGGGTAGATTTGCCCGAACCCGTGCTGCCGATAAAGGCGATGGTCTGCCCCTTTTCGGCGCGGAAAGAGATGTGTTCGAACACGTCCGCGTCGGCGTCGGGGTAGCGGAAGCTTACGTCTTTAAACTCCACTGTGCCCTCTTCGGTGAGCGGCTTTTCCGTCTCGGGGTCGGCGATGGAGAGGGGAGTGTCGAGCACTTCATTGATTCTCTTTGCCGCAACCTGCGCGCGGGGGAGAAGTATGAACATCATGAGCAGCATCAGAAATGCCATTACCACCTGCGAGGCGAGCGTCATAAAGGATACAATCGTCTGGTATTCAATTTCGCCCGCGTTCATGAGCGAAGCGCCTATCCAGTATATGGCGAGGGTAAGCCCGTTCATAACCAGCATCATCACGGGACTCATCAGCACCATAACCCTGCCCGTAAACAGCTGGGTTCTGGTAAAGTCGTCGTTTACCTTGCTGAACTTCGCCTGCTGGTAATTTTCGGCGTTGTATGCGCGCACCACGCGTATGCCCGTAAGATTTTCGCGCGTGACGCCGTTCAACCTGTCGGTGAGCTTCTGCATGAGCTTGAATTTAGGCATTACGGTGAGCATTATGGCGAGAATGCATACTATGAGTATGACTATCGCTATTGCCGTCGCAAGCGTAAGTTCCCCGCTGGACGCGTTTATCTTGCATATCGCCCAGATTGCCATTATGGGCGCGTATATCAGCATGCGCAGCACGAGTATGTTGGCCATATGCACCTGCTGAATGTCGTTCGTCGTTCGCGTTATCAGCGAGGCGGTGGAGAATTTGTTTACTTCCGCTATCGAAAAGCTCTCCACCTTGGAATATACTTTGCCCCTCAGCGTGGCCGAAAGACGGCTCGCCACGAAGGACGCGGCTATTCCCGAAGCCGCCTGGCACAGCGCGGCGCATACGGCGAACACGAGCATGAATCCGCCCTCCGTCCATATGTCGGCGGCGGAGGCGTTCTGCACGGCAATCAGCGCCGCCTGCAAGGCCTCGGCGGAGCCGTACGCCACGCCGTATACCGGCAGCAGCGTGGAAACGTAAGTAAGGTCGGATATCCTCGTCCAGTCGACGAATTCGCCGAATACGTTTGTGCGAAGGTTTACGTTGGTTATGGCGCCCACTATGTTTGAAATCTGGTCGGTCAGCTCCATGGTGAAATATACCTGTGCGACCGTGATTCCCACAATGAGCGCGATTAGCAGCCAATCGAGCGCCTTCAGGTTCTTGTACAGTTTAACCATCGGTTATCTCCCAATTAAATTTTCTGTTTTCTTTTCAAGCCTTGCAAGCATTTTTTCGTTGCAGGTAAGAAAGATTTTCCTCTCTTCGTCGCTCAGGGCGCCCAGCGCCTCGGCTACGTCGGAAATAAATTCCTTTCTGTGCTGCACCAGCGTATGTTCGCCCTTTGCCGTAATGATAACGCTCACCGTCCTGCCCTGCTTTTCGCGGCGGATATAGCCGTCCTCTTCGAGCGGTTTTAATAGCCTGCTCACGTTCGGCAGCGCCAGCCCCGAATGCCTGGCAATCTCGGATACGGTTACGGGCCTTCCCGTGCGCGTTTCGTAGTCGCGCAGGCTTCCGAGTATGGTGAAAATTTTTCCTCCGTCGTCGGAGTGCGACTTGTATTTACGAACGCACGCCCTCATTCTCAGCATGAGTGAAACTACAAACTCGGCGTCCTTTACCTCGTCCATGCCTCCTCCTTGCGTAAAATAGTTATCATTTGATAATTGTTTTATCATTATATGCCGCCCCGCAGGCGCTGTCAACGGTTTTGCCGTGACCGCCGGGTTTATTCACTAACTTTTCAAAATGTTCATTCGGGTTTAAAAAAATGAAACGCCGGTGAATGGGGGAGAGGGCGCGTTTGCCGTTCCGCCCCCCCGCATATGCCCTTTTTACGGCGGCTTTGCCGTATTTTTTGCGGGATAGCCGTATTTTTTGCGGCATATAAATAACCAGCCCCGCGGCGCCGCCGCGGGGCTGGTTTTATGAATATTTAATTATTTATTTTTATCGCGTGCCGACTCCTCGTCTTTCGCCCTCAGCGAGGCAATATATTCGCTGTATTGCCTGTCGTTGAGTTTAATGATTTTTTTCTTTTTTCCGGACATAAATTACCTCCGCATTTTTATTTGATTATGGGCGCGGAGGCGTATTTTTATTCGGGAAATCAAAATTAATTTTTTTCGCTCGCGTGCGTATGAAATTATTTTTGGTAAATAAGGAGCGGCGAATGATGCCGTCCCTTTGCCGCGCATGCGCGCAAGATTTTTCTGCCGTTTCCCTTCGGGAGACATCTGCCGCTTTCCATAAATGGAAGCTTTCGGCAGAGCAGCATTTTTTTTGCGCGGCAGAGCAGCGCTTCGCTCGCGCGGCTTCGCTCAAAATGACGAAGGGGCGGCGCGTAAAATGACAAGGATACGGCGCCCGAAATTACGAAGGGCGGCGCGTTTATTTTGCGGGGTGGTGCCTGCACAGACGAAAAAATGCCGCTTTTTTACGGAGCGGCATTTTTTATAATCGGTTATAAAAATAAATATCTTGCGCAAGTATTGTTTTGTTGCGTGAGAATGCATTTTCTAAAACAACTTATGTGCGCAAGGCGAATTTAGTTCGCCGATAAGCGCGACTCAATTTGCCGCGAAAGCGGGCTCGCTGGGTGAGCGCGCACAATTATATTTTAAGAGAGCCCTTAAAATTGTGCGCGCGAGGGCAAAGCCCTTGAAATCACGGAATTTGTCGTGCGTCACCAGCACGAGAAATTCGTGAACCCTTTTACAGCGAACGCACGCGCAGCACGCCCTCGACGGCGGTTATCGCCTCAACCGTCTTTGCGGGGATGCCGCCGTCAATTTCGAGTATCGAGCAGGCGTAATCGCCGCGGCTCGAGCTTGCCATGTGCGCGATGTTCAGCCCCTGCTGGGATATTGCCGAGGTGAATTTGGTGATTATGTTCTTTACGTTGCGGTGCAGTATGCAAACCCTGCCCTTGCCTTCGTCGCGCGCGAGCGAAACGGAGGGGTAGTTTACGCTGTTGGCAATATTTCCGTTTTCGATGTAGTCGACGAGCTGGTGCGCCGCCATAACCGCGCAGTTGTCCTCCGCCTCGGGCGTGCTTGCGCCGAGATGGGGCACGCATATGCAGTTTTTAACGCCTATGAGCTTGTCGTTGGGGAAGTCGGTTATGTACCTGCCTACCTTGCCGCTTTCGAGCGCCTCTATCATGTCGTCGGTGTTCACAAGCTCGCCGCGGCTGTTGTTGATGATTACCACGCCGTCCTTCATCTGCGCGATGGTGTCTTTGTTAATCATTCCCTTAGTGTCGGGAGTGAGGGGAACGTGCATGGTTATAAAGTCGGCGTTCTTGTATATGTCCTCGCGTTCGGGCACGACTTTGATATGCGGCGAGAGCGCGAGCGCGTTCATGGTGGAAAGGTAGGGGTCGGTGCCCGTCACCTCCATGTTGAGTCCGTATGCGGCGTTTGCAACGGCGACGCCTATCGCGCCCAGACCTATAACGCCGAGCATCTTGCCCTTTATCTCGCTGCCGACGAATTTCGACTTGCCTTTCTCCACGAGTTTGCCTACGTTTTCGCCCTCGCCCTTTAAGGTTTTAACCCAGTCTATCGCGTCGGTAATCTTTCTGCCGCCGAGGAAGAGTTCGCATATAACGAGCTCTTTTACGGCGTTGGCGTTGGCGCCGGGAGTATTGAACACTACTATGCCTTTTTCGGCATAGTCGGCTACGGGTATGTTGTTGGTGCCCGCGCCTGCGCGCGCAACCGCGACCAGCCTGTCGCCCGGTTTATAGTCGGCCATCTGCGCCGAGCGCACCATTATGCCGTCGGGATTTTCGCAGCTGTCGCCGTAGCCGTATCCCGCAAATATCGCGTCGGCGAGCGGGCTTATCGCGTTTAATTTAAGTATCTGTTTTGCCATATTTTTGTCCCCCTTTCAGGTTTATTTGTTTTCGAGTTCGAATTTCTTCATGAACTCAATGAGCGCCTTCACGCCCTCGACGGGCATGGCGTTGTAAATCGAAGCCCTCATGCCGCCGACGAGCCTGTGCCCCTTTAAGGATACAAGTCCCGCCTTCTTTGCCTCGGCGATGAACTTTGCGTCGAGCTCGGCCGAAGGGGTCACGAAGGGCACGTTCATTATCGAACGGAATTCCTTTACGACGTTGTTTTTGAACAGCGAAGAATTGTCGATAAAGTCGTACAAGAGCCCCGCCTTGTATTCGTCGAGCTCGTTCATCGCCTTAACGCCGCCCTTTGCCTTCAAATCCTGCAATACGAGGTCGGCCATATATATGGAGAAGCAGGGAGGGGTGTTGTAGAGCGAGCCGTTCTCGTCCTGTATCTTCCATTTGAGCATGGTGGGGCAAATTTTCAGCGGGTCCTGAATGAGGTCGCGCTTTGCAATCACAATCGTGACGCCCGCGGGCGCGAGGTTCTTCTGCGCGCCTGCGTATATCACGCCGAACTTTTTAACGTCTATCTCGCGGGAGAATATCTCCGACGACATGTCGGCGACGAGCGGAGCTTTGCATTCGGGGAACTTCGCGTACCTCGTGCCGAATATGGTGTTGTTGGAGGTTATGTGAACGTAGTCGGCGTCCTCGGAGTAGCTGAGCTTGCCGACGTCGGGTATGTAGGTGTAAGTCTTGTCGGAACTGTCGCCAATCTTAACCGCCTCGCCGTAAATCTGGCCTTCCTGCCATGCCTTTTTGGCAAAGTTGCCGGTAACGATGTAGTCGGCCTTGCCGTTGTGCATCATGTTGAGGGGCACGGCCGCGAACTGGGTGGAGGCTCCGCCCTGCACGAATATAACGGCATAGTCGTCGGGCACGTTCAGAAGTTCGCGCACGAGCGCCTCCGCGTCTCTGACTACGGCGTCGAAAGCCTTGTCGCGGTGCGAAATTTCGGTGACCGACATTCCCGTTCCCGCAAAATCGAGGAACTCTTTCTGCGCCTTTTCCAAAACAGAGAGGGGCAGGGTCGAAGGCCCTGCGGAAAAGTTGTAAACTCTCATAATTCCTATCTCCCAAAAATAAAATTTTACGATGAGGCGGAGCGCGGAGAGGAGCAAAAGTCCGCCCGTCCGCGCCGCAGCGCGTCGCGCTGTGACCGTATAATGACTTTATTATACTACAGTGCTCGCCAAATTTCAACTTCAGAGAGCAAATTGTTCGATATTTTTTTAGCAAAAAGCGTATGCGCGCGCCGCAAAAGCCGCGCAAAACGGCGCAAAAATGTGATGGGTGCGGCATATTGGCGCACCAATTAAAAAAAATTTGCGCTATTTTGCAAAAATTTTCGGCAATTATATTTACAATTTTGGTTTTTTGGTGTAGAATTATTTTGTAAGCAAAATGTGCGGCGATATATTAAACGGTATAAAATAGACTCGCCGCCCTGAGAGGTGCAATTATGGCAGGTATCTTCAACAAGAAAAACGATAACGGCCGGCAGACGACTTACGCCACCAAGGCAGACGTAATACTGCAGCGCCAGGCCGAAATCGTCGGTAAACTCGACATGCTGCTCGCCGGGCAGAAGACCGCGCCCGACAACTCGGTTGCCGATAAGGTGAACGAAAAACTCGCGCAGGAGCTCTCCTACCTCAGCAAACAGAACAGCGCCATCTTCGAGAAAGTTCTCGCCGAGAACGCCCAGCTCAGGAGGGAGATAAACTTCGTGTCCGCCCAGTGCGAAAACGTGTTCGTCAAACTCTCGGGCATGATATCCTCGCTCGAAGAAAAGATAAGCGAGTCTGCAATCGACTACGACAAAGTAGCGGAGGCAGCGCAGGAACATACCGAGGCCGCCGCCGCGGACGCGGAACCCGCGTTCGACGACGAGGTTGCGCCCGCCGCAGTGACGGAGGAGGCAGAGGGCGACGAACAGCTCACCATCTCCTCAAACGGCTACATAGATTACGACGAACTTGCCGACCGCCTTGCAGGCAAGCTCGAAGAGAAGGGGCTTTTAAGCGGGCTCGACTATGACGGGCTTGCAAAGAAGGTTGCCGACAGCATGCCTCCCCAGGAGGTCATCTCGCCCGACTACATAGCGTCCAAGGTTGCCGAGCAAATCGTCATACCCCAGGTTGTCGTGGGCGAAAACGGAGAGGCTAAGCCCATAGAGGTTCACGCCACCGCCGAAGTCGACTACGACGAGATAGCAAACCGCGTAGCCGAAAAGCTCGCGCCCGCAGCTTCTTCCGAAGAGGTTGTGGAGGCCGCGGCCGAACAAACCGCAGAGCAGACGGAGAATACCGACTCCGACGCGCTCGCCGACGAGATTGCGCGCAAGGTAAGCGCGCTCTCGCCCAACGATTTCGACATCATAGTGGACGACGAAGGCTGCCGTTCGCTTGCCGAGGCCGTGGTTGAAAATCTCGACTACGACCGCATAATCGAAAAGCTCGCCGCAAAGGGCGTCGCGGGCGAAGTTGCCGTAACCGACGCTGCCGCCGAGGAAACCGAACCTGCCGGCGCAGACGAGATTGCCCAGCTCGTATCCGAAAAGCTCGCCGCAAACGGCATCAACGAAGAGGCGATTGCCGACAAGACAGCGGCGGCGCTCTCCAACTGCATGCCCGAAGTCGACGGCGACGAAATTGCCGACAAGGTTGCCGCGGCAGTTCTCGCGTCGATACCCGCGACCGAGATTGACTACGACGCAATCATAAACGGCGTTGCCGAAAAACTCGGAGGAAAGGCCGAAACCGTCGAAACTTCTTCCGAAGAAGTCGTTCCCGCCGCGGATACCGACGAGACTGCGGACGACTACGATATCGTCATAGACGAAGAAGGTCTCAAAAAGATAACCGAAAGCATCTCGTGGAAAGTTACGGCGTCCACCAACGCCATGCTCGAGGGCATGGACGAAAAGCTCGCCGCAATGAAGAGAGAGCTTGAAGAGATGCGCTCCGCGCTCGCCGAAGAGAAGGCGGCAGACGAAGTTGCCGACGAGATAAACGAAGAGGCAGCCGAAACGGCAGAGGCCGCGGTTGAAGAGACTGCCGAAGAAGCTCCCGCCGCAGTTTCCGCAGACGTCGACGAGATAGCGCGCAAGATAGACGAACTCACCGCCCGCATCGACGAGCTGCTCACCCCCGACGAGGAGGACTATGAAGAATCCGCCGAAGAGACTGCCGCACCCGTTGCAGACGTAAGCGGAGAGATTGGCGAAATTAACCGCAAGATAGACGAACTCACCGCCCGCTTCGAGGAGCTCATCTCCGCAGACGAAGAGCCCGAAGAGGAAGGCGAAGAGGTTGCCGAGGCCGAAAACGCCGAAGAAGCTCCCGCTCCGGCGGTTGCAACGAGCGAGGAAGTAAATGAGCTCGGACGCATGATAGACGCACTCACCGCCCGTTTCGAAGAACTCATTTCCGCAGACGAAGAGCTTGGGGACGAGGGCGAAGAGACTGCCGAAGCCGAAAACGCCGAAGAGGCGGAGGGCGAGGACGAAGTTAAGGCCGAACTCGAGGCTATAAGGACGGCGCTCGACGAGATAAGGCACGACCCCGCAATCCAGGAGCTGAAAGGCGAAGTCGCCGAGCTCACCGCAAGGATTGACGAGCTGTTTGCCGAACCCGAAGAGGCAGAGGTTGCCGAGGGCGAAGAGGAAACCGACCCCGTACAGGCGGAATTTGACGAAATAAAGGAAAAGCTCGAAGAGATAAGAAACGACCCCGCGCTCCAGGAGCTGAAGGGCGAGGTTGCCGAACTCACCGCGAGGATTGACGAGCTTGTAGCCCGCGGCGCGGAAGAGAGCGCGGAGGCAGAAGAGGCCGAACCGGCAGACGACGCGGCGCTCGGCGAAATAAAGGAAGAGATTGAAGATATAAACAGGCAGCTCGACCAGATTAAGGCGATGCTTGCCGCGGGCGCGGTTGTCGCGGCAGCCGCCGCGGCTCAGCCCGAAGAGGAAGCGGAGCAGGAAGAACCCGTTGAGGAAGAACCTGCCGAAGAACCCGTTGCCGAAGAAGTTGTAGAAGAAGTTGCCGAAGAGGCGGAAGAGCCCGTTGAAGAAGTTTCGGAGGAAACCTCAGAGGAAACTGCCGAAGAGGTTGCAGCCGAAGAGCCCGAAACTGTAGAGGAGTCCGAAGAGGAGACGGCCGTTGAAGCTGCGGAAGAATCTGCAGAAGAGCCCGCTGAAGAGGCTGCGTCTGAAGAGCCCGCGGCAGAGGACGAGGGCGAAGAGGAAGAAGAACAGCTTGTAACCGTCAGCGACATTGTCGACGAGAGCGAACTTTCAGACGAGCCCGAGGACGAAGTTCTCGAAAACATCTTCGATGACGTGGAGGAACAGACGGTTAAGGGCGAAGCGCAGCCCGACGGAATACCCGGCATAAGCAACGGCGGCGTCGACTTCGCCAACATGATGAAGTACAACCGCAGTTTCATCGCAAGAATTATCCAGAGCAGCGACGACGTAAAGCGCTACTACGGCCAGATAAAGAATGCGATGCTTGCATACAAAAAGGTAAACTCCTCAATAGCGTGGGGCGCCGAGCGCTTCAATAAGGGCAGGGAGACGATAGCAAAACTCAAAATCAGGGGTAAGACGCTCTGCCTGTACCTCAACCTCGACCCCAACGAATTCAAAACTTCCGTTTACCACCAGATAGACGTATCCGACAACAAGTCGATGCACGGTACGCCGATGATGGTAAAGGTAAAGAGCCCTCTCGGCGTTAAAAAGGCGATTCGCCTGATAGACGCCATGCTCGCAAAGCGCAACGGCGAAAAGAGACCTATACAGGAGAGGGATTACGCGGCTATGTATCCTTACGAAACGATTGAAGAGCTCATCGAAGACGGACTCGTTAAGGACGTAAGCAAGAACAAGTAAAATATAAACAATTTTACAAAAAGAGGGGGTTGATATATTTTTTATCAACCCCCGAAATTTAGTTTTAAGTTTTTTTCTTTATTCCGGTCAGAGAGCTTTTTTTTGGGGGGATTGATTTGGGAATATGCGGCAATCACCGCATATTCATTCGCCGCGCGGCGCGTTTTTTTACGCCGCGGAAAATACATAGCGCGCTTTGCCGCGCGCATAATTTTATTGTACGGCGCGGACAGCTGCGCCGAGGGAGTATACAGATTGGAAAACGATAACAAAAAAAAGACGCCGAAACTGCGCATAGGCCGCGTCGGCAAACCCTCCGAGGGTACTCCGCTCGTTCAGTCGGGCGGCTTCTCACAGTTTTTGTACCTCGGAAATTCGGGCGACAAGGGCGATGAAGAAAAGCCCGCAAAGCAGTCCCAAAAGCGCGGACGCACAGATTCGGCAAGCACGGATAACGCAGCCGCCGCAGACGAAAACCAGGCAAAGAGAGGCGGCAAGAGCCGCCGCGAAAAGAACGGCGCGCGCGACGGACAGCCCGAGGCTAAAAAACTCCGCCTCAAAAAGGGCGGCGGCGATTTGCCCGCGGATGAAAAACCCGCCCGCAAAACGCGCGCAAAGAGGGAAAAGCAGGTTAAAATAATTTTCCTCGGCGGCGTGGGCGAGATTGGCAAAAATATGACGGCGATTGAGTACGGCGAGGATATAATCATAATCGACGCGGGCATAATCTTCCCCGACGAAGAACTGCCCGGAATCGACCTCGTCGCGCCCGATATATCCTACCTCGTCGCAAACAAGCACAAGGTAAAGGCGTTGCTTCTGACGCACGGACACGAGGACCACATAGGCGGAGTGCCCTATTTCCTGCGCGAGATAAACGTGCCCGTATACGGCACGCGCCTCACGCTCGCGCTCGTCGACAACAAGCTGCGCGAGCACCGCATAAACGACGCGAAAGAGATAATAGTCGCCCCCGGCGACCGCGTAAAGATTGGCGCGTTCGACGTGCTGTTCGTAAACGTAAACCACTCTATAGCGGGCGCCGTCGCGCTCGCGATAGATACTCCGCAGGGGCTTATATTCCACAGCGGCGACTTCAAGATTGACCTCACGCCCGTGGCGGGCGAACCCATCGATTTAAAGACGATTGGCGACATAGGCGAGCACGGCGTTTTGTGCTATCTCGGCGAGAGCACGAACATAGAGCGCCCCGGCTACACCATGAGCGAAAAGACGGTCGGCAGCACGCTCGACAGGCTGTTCAACGAAAATTCCACCCGCAGGCTTATCATCGCCACCTTTGCCTCCAACGTGCACAGATTGCAGCAGATAATCGACCTTGCGGTAAAATACAAGCGCAAAGTCGCGCTCTCGGGCAGGAGCATGCTCAACGTCGTCGACGCCGCCGAAAATATAGGCGATTTGAATATCCCCGACGGCGTGCTCGTCGACGTATCCCGCACCAAAAAGATACCCGACAGCGGGCTGGTGATAGTTTCCACCGGCAGCCAGGGCGAGCCGATGAGCGCTCTCACGCGCATGGCAAACGGCGAAAACCCCTCGGTTACCGTCGGCGAGAACGATACGATAATCATCTCCGCTTCGCCCATACCAGGCAACGAAAAGGGCATTTACAACGTAATAAACAACCTCTACCGCAAGGGCGTGAACGTCGTGTATGAAAGTCTCGAAAATATCCACGTTTCAGGTCACGCCTGCCGCGAAGAGCACAAAATAATGCACAGGCTGTTAAAGCCCAAATTCTTCATTCCCGTGCACGGCGAATACAGGCACCTCAAAAAGCACGCCCAGCTCGCGCGCGAACTCGGTATGAAGGAGAGCAATATCTTCCTTCCCGATATCGGCAACTGCGTGATGCTCACGTCGGAAACGCTCCGCCAGGGCGACAACGTGCCTTCGGGCTCCCGCCTCATCGACGGCGACGGCATAGAGGACGAAAAGGCGAGCACGGTAATGCAGGACAGGCGCCAGCTCGCCTCCGACGGACTCTTTATAGTTTCGGTAGTGGTTTCGGGCGGCGAAGTTATAGGCGAACCCGCCGTCAACAGCCGCGGCTTTATTTTCGGTTTCCACAAGGACTACCTCGCCGAAATCCGTTCGGTAATACAGAACGCGATAGAGGGCTACGACCTCTCAGTCGGCAGTGTGGACGAGCTCAAGCGCGCAATAAAGCGCACGCTCAAAAATTATCTCTTAAAGAAAACTAAGCAGAGCCCGATGATAGTGCCCGTCGTAGTGGAATTATAAGGGTTCACGAATTTTTGCGGCTGGTGTCGCCGCAAAAATTCCGTGAGTTTGGGGAGCCGGCATCTCGCGCGGCGAGCGGAAAAGTTCCGCCGCGCTCGGGCACCGCAAACGCCTTGTTTTTGCGTTTGCTCATCTCCCAACGCGCAAACAGCGCATATGTGCTGTTTGCAGAAACGCGTTGC
>ERZ1090879.1236-NODE-1237-length-14373-cov-9.492597_pt1 | contig 14373 bp, 13 predicted proteins | sample MGYA00478472_ERZ1090879 | MGnify/ENA primary metagenome ERZ1090879 (study PRJEB33644, sample SAMEA5815723) | chicken gut metagenome | biome: Chicken; feature: Gastrointestinal Tract; material: Caecum | place: Ireland | collected 2019-01-01 | study: A study of...
TTGTCGCTGTCCGTAAGGCTCACGACCTTCGAGTTTACAAGCGTTACGGTGTCCTCTATTCTTATGCCGAACTTGCCCTCGAAATATACGCCGGGCTCGTCCGAAAACACCATGCCGTCCTCAAATATGCTCTCGCTTTTAGGCGAAAGATTGGGGGCTTCGTGAATGTTTATTCCTATGCCGTGACCGAGCGAATGTGTAAAATATTGGTCGAGTCCGTACTGCTTTAAATAGTCGCGGGCGATTGCGTCGCCCTGTCTGCCCGTCATGCCCGCCGTAAACTCACTCTTTACGAGCATGTGCGCGGCGAGGACGCGTTCGTAAGCCTGTTTGAATTCTCCGTGCTTTCCGTCGTCACCGAACAGGAAAGTGCGCGTGCAGTCGGAACAATACCCCCCTACTTTACAGCCGAAATCTATAAGAACGATATCGCCGAATTTAAGCTTCGTTTCGTCGGTTTCATGATGGGGCACGCTTGCATTTGCGCCGAAGGCGCATATAGTTGAAAAGCTGGTGCCCGATGCGCCGTTTTTGCGCATGAGGTATTCAAGCAGCGCCGCGACCTCATTTTCGGTCATGCCCTCCTTTATTTCAGGAAGAAGCGCGGTGAACGCATTGTCCGCCGCAACGCATGCGAGCTTGATTTTGTCGAGCTCTTCGAGCGATTTAACCGACATTGCCCTTTCAAACGCGGGCGTACTATCGACAATTTCAAAGCCGTTTTCTTTAAACGCGATGTAGTCAGAGGCATAGCTGTTGGAGAGCGAAATGCCGAGCAATTTATATCCTTTCAAAAGGGACGAAAGGCTTTCACCCTTCGGATATTCGAGAACCTCAATACCCTCTGCCGTCTTAGCCCTGGCGGCTTCGAGATAGCGGCTGTCGGTATAAAACTTAGTGCTTTCGTCATCTACAACGACTACGCCGAAAGAACTTTCAAAACCCGTGAGATAAAACCTGTAATCGGGCTGGGTCACGACGAGCGCGTCTGCACCCGTCTGAGTATAAATTTTTTGTGCCTTTAAATTACTCATTTTTATATATTTTACCAAAAATATATTTATATGTCAACACTATTCGACGAGGCATATAACGCGCCGAACACAATTGATCACAGCGAATAATATATGCGCTTCATCTCCCTTGCATCCTCCGCCTGCGTTCCGTCAGATTCGCTGACTATATAAGGCTGCAAGCCGAGATCTTTGAGCGCGATTGCGAGCGGCTCGAATTCAGGGCCGTAAACATCATCGGCAAATGTGAGATGCTTGATTTCGCCCTTTCCGCCGTACATTATCTTTGAAAAATGCACGTGGAAATTTTTTACCCTGTCGTAACCGAGTAAGCCTATCATATATTCAAGGCGGTTTCTGTAATCGTAAGTTGTCTTTAAACTGCCCTGTTCGCGCGCATTGATGTGCCCGAAATCTATTGCAGGAGTATATATTTTATCTATTTTACAGAACCCGACAACCTCTTCCAGCGTGCCGATCTGGGCGAGCTTGCCCATCGTTTCGGGGCAAAACATGATGTCGTCAAGCCCGCTTTCGTAAATCATGTCGCGCAAAACTTTAAGGCGATCGGCAGTTTTTCCAACGGCCGCCTCGCGCGAGACTTTGCCCTGTGCGGCGGGGTGAAAAACGAGGCGGTTACCGCCAAATAATTTTAAATACTTTGCGCTGTTCAAAACATAACCATAAGACTTTTGAGCGGCTTCGTCGTCGGGGTTAGCAAAGTTAATAAAATAGGGCGCATGAACGCTTATCTCCTTGTCGGCGGCGGCGAAAGCAGCGCCAATTTTTACCGCTTTATCGCCCGACAGGGTGATGCCCCTGCCGAACGAATATTCAAAGCAGTCGAGCCCGAATTTTTCGAGATATTCGGGCGCCTGCTCGGTATGTTTATAACCCATTGCGTAGAAGCTTGCGCTGTTTCCGCTCGGTCCGAATTTAATCATTGTCACTGCCGTTTGTATTGTCCTCTTCCTCTGCGGCTTGCTCTTCGCCGGCCTCCCCGGACTGTTCTGTTTGCTCTTCGTCAGCTTGCCATTCAGGAATCTCTTTCTCGGATTGATCTTCTGCTTCGTCGGTCGCTTCCTCAGATTGTTGTTTTTCTTCGGTAGTTTCTTCGACAACTTCCTCGGTTATCTCTTCAACAACTTCTTCCGCGGGAATTCCCTCGGTCGTCTCTTCGACAAATTCTTCCGCGGGGATTTCCTCGGTTGCCTCCTCAACGATTTCCTCCGCGGGAACTTCCTCGGTTATCTCTTCGACTACTTCTTCTGCGGGAGTTTCTTCCGTCGTCACTTCGACAATTTCCTCGGCGGGGATTTCCTCGGTTATCTCTTCAACAACTTCTTCCGCGGGAATTTCCCCCGTCGTGTCTTCGACAACCTCTTCCGCGGGAACTTCTTCGATTATATCTTCAACAACTTCCTCCGCAGGGATTTCCTCCGTCGTCTCTTCGATGACTTCTTCTGCGGGAACTTCCTCGGTTATCTCTTCGACAACTTCTTCTGCAGGAATTTCCTCCGTCGCGTCTTCGACAACCTCTTCCACGGGAATTTCTTCCGTCGTCTCCTCGACGATTTCCTCCGCAGGGATTTCCTCGGTTATCTCTTCGACTGCTTCCTCCGCGGGGATTTCCTCGGTTGTCTCTTCGACAAATTCTTCCGCGGGAGTTTCTTCCGTCGTCTCCTCGACGATTTCCTCCGCAGGGATTTCCTCGGTTGTCTCTTCAACGACTTCCTCTGCAAGGGGTTCTTCTTTTACTTCTTCCGAAACGCCTTCGGCTGGAACTTCTTGGGAAATTTCGACATCAGAAACTTCGGTTTCTTCGGCGGGCTGTGCTATAGCCGCTTCTACTTCTGCGGACTCGCTGACAGTCTGTACCTCGGGCTGCTGCACGGGAGCGCCCTCGAATACCTCTGCGGGAGGAGTGCACTCCTCTTCGAGCTGCGCTGTTGCAACCTCTTCGATTGCGGGCTGACCTTCCTCCAAAGGATAAAGGGCGTTGAACTGCTCGTCCGTAAGGCTGAGAGCCGCCTTATCCTGTTCGAGTTGAGCGGCAAGCTCGGCAGGATCTGCAAACTTGCGTATCGAACGCATGTATCCTACAAAGCTTACTTTGACATTTTTACCGTAAAGATCGCCATCAAAATCCTTTATGTACACTTCAAGGAGTTCTTTATCGTCGTCAAAAGTGGGACGACTGCCAAAATTAGCTATGCCGGAATAAACCTGATCTTCTGCCGCAACCTGAACTTTATATACTCCATGCTTTACGGGATATTTCCAATCGGGATATGCAATATTTATGGTAGGGAAGCCAAGTATATCGGCGCCCCTGTGAGCGCCCTCAATGACCTGACCTTCGACATAAAATTTTTCGCCGAGCATCGCCGCTGCCTTTGCAACGTTACCCTCGGCAAGGCAGGATTTTATGAGGGTAGTAGAAATTTTTTCGCCCTCGTAGGCGACATCCTTGACAGGCATATACCATACGCCGTTGTCTTCGTCTTCGGCGTAATTTTTAAGGGTGGAAGATTTGCCCTTTGCGCCCTTACCGAAACGGAAATCTTTTCCGCTCATATACGCTTTTACGTTGACCTTATCCTCTATTGCATGAAGAAAGTCTATGGGGGAAATCTGTTTGAACTCGTGCGTATAATCAATGACAAGCACAAATTTTACGTTATAGCTTGAAAGCATTGCAACGCGCTCTTCAAATGAATAAACTTGTTTTCCGCCCTTGCCGTCCCTGAACATCATGACGCCGAGGTCGAGACCGTTGATTTTAGCCTGCAATTTAGCCTTTTTAAAGAGTTCCCTGTGTCCCGCATGAATGGCGTCGAAACAGCCGAGCACGACGAGAGAGGGAAATGCATATTCGTCTTTTCCGTATTCTATGATTTCTAACATAATTTTGTTTTAACCTTTAAACGGCAGTCGTCAGCAACTCCTAAACCGTAAAAATGGCCGTCCTCCAAATATATTTTGTACGTCCCGTCATTTAATGATGTAGGGACAGACAATCCGTTGAGAAGTTTTTTCTGTTGATCGCCCGACATATGAACCGCTTCAAACGGGAGAACACTGTCGGTTGGAATGATGTGCGACGATATATTGTCTTTATTGAGCGTACTACTTTTAACAGCATCTTTAAGCTCGAATACCCCGCTCTTTTCCCTTATAAGCGCGCTCATCGCAGCGTGCGTACCGAGCAGCTCCGCCATGTCGCGGCAAACGGAGCGCACATATGTACCCCCTCCGCACTCGATACGGAAGTCATATTCATCACACGATCTGCGCGATACGAGCGTTATATCGTATATATTGACCTTTTTGGGAGCGAGCTCAAAGTCTACCCCCGCTCGGGCGAGGGCGTATCCCCTTGCCCCGTTTATGTTTTTTGCGCTGTATTTTGGCGGAACCTGCATGACTTCACCTATCAGCAAAGGCAACGCTTTTAAAATACTTTCCTCCGACGGGACAGCGTCGCCGTCCGAGAGAAGCTTGCCCGTTGTATCGAGCGTATCGTAGTCCACACCAAATTTAAATGTCGCAAGGTAGGTTTTGCGCTTTGTAAGAAAAAAATCGAACAGTCTGCACGCGTTGCCGATACCTATCGGCAAAACGCCGCCCGCCATGGGGTCGAGCGTGCCCATGTGTCCGCAGGGTTGGCCCGTCAATCTCTTAATGACAGCGACCTCGCGTGCAGAACTTGCGTCGACTTCTTTATCGATATTGATAAATCCAGTCATAACTGTTTATAAACGGCATAAGTCAGCCTTTCAATGACCTCTTCATACTCGCCGAAAAGCATACAACCGCTGGCAAGTATGTGTCCGCCGCCGCCGAATTCTGCCGCAACGGCATTTACGTTTGCGCGTTTGCTGCGCAGCGAAGTCTTATACTGTCCTTTTTTAACTTCCATGAGTGCCACAGACACCTCCACTCCGTCAATAGAAAGCGGGAAGTCGACAAAACCTTCGGTAGCGCTCTTTTCGGTATCCGTTTCTGCAAAATCCTTCTGCGTGACGGTGAGAAAAACAAGTCTGTCGTCAAGGCAGAAGCGCATTGAATTAAGCACGCGAACATATAAAAGGGCGCGGTTTTTACTCTGGCGGGAAAACATTTCGTAGCCGATGCCGGGGAAATCTGCACCCGCTCCGCGAAGTTCCGCCGCAACTTTGAAAGTGTTTTCGGTCACGTCGCGGTGGGAAAAATTGCCGCTGTCCGTGAGCAATCCGAGCGCGGCAAGGTCGGCAATATCCTTCGTAATTGACATACCCGCCGCTTTTATGACCTCGGGTATGATTTCGCACGTTGCCGTACATTCGCACACGAGGTTTATTTTTGCATACCTGTCGTTTGAAATATGATGATCTATATTGACCGTGTTACCCTTGAACTTTTTATAAAACGCAGCGAATACACCCAGGCGGGAAAGGTCGGCGCAGTCCACGCTGACGAGCAGATCAAAGTTGACTCCCTGCGGAAGCGAAGTGAGAACGTCTTCCATGGCGGGCAGAATTTTAAGCCTGTCAGGCACGGCGTCCTCGCACATCATATAAGCGGCTTTGCCGCTGTTTTTGAGTGCGGTGACGAGCGCCAGCCCGCTGCCGAGGGCGTCGCCATCGGGACGGACGTGACAGAACACGCCCACAACTTTCGCGCTATTGAGCTGTTTTGCGATTTCTTTGAGTAAATTTTCAGTCATTATTTTCTTTGCTTTCAAGATCTTCGATTATCTTATCTATCTTTGCGCCGTACTCCATGCTTTCATCAAGAATAAACGTAAGCTCGGGCACGGTTCTTAAATGCAGAACCTGTGAAAGCTCATGGCGGATAAATCCCGCATTCTGCTTTAATATGTCAAAGCTCGCGTCTTTGCGCGCCACGTCGGGATCGTATATGCTTATATATATTTTAGCAGTCTTTAAATCGGGCGCAACGTCCGCCTGCGTTACGCTTATTATTGCGCTGAGCGACGAGTACCTGTTGCGCAATTTACCCGAAATTACTTTGTAAATTTCTTCGCGGAACTGGCTTGCAAGCCGCTCTCCTCTCAATCCTTTCATTGTATTGCCTTGATTATTATAAACCTTATTTATTGGGAATTTGTTCTATCATATAGCATTCGATAATGTCGCCGACGCGGATATCGTTGAATCCTTCAATCGCGCAGCCGCATTCGTAGCCGTAATTGACCTCTTTTACATCATCCTTGAAGCGTTTGAGCTGCTGAACATTACCTTCGACAATGAGCACGTCGTCGCGATAAATGCGGAGCTTTCCGCCGCGTACGAGCTTACCTTCCTTTACATAGCAGCCCGCAACCGTGCCAACGCCCGTAATCTTGAAAGTCTGCCTTACTTCGCACTTGCCGAGGTAAACTTCCTGATACTTGGGAGCGAGCATTCCCTTTAACGCAGCTTCGACGTCGTCAAGAAGGTCATAAATTATGCGATAGAGCCTAATGTCAACCTTGCTGCGCTCGGCAGTCGCCTTCGCCTTTGCGTCCGGACGGACGTTGAAACCGAGAATTATTGCATTTGAAGAATCGGCGAGCATGACATCAGATTCATTTATGGCACCCGCACCGCTGTGAATAACCTTAACCTGAACTTCTTCGTTGGAAAGTTTTACAACCGACTGTTTAACCGCCTCGACGGAACCCTGAACGTCGCCCTTGACAATGAGGTTGAGCGTCTTCATATTGCCTTCGGCAATCTTGCCGAAAACATCGTCGAGAGAGATTTTGGACGCAGCTTTGACCATTGCATCCGACTCCTTTCTCTTGCGCTCTTCGATGACCGACTTCATGAGTTCCTGCGAAACGGCAAAAATGCTGTCGCCCGCGTTGGGAACCTGCTCGAAACCGAGCACGTAAACCGCCGAGGAAGGCCCTGCTTCCTTTACCGTTCTGCCCTTGTCGTCTATCATTGCACGGACTCTGCCCGTAATCAAACCGGAAATTATGTTGTCGCCCGTGTGCAGCGTGCCGTTCTGAATGAGAACGGTGGCGACAGGCCCCTTGCCCTTATCGAGCTGAGCCTCTATTACAGTGCCGCGCGCCTCCCTTGCAGGATTGGCAAGGAGTTCCTTCATTTCTGCGACTATCAGGATATTTTCAAGAAGCTCGTCTATGCCCTGACCCGTCTTGCAGGAAATGAGGCATACGGGAATATCGCCGCCCCATTCTTCGGGAACGAGGTCGTACTTCATGAGTTCCTGCTTAACCTTATCGGGATTTGCACCGGCTTTATCTATTTTATTTATGGCAACTATTATAGAAACGTTTGCCGCCTTTGCATGGTTTATCGCTTCGACCGTCTGCGGCATTATGCCGTCGTCTGCCGCAACGACAAGGATAACTATATCGGTAACCTGTGCGCCACGCGCGCGCATTGCCGTGAATGCCTCGTGTCCAGGCGTATCTATGAAAGTTATGCTTTTTCCGCTTACAGTAACCGAATACGCACCGATATGCTGGGTGATGCCGCCTGCTTCACCTGCGGCGACGTTCTGGCGGCGGATATAGTCCAAAAGTGAAGTCTTGCCGTGGTCGACGTGTCCCATGACCGTGACGACGGGCGCACGGGGAACGAGGCTTTCGATTTCTTCGACCGTATCTGCCTGCTTTTCGGAGAGAATTTCCTCCGCCGTCTTTTCAGGCTTGTATTCAAGCTCTATACCCATGCCCGCAGCGAGAAGCGCAGCGGTATCATAATCGATGCTTTCGTTTACCGTCTTCATTATGCCCTCTTTGAAGAGGCGCTTCGTAATTTCGACGGCGGTGATGCCGAGCTTTTCAGACAACACCTTTAAAGGTATTTCGCTTGTAGTGACGACGGCGTGGTCGATTTTTATAGTCTGCGCACTCTGCTGTTTTTTATCCTTTTTTACGCGCAATTTTCTGTAACCGCTCTTATCCTCGTCAAAGTCCGAAACCGAAGGTCCCTGCTGTTTTGCAAGCGACCTCTTTGAAGGCGCGCGGCGCTCTTTTTCGACATAAGTCCTCTCATAGCCGCCCTTCTTTTTATCCGGCCCGAAATTTTTAGCCGCAGGCTTTGCCTGAGCAGCAGATGCAGCAGGCTTTGCCCCTACCTGGGGACGGGATTGCTGGGGAGTGCGCGCCTGTGCGCCCTGTGGACGGGCGGGACGCTCGCCGCGTGGTTTGCCGCCGTCGCTGTTTACAAATGTTTTGCCTGTATTTGCGGGCTTTGCCTGTCTTTCAGACGTCTTTGCAGCAGGTTTGGCTTGTTTTTCAGTATTAACAGGAGCCGATGCAGAAGTTCCCGCGGGCTTTGCCGGTTTTTCCTGTCTGACAGGCTTTTCGGTTTTTTCCTGCCTATCCTGCTTTACTTCTTTTTCAGGCTTTTGCTCTTTTTCTTCGACAGCCGCAGGCGCAGGCTGTTCGGGAGCGGGAGCCGCCGCCTTTTTCTCCTCTTCTTCTTTTTTCTTTTCGGCGAGCTCAGCCTCCTCTCTTTTAAGCTGTTCTTCCGCCGCTTTCTTTTCCTGCGCGAGGCGCTGCTCTTCTTCGAGCTTTTTAGCAATCTGCGCGTTGTCGAGATCGGAAAGCTTCTTCAAAATTTCCTGCACGCTCCTTTCGGTTGCAGACACTTTTTTGCCGAGCTCGGTGAGTTTTCCGCCCGACAGAATTTTTCCGATTTCTTCGATGTTTACATACTTATTTGCCATAATTTAATTTTCTACGCCTCCGGCATAAATTTCATATTCTTCGCAGGCATTGGCGACGATTGCCTTTGCCAGATTTAAATCTTTAACAGCCGCAATTTTACAGTTTTGTTTGTTTACGGCATATTCGAGTCCGCATTTACAAATCATAAGCGGACATGCAAAGCGGTTTTTGTATTTAAGAGCAAGCTTAAAAGTATTCTTGCCCGCGGACGAACAAACGAGGATGAGATGTACTCCACCGCGGAGAGTATCAATTGCACCCGATCCGAGTACAATTTTGCGCGCTTTAACACAAAAACCTAAATAAGCGTTTACCTTATCTTTTGCCAAAGTACTCCTCCTCGATGGCAACATAAACGCTTTCATCAACCTCACAAGCAAAAACCTTGTTGATAAGGCGCTGTTTTTTTAACTTTTTTACGCAATTTTCATCGTTGCAGATATATGCGCCTCTGCCCGAAGCTTTGCCCGAAAAATCAAGGAAAATTTTACCTTCGCTGTTTTTTACTATGCGAAGCATCTCCTTTTTAGATTTCAGTTCGCGACAGGCAATACACTGCCTCAGCGGGATTTTTTTTGTTTTAGGCATCGGCTTCGTTATCCCCGTCCTGCACATCAGGCGTCGTCAGCCCGAGTTTTTTTGCCGCACTCTGACTTTTTACATCGATCTTCCACCCGGTGAGCCTTACTGCAAGGCGAGCATTCTGTCCGTCCTTGCCGATAGCAAGCGACAGTTTGTCGTCGGGAACGACCGCCATAGCCGTCTTTTCGCCTTCGAGCTGCGTAACGGAGATTACCTTTGCGGGCGAAAGAGCCTTTGCAATGAATTCAAGAGGATCTTCACTCCAAGGGATTATATCGATCTTTTCGCCGTTGAGCTCATCTACTACCGCATTGACCCTTGCGCCTTTGTTGCCGACGCACGCGCCGATTGCATCTACGCGGGGATCTTCCGACCAGATTGCCATCTTTGTCCTTGCGCCCGCCTCGCGGCTGACGGCTTTGATAACTACCGTGCCTTGCTTGATTTCGGGAACTTCCTCCTCGAAGAGCTTGCGCACGAGACCGGCCGAAGAACGGCTGACGAGCACCTGCGCGCCCTTGAACCCGCTCTTTACACGCTTGACAAATACCTTTATTTTATCGTTAACGTTGTATGTTTCGCCGGGAACCTGGTCGGAGGGAAGCATTACGCCCTCTATCTGACCCTTTCCGAGTTCAACATAAACATTTTTCAGATCAACTTTGCGAACCGTACCGACGAGCAGTTCGCCCTCTTTATTGGAGAATTCGCTCATGGCAGCGTCGCGCTCGGTTTCGTGAATCTTCTGCATAATGACCTGCTTTGCAGTCTGTGCAGCAATGCGCGAAAAATCCTTGGGAATAAATTTTTCCCTTACGAAGTCGCCGACTTTGTAACTTTTTTTGATATTTTTTGCATCTTCGAGCGAAATCTGCGTCTCCTTATCCTCTACCTCGTCAACAACTTCCCTTACGGTGTAGAATTCTATGGTGCCTTTTTCGGGGAGGAGCTTCATTTCGACGGCGCCTGCCGAACCCTGTTTTTTGCAAGCGGAAACGAGCGCATTCTGAAGCGCATCCAAAAACACTTGCTGGGGTATTCCCTTTTCTTTTTCAAGGTCTGCAAGCGCGGCAAAAAAATCTTCTTTCATTGTTAATAAATCTCCTGAAAACTATTGTGTTTTTTGCGGGTTTTTGTGCGCCCCGCACCGGCGAGTTAATCAAACTTTATTGCTTTGTTTATCTTTGCAATACGGTTGCGTGCAATTTTGATTTCATCCGCACCCGATTGTATGGTAACAGAGTTTTCGTCAAAAGCGGCGAGAAAGCCTTCGATATATTTTTTGCCCTTCAAGGGGGCGTAGAGCTTGACTTCAACTTCTTTGCCGAGGTTGCGCTCGAAATCGCGCTGCGTTTTAAAAGGACGGTCGAGCCCCGGGCTGGAAACGTTGAGCGTGTAAGGAGCGTCGTAAGTCGGGTCAAATTCATCAATGGGATCCATAATTGCGTTATGGAACGCCTCGCACGTATCGAGGTCGACACCGCTCTCCGTTTCGATAAAAATTGTTATTGCTCTGTCTTTATCGGAGAACTCCACGTCAACTATTTCGATGCCCATAGGCGCGGCGTAATTTTCTAAAAATGCTTTAAGATCGGAAAGTGGTTTGATATTCATGTCCGCACCCCTTACAGCAATATTGAGTGCCTTTATGCAAGGCACTCAATAGCTTAAAAATTAAGTATTAAGTATAGTTGAATTATAACATACCGCTTTGAATTTTGCAAGCGTTACATAGGCTTTGGCAGAGATTTTTTTATTTTAATGAGTTCTATAAATATTTTTGCCGTAACCAAAGCGTCGTCGACCGCGCGATGGTGGTTGAACGTAATGCCGAAATGGTCGGCAACGGTGTTAAGCTTATAGTTTGAAAGAAACAAAAGCTCCTGCGAAAGGGGAATAGTGTCGAAAATTTTGCGTTCGAGGTGATAGCCGAGCTGCGAACAATAATAGTCGACAAATTTGAAGTCAAAGCCCGCAGCGTTATGACCTACAAGGTAAGCCCCTTGGCAGAACTTGAAGAAATCGGGCATTACTTTTTCGTACGTAGGCGCACCTTCAACCATTTCCTGGGTTATGCCCGTAAGCTTGATGATTTCCTCCGAAAGCTTTCTGCCGGGGTTGACGAAGGTAGAAAAACTTTCTTTTATCTCGCCGCCGATGATTTTATATGCGCCGATTTCAATGATTCTGTCCATGTTGCCGCCGGAGGGCGATGAATTGAGACCGGTAGTTTCGAGGTCAAAGACGACAAAGGTATTGTTTTTGAGGCAATCGGGCAGTTCGTTTTTGGTGAAAAAGTCCGCCTGGGTAAAGTCGGAATAGGGCTTCGGTTCTACGGCTGTATAGTACTTAGGCGCGGGCTTAGACGCCCTTTTTATGGGCACGAAGCCTTCGGGCGTGCTGCCCCTGTCGATATGCCGCGCAGTGTAGCGCACGGCGCCGCGGAAAATTTCGGTCTTGCCCGTGCACACTATACTGTCGCCGACGGCGAGCTTGCGGATTTTATCGATAGAGCTTTTGCGGGTAAAATATGTTATGCGCATCTGCGCGGTAGTGTCGTTGAGGGTAAACGAAAAATATACCCTCTCCTGCCCGTCCGACTTGCGCATATATGTGCGCTCTTCCATATCCTCAATTGTGCCGCAGATCACGACGTTTTCGCTCTCGAAATTGACGTCGGCGAGGTAGATTGCCGTCTTTTGCATGGTGTCGCCCTCTATAAACGAAAAGTCGCGTATCTGAAAGGTGCGGACGGGGATGTCGTATTCTATATTTTCCTTCTCTTCCTCTATTTCTATGCTGTCGAGCTTTTTCTCGCTTCTGACGCATCTGCCCGCAAAATTGCCGCAGTAAGTTTTTTTGAGAACGGCGACGACGTTGTCGACCACGCTCTCCGAAACGGGAGTGTCGGCAATAACGGAAATCGTGAAATAAAATCCGTCGTCCGTCTTTTCTACTGCAATATCGTCCTCAGTTAAAAGGCAGGCGAGCGCTTTGTTGCACTTGCCGACTGCCTGCATTACGGTTTTTGCCACCATTTTCTCGTCGGGGGTAAGCTTTGAAATGGAAAGATTACAGTCAAACTCCTCGGGAACAAACGCTCTGGCTATGTCGCGCGCCTTATTTTCGTCGTCGGAAGAAAATGTGTTTTCGGTCACGAGGTCAATTTTAACCGAGTGCGAATCGCGGAAAAGGCTTATTCCCGATATGATGGCCGTATTGAAAGACGGTATTGTGTGTATTTTCTTTAAAAATTCAGTCATTTATAAGCTTTTCAATCTCCGCCATAAATATATCTTCGGCATCCGCGGAGGGGATTTTTTTGATTATTTCGCCCCCCTTGAATATTACGCAGTAATCCTGCGCACCCGCTATTCCTATGTCGCAATCCTTAGCTTCGCCCGGCCCGTTGACCACGCAGCCCATAACCGCCACTTTGAGGGGCTTGCGGATATGTTCGACCTTTTGCGTAATCTTTTTGGCGAGTTTCATTGAATTCCACATGCACCTTCCGCACGTGGGGCAGGAAATTACGTCGACAAAATTTTCATCCAGTCCAACCGCGCGCAATATTCTGCGCGCGGCGTAAATTTCCTTTACGGGGTCGTCGGTGATGGAGACGCGCATAGTGTCGCCTATGCCGTCCAGAAGCAGCGCGCCGAGCGCCGCGGATGATTTTACGACCGCCATCTGCTCGGTTCCCGCCTCGGTCACACCGATGTGAAGGGGATAATCGCACTTCTGCGAAAGCAACGTATACGCCGCAACCGTGAGCGGAACGGAAGACGCTTTTACCGAGATAACGATATCGCTTATTCCCTCCCTTTCGAGAATGCGCACGTTGTGGAGTGCGCTTTCGACGAGAGAATGTTCGTTTTTGCCGTATTTTGCGAGGTACTGCTTTTCGATACTGCCGGTATTCGCGCCCACGCGGACGGGTATTTTATGCGCCTTAATGCAGTCGGCAACGGCTTTTATCTGCTGTTCGCCGCCTATATTGCCGGGGTTTATGCGCACCTTATCGCAACCGTTTTCGATTGCCGCGATGGCAAGTTTATAAGAAAAATGAATGTCGGCGACGAGGGGAATATTTATTTTATCCTTAATGCTCTTAATTGCGAGGGCGTCGTCATCGTCGAGGACGGAGACGCGGATAATTTCGCAACCGGCGCTTTCGAGCGCGTTTATCTGTGCGACCGTGCCTTCAACGTCGGAAGTTTTTGTTGTGCACATCGATTGAATTTTTACGCTTTCGCCGCCGCCGATGATTACGCCGCCCACATTTACACGGCGCGTATTTTTACCCATAGAATACCTTTTCCAAAAATTGAAGGCAGTTTGCACTGCCTTTCCAATCAATTTTATTTTGTTTTTTCAATACTCATGCAAAACGAGTCGCATGAAAACTTATAAATTTACTTTTTATCTATAATACAGTACATACCCGTTGTGCGCTCGTATTGAAATCAAACTACATTATTTTTTATTGTCCATGAGCTTTTGAAGCTCAGCCATAAAAGAAGAAATATCTTTGAACGAGCGGTAAACGCTCGCATAGCGGACGTAAGCTACTTCGTCAAGGTCTTTTAAAGCCTCCATCACCATTTCGCCTATCGCCTTTGACGAAATTTCCTGCTCCATGGAGTTGTATACGCGCTTAGTAATGCCGTCGACAAGTTCGTCGATGGCACTCATGGAAACGGGACGCTTTTCGCACGCCTTGACTATGCCGTTTTTAATTTTACCCGCATCGAAAGACTGCCGCGTTCCGTTCGCCTTTACGACGAGGACGGGTGTATCTTCAATGGTTTCGTATGTCGTGAAACGCTTGCCGCAGCGCACGCATTCCCTTCTTCTTCGTATGGTTCTTCCTTCGTCGGCAGATCGACTGTCGATAACCTTACTGTCCTCGCATCCGCAATACAAACATTTCATTTTAGTATTCCTTATACCCTTTTTATTTATTATACCACAAAATATTGTTTTTGTAAAGAAGATTGAACATTTTTTGCGATCGACGTATTTTTTTCAGACAATTACCGCCGCGGGCGGTGCATGCGCCGCCCGCGGCGGTATCTGTTCATA
>ERZ1090879.1243-NODE-1244-length-14323-cov-7.903280_pt1 | contig 14323 bp, 11 predicted proteins | sample MGYA00478472_ERZ1090879 | MGnify/ENA primary metagenome ERZ1090879 (study PRJEB33644, sample SAMEA5815723) | chicken gut metagenome | biome: Chicken; feature: Gastrointestinal Tract; material: Caecum | place: Ireland | collected 2019-01-01 | study: A study of...
CGAGATGACGTCGAGTCTCGTGGGCTCGGAGATGTGTATAAGAGACAGGACGTTTTACATAGAGATTTCTTTCTCTGGGAGATCATAGCCCCCCTGGGCATTTCCTTTATTATTTTCCAATGTATTTCTTATATTTTTGACGTATATCATGAGAAAGGAAAAGTCTGCAGAAACTTGCTGGATTTTGCCCTCTATATATCCTTTTTTCCTAAGATCTCACAAGGTCCTATCGTAAAGTATCAGGATATGGAAGAACAACTGAAATATCGGAAAATCACCTTTGACAGATTTATCCGGGGGCTGGAGAGATTTATTATCGGTTTATCAAAAAAGATCCTTATCGCAGATATCCTGGGGCAGACCTCCAGCAGTATTTTTTACAGTATGGGGATGGGAATGGATGCAGGAACTGCATGGATCGCTCTGATCTGCTATACATTCAGTTTATATATGGACTTTTCCGGATATTCAGATATGGCCATCGGAATGGCGGCTATGTTTGGATTTGATTTTAAGGAAAATTTTAATTTCCCTTACCTGAGCACTTCTGTTACAGAATTCTGGAGAAGATGGCATATTTCTCTAGGGGCCTGGTTCAGAGAGTACCTGTATTTCCCTTTGGGCGGGAGCAGGAAAGGAAACGTATACCTGAATCTGTTTATTGTTTTCCTGGCAACAGGAATCTGGCACGGCGCAGCCTGGGTCTATCTTTTCTGGGGAGCTATGCATGGAGCCTGCGTAGTGGTAGAACGGTATATTATGAAAAAGAACTGGTATGAAAAAATACCGGTGATCCTTCGCTGGGCAGCAACATTTTTTATTGTGAGTATCGGATGGATTACTTTTAATGTGACAACATTTGAAGAATTTACAGAATTCCTGGGATATCTGTTCGGAAGAGGCACTCCGATCTCTTTTACATGGCTTTTCTATTTTACTCCCAGACTGGTGACACTGTGGGCGTTTGTGATCTTCGGAACACTGATCTTTGGCAGACAAAGGGTTCAGATCCGGCTGGCAAAGTGGAACGAGGAGTCCCGGATATTTAACGGAGTCAAATATGTACTGCTCCTGGCATGTGTGTTCCTCTGTTTTATCACTTCGGTTTCAGAAGGCTATCAGCCATTTTTGTATTTTCAGTTTTAGGAGGCGTTGGAATGAAGAAGATAAGAGTTGTTTTTTTAGTCATATTGTGTATAGCCCTGCTGCTTCCTCTCATGAATTTTAATCTGGAGAAAAATTATGCCTCTCCCATTGATAACCGGATGCTTACAGAGTGGGATCTGTCCGGCGGAGATGTTACAGACATGGTAGAGTCTTATATAAACGACAGGATTGGTTTCCGTACAGAAGCTATTGATACCTATACAGAACTCAATGACGAAGTGTTTGGTATGATGGTACATCCAACTTATACATATGGTAAAGATGGATATGTGTTTTTTCAGATGTCCTATGAAAATCCGGATCCGGTGTTTGTGGACCTGTTTTGCGCTTATCTGCGTCAGGTACAGGATTACTGCGAAGAAAGGGGAGTTCCCTTTATTTACTGTCTTAACCCTTCTAAGATCACCATTTATCAGCAGTATCTTCCCGCAGGCTACATCTATCAGGATAAGCTGAACCAGATGATGTATGAAAAACTGGAAGAGTATGGGGTAAATTATGTCACAAATGAATATGTGTTAAAGGAAAAAAGCGAAACAGAACAGGTATTCAATGTAAAATATGATGCCGGGCACTGGAATGATCTGGGCGCCTTTTATGGAACAAATCATATTTTAGAGAAAGTTTCTGAATATTTCCCAGAGGTAAAACCGAGAGAGTTCTCGGAATTTGAAATCGGGACCGTCCATGAAACGAGTCTTTCAGTATCACATTTTGCCATAGATGAAGATGTGCCGGCTTTTTGGGATAAAAATCAGGAAAATATTGAAGACCGTACAGAAAATTACAGAAGTATGAAACTGGATCAGAACTATAACGCCTTGTTCTGTCTGACCAATCATAAAGAAGGTTCAGAAGAACTTCCAAGAGTACTGGTCTTTCAGGGAAGCTATTATAACGAGCGGCTTCAGTATTTCCAGTCTGCTTTTCAGGAATATGACGCGGTACATAACTATGAAAATCTTCTGGATTTTGATTATTATTTTAATATTTTCCAGCCGGACTGTGTAATCCTGGAAACTGCGGAATATGCCACCAATGGCGCCTATTTTTCCTATGAGGGACTGGACAATAAAGAACTGAATCCTGTACTTGACACAGAAAAATACGGAGATCAGCTTATAGAACTTTCCCAGATGGATTACAGCGTAACCCAGGATGGAAATCTGGTGACAATCTCTATGGATATACCCCGGGAAGCCCAGAGAGGATATCTGATCATGGGGGAACGTCAGTTTGATTTTTCTTTAGACCAGGAAAGCAAAACAGCGGAATGTACAACAGATATCCAATATTTTCAGGAAGATTCGGCCAAAGTATTTTTTCAATAGCCTTGCTTTTATAAAGAAAACAGGTATAATGTATTTAAGTATGCAAAAAAATCAGGAGAGAGTTTATGATGAATATACCATTTTCACCTCCGGATATTACGGAAGAAGAAATAAATGAAGTAGTAGATACATTAAGAAGCGGCTGGATCACCACAGGACCGAAGACAAAAAGATTCGAGAAAGAGATTGCCGGATTCTGCCATACCAAAAGGGCGGTGTGTCTCAATTCGGCAACTGCTTCTCTGGAGTTGTGCCTGAGGATCCTAGGCATAGGACCGGGAGACGAGGTGATCACTACAGCCTATACTTATACAGCCAGCTGCAGTGTGATCTGTCATGTGGGAGCTACGCCGGTGCTGGTAGACACTATCCCGGGGTCTTATGATATGGATCCGGAAAAAGTCCGGGAAGCAGTGACGGAGAGAACGAAAGCAGTGATCTGTGTGGATCTGGCCGGGATCATTTATCCTTACTATGATAAAATCTATCAGATCGCAGAAGATACCAAAAGTTTCTTTAAAGCTTCAGGTCCCGTTCAGGAAGCTCTGGGCAGGATCGCAGTGCTGGCAGACGGAGCGCATGCCTTCGGAGCCAGACAGAAAGGAAAGATGTGCGGAGAAATCGCTGATTTCACCAGTTTTTCTTTCCATGCAGTGAAGAATCTTACTACCGCAGAGGGAGGCGCCGCTGTATGGAAAGAGATCCCGGGAATCTCCAGCGATCATCTTTACAAACAGTTTATGGACTATTCCCTTCATGGACAAACGAAAGATGCGCTGGCCAAGACAAAGCCGGGAAGCTGGGAATATGATATCGTGGCCCCCTATTATAAATACAATATGACCGATATCATGGCGTCTCTGGGCCTGGCTCAGTTTAGCAGATATCCGGGGCTTCTGAAAAGACGAAGAGATATCATTGAACGGTACAATAAAGGATTTCAGGATATGGATATCCAGGTGCTGGAACACTATGGGGAGGACCATGCATCCAGCGGCCATCTGTATCTTACCCGGCTGATCGGTAAGGACAGAGAGCAGTGCAATACAGTGATCGAAAAAATGGCAGAGGCAGGGATCGCAACCAATGTCCACTATAAACCCCTGCCCATGATGACGGCCTATAAAAATCTGGGCTTTGACATTAAAAATTATCCTAATGCCTACCATATGTTTGAAAATGAGATCACCCTGCCTCTTCATACCTGTCTGACAGATGAACAGGTGGAATACGTCATAGAAACTTATAGAAAGATTGTCAAGGAGCTGTAGGCCATGCTGAAAGATTGGAACAGCCTTCCTGAATGTATGCAAAAGGAAGAAGTAAAAAAATATTATAGAGAACTTTCCGGGAAACGTTTGGCGCTTGGCGCCAAGCGTTTTCTGGACGTGGTTCTGGCACTGATCTTAACGGTTCTTTTGTCGCCCGTAATGCTTATACTTGCAATATGTATCAAGCTGGACAGCAAAGGGCCGGTTTTTTATCGTCAGGAAAGGATTACTCAGTACGGCAGGCCCTATAAGATCTTTAAATTCCGCACCATGGTAGCGGATGCAGACAAAAAAGGCCCCCTGGTTACCAGAGGAGGGGACTCCCGGATCACCAGGATGGGAAGAAAACTCAGGAGCTGCCGTCTGGACGAGATCCCGCAGCTTTTTAATGTGCTGAAAGGAGATATGAGTTTTGTGGGGACCAGGCCGGAAGTACAGAAATATGTGGACAGCTACACCCCTGAGATGATGGCTACCCTTCTCCTGCCGGCAGGAATTACTTCCAGGACCAGCATTGCCTATAAAGACGAAGAGGCGGAAATCGACCGCTATAAAAAAGAGACGGGCAAAGAAACAGAAGAGATCTATATTCAATATATCCTGCCGGAAAAGATGAAATATAATCTGGAGTACATCCGGTCTTTCAGCGTGCTGGGAGATTTAAAAATTATGATAGATACGGCTCTTGCAGTGATCCATTGAAGGATGCAGAAGTGCTTTTGAAAAGGGGATAACGGACAGAAGTGAGAGTCAGAGCAACAGGAGAAAGATATGAAGAAAAAAATAGCAGTGATTTCCATGGGCGTAAAGCTTAATGGCGAAAAAGGATACAGCCGTTTCCGCTATATCGGAGACTTCCTTTCAGATGCAGGGTACCAGGTGGATTTGATCACCACTACATTCCAGCACTGGGAGAAAGCCCAGAGGGACATTGACGCCATAAAAAAAGAAGCGTATAAATTCAAGCTGAAGTTCATTTATGAACCTGGTTATCGGAAAAATATAGACCCCAGAAGGATCTGGAGCCATCATATTGCGGCAAAGAATCTGACAAAACTGCTGGAGGCGGAAGGGGATTATGATCTGATCTACTGCGAGATCCCCCCTAATGACGTGGCTCTTGCGGCAGCGGAATATGCAAAAAAGAAAGGAATCCCCTTTGTCCCAGATGTAAACGACCTGTGGCCGGAAGCTATGCGGATGGTACTGGATATTCCGGTGGTCAGTGATATCTTGTTCTATCCTCTTAAAAGGGATGCAGAAAAAGTCTACTCTCTGGTATCCGGTATCATCGGAACTTCGGATGAATACCGGGACAGACCTCTGAAAAACCAGAAACTGGACGTCCCCAGAAAAACCGTTTATGTGGGAAATGAGATCGCGGAGTTCGATAAGGGAGTAGAAACATACGGTCCCCAGATCCGGAAACCAGAAGGAGAGTTCTGGGTTTCTTATGCGGGAACTATCGGAACCAGCTATGATATCCGGACCATGGTGCTGGCAGGAAAAGAACTCCTGGACCGGGGACTGGATCAGATAAAGATCAAGATCCTGGGAGGAGGCCCTCTGAAAGAGGAACTGGAAAATCTGGCAAAAGAAAAGGGATGTGCCAATGTAGAGTTTGTAGGTTATGCTCCCTACCCAAAGATGGCGGCTTATCTTGCCAAGTCCGACATCCTGGTGAATTCCTTTGTGAAAAAGGCGCCTCAGAGTATTGTGACCAAGATCGGCGACTATCTGGCAGCAGGGAAACCTATGATCAATACCTGTATGAGCCCGGAGTTCCGTCAGAAGGTGGAGACAGACGGATTTGGCATTAACATTCTGCCGGAAGATGTAAAGATCCTGACAGACGCCATTATAGATCTGTATCAGGATAAGGAAGGGTGCAGGACCATGGGGGAAAAGGCCAGGAAGATCGCCAAAGAGCAGTTTGACCGGCCTCAGTCCTATAAAAAGATCATTGAACTGATCGAGGAGCTGACTTGATATGGAAAGACCATTTTTTTCGGTTGTGATGCCGGCTTATGGAGTGGAAAAATATTTAAAGAAAGCAGTGGACAGTATCCGGAACCAGACTTTTGAGGATTGGGAGCTGATCATTGTAGAAGACGGCTCCCCGGACCGGACCGGAGAACTGGCAGACCGTCTGGCCGGAAAAGATCCACGGATCCGGGCAGTCCACCATGAGAAAAATAAAGGGCTCAGCCAGGCCAGAAATACCGGAATCCATCATGCAAAAGGGAAATATATCTGGTTTATGGATCCGGATGATTCTGTGGAAGAAAGTCTTCTTCAGGATGTGTGGAAGGCCCAGCAGGAAAACCCGGCGAAGCTGACCGTATTCGGACATATGGAAGAGTATTATGAGAAAGACGGCAGCTTCTCTTATGCCCATCCGGTAAAGCCCCATGAACGGTTTTGCCGGACCCGGGAACAGGTCCGGAAGGAGATCCTTCCCCTGGAGCAGGAAACGCTATATGGCTACGCCTGGAACAAGGTCTATGATCTGGATTATATCCGGGAGAAGAAGCTGGAATATGAAACGGTCCGGCTCATTGAGGACATTGTATTTAATATTCAGTACTGTATGGATATTGATACTATGAATCTTCTGGGGATCACGCCTTATCATTATGCAAAACGTATGGAAGGAAGCCTGACTACAAAGTTTGTGCCGGATTATTATCCCCTTCACAGAAGGCGGATCTCTATGCTTTATGAGCAGCAGAAATACTGGGAAAAGGATACGCCTCAAACGTGTTCCGTGCTGGGAAGCCTTTATGGAAGATATATCCTCTCCGCCCTGGAGAGAAACTGTGACAAGAGATCCAAAATGACACACAAAGACCGGAAAAAGTTCTGCAGGGAGATCTTTGCAGATCCTTTGTTCCAGAAATTGCTGCCGGCAGCAGAAGCCAGAGACAGCAAGGCTTTAAAACTGGCGCTGGCCTGTATGAAGGCAAAGTCCGTGTTTTTGTGCCTGGCCTTCGGAAGGGCGGTCCATCTGGTAAGGGGAAGTCTTCCTATGCTGTACTCAAAGGTAAAATCAGAAAGATGAGAGAAATCTCCTGCCCTCCAAAAACAGACGGCAGGATCCTAGAAAAAGTAAGAAAGCGCAGGTAATAGAGATGAAAAAGTATGATTATGTGTTAGTGGGAAGCGGTCTGTTTTCCGGAGTATTTGCCTATCATGCGGTAAAGGCAGGAAAAAAATGTCTGGTCATTGAAAAGAGAGATACGGTAGGTGGAAATCTGTACTGTGAAGATATGGAAGGGATCCATGTACACAAGTATGGCGCCCACATTTTCCACACCAGTAACCGGAGAGTATGGCAGTTTGTAAATTCTCTGGTGGAATTCAACCGTTATACCAATTCTCCTGTGGCGAATTTCCACGGAGAAATGTACAACATGCCCTTTAATATGAATACTTTCAGCAAAATGTGGAACATCAGCACTCCGGCAGAAGCAAAGGCTATTATTGACAAACAGAAAGCAAGCATCAAAGGAGAACCGAAAAACCTGGAAGAACAGGCCATCAGCCTGGTAGGAGAAGATATTTACAAAAAGCTGGTAAAAGGCTATACGGAAAAACAGTGGGGAAGAGATTGTAAAGATCTGCCGGCATTTATCATCAAGAGACTTCCGGTAAGATTTACCTACGACAACAATTACTTTAACGACCTGTACCAGGGAATCCCTATCGGTGGCTACAATGTGCTGATCCAGAAGCTCTTCGAAGGCTGCGATATAGAGACTGGCGTGGACTACAACGAGAACAGAGAGAAGTATAACGAGCTGGGAGAAAAGATCCTCTATACAGGAACCATTGATTCCTTCTATGATTATTGCTTCGGAAAACTGGAGTACAGAAGCCTGAAATTTGAGACCGAAGTCCTGGATGAAGAAAACCATCAGGGCGTGGCCGTGGTAAACTATACCGACAGAGAAACTCCATATACCAGGATCATCGAGCACAAGCATTTCGAGTTCGGAACCCAGCCGAAAACGGTCATCACCAGAGAATATCCTGCAGACTGGCAGGAAGGCATGGAGCCTTATTATCCTATCAATGATGAAAGAAATCAGAATCTGTACCAGCAGTATAAGGAACTGGCAGATAAAGAGGAACATATACTCTTCGGCGGTAGACTGGCAGAGTATAAATATTATGACATGGATAAGGTGATCGAGTCAGCCTTTAAGCTGGTGGAAAAAGAATTATAAGGAGAGATGAGCCCATGAAAGTAATAAAAAAGGAATATGTGAAGGTCCTGGAGTGGGCGTTTAAAATAGCATATCTGTTTTTGGGGCTTGCCACTTTTAATACTTTCCTCTATGACTCTCAGGTACAGCCCCTGCTGGTGAAAGTATGCCTGGTGTTGGGAATCCTGGCCCTGCTTGGAAGACTTTTCTTTTTCCGGGATTACTGGAAGACGCCTCATTGGATCGTGCTGGCATTCTTCTGTCTCAGTTTCCTGCTTTCAATGGCAGTAAACTACCGGTACGGGGCTTTTACCGCGGACTTTAAATGGCTGATCTGGACCGGATTGCTGTTTTTCCTTTTGTATGTATGCGATACCAGTCGGGATACCGGGGAATATAAAAAGGAATTTATGGTACTGTCCCATATTCTGATCATTTATAGTGTCATTGCGGCGGCAGCGAGTATATATCTTATGTTTCAACTGTACCATGCAATGTGGTATACAGCAGGCGGCGAGTTGATGATCGCGGGCTTCCAGTGGGGGAGGCTCTGGGGAGTCTATACAGATCCCAATTACGGCAGCACTTTTTCTGTGGCAGCAATATTATTGTGTATTTATTTTTTAAAAAAAAGGAAAAAATGGGGAAAGATCCCTTATGGCATGATTATCCTTGTAGATTATCTCTATATAACATTCAGTGATTCCAGAACTGCGGAAGTAGCTATGGTAACAGCTGCGGCTTTCTGGATCATTCTCGGTGTCCTTTGGAAAAAGAAGAGCGGGAAAAGAGCTTTGGCAGGTATCGCGACGGCGGTTATTTTTGCCGGAGTCTTTGTGGGTGCGACTTCTCTGATCAAGTCGGAGTATAATGTGAAGATCCAGGCCCAGATCCAGGCTCAGACTGCGGCCCAGCAGACTCAGCAGCAGACACAACAGCAGATAACACCTTCCCAGAAAGTAGGACGACAGGCGGATCTGGAGAAAGATGTGAGCAACGGACGGCTGGCTCTGTGGGAGAGCAGCGTGGAAATCTGGACAGCTTCTCCGATCTGGGGGACGGGATATAATTCTTTCCTTCCCTTTGTGAAAGAACACGTTCCACAATCTTATGTGATCAATAACAGTCAGGGCGAATATGTCAGCTTGCACAATGAATACATAAATATCCTGGTGTATCAGGGAATCCTGGGAATCGGGCTTTTTGCAGCATTTGGAATCCTGATACTGATCAAATGGTGCAGAAATCTTCATCTGGTCGCTACGGAGGACAGAGATTATATCTGCGCACTTTCCGCCTGTGTACTGGTGGTGCTTGTTACGATGGTCTTTCTCATGGAAGGACTGTATACCAATTCTCCGGGATCCTTTATCTTATGGACTTTCCTGGGATATCTGATGCAATATTTTTCAAGAAAGGAAAAGGCAGAGACAGAAAAATGAAAAAAATACTGGCGGGCTTTATCATGGACGGGCACAGCGGGGGAATTGACAAATATCTTCTGAACTTCTTAGAAAATGTAAACAGTGAAAACCTACAGGTGGACTTTCTCACCAATGAAGTTGACCCGGAACTGGAATCATATCTTAAAAAATATGGTTCCGGTATTTTTCCTATTGCAAATCTCCGTCATCCCCTGGCCCAGTACCGCCAGGTCCGGGGTATCCTGGATAAGGGGAACTATGACATCGTATATCTGAATATTTCCACAGCAATCGATTGTATTGCAGCCTGGGCTGCCAGAAAAGAAAAAATTCCCAGGATCCTTCTTCACAGTCATTCCAGCGGAAATGACTGTGAGAATACAGTAAAAAGAAAGATTTTTAATACCATCCATTATATCTGCCGTCTCTTTTTATACCGGGCGGGGACAGAATACTATGGCTGTTCCGAGAAAGCCGGACTGTGGATGTTTCCGAGAAAGATCGTAAGGTCCGGAAAATTTCATACGGTTTTTAACGCGGTGGATCTGAAGAAATTTGCTTATAACCCTTCCATTCGTGAGAAAGTGCGAAAAGAACTGAAACTGGAAAATAAATTTGTGGTGGGACATGCGGGTAACTTTGTATATCAGAAGAACCACTATTTTTTAATAGATGTATTTGAAGCGTTGAAAAAATCCTGTCCCCGGGCTGTGCTGGTACTTGCGGGAACAGGGGAACGATCTGAAACAGTAAAAAAGATCATTCGGGAAAAGGGCCTGGAAGACAGTGTACGGCTTCTGGGATTTCGTTCAGATATGGAACGGCTGATGCAGGGAATGGATTTCTTTGTGCTGCCTTCTTATTTCGAAGGCCTTCCTACAGTGGCCGTTGAGGCGCAGGCCTCTGGACTGCCATGTCTGATGAGCGATACTATTACAGAGGAGGCCAGGATCACAGAAAACTGCTGGTATCTGTCTTTGAAAGACTCTCCCGGCAAATGGAGCGATTTTATACTGGAACACAGAGAGGCCAACAGAGAAAAGATCCAATGGATAGGCAGCAGGGAACAGTATAGTATGGAAACTTTAAAACAGCAGCAGAAAAAGCTGTTAGAGTAAATTCCGTACATATGATCTCAGAAAAAGTAAGGTTATACAGGAGGCAGGAAATGGAACTGGTCAGTATCGTAGTACCGGTGTATAATATAGAAAAATATATAGGAAACTGTGTGGAAAGTATTCAAAAACAGACCTATGAAAATATAGAGATCCTTTTGGTGGATGACGGGGCCACAGACGAAAGCGGCAACATATGTGACCGATTTGCTAAAAAGGACGAGAGGATCCGGGTACTCCATAAAAAAAACGGGGGTTTAAGTGATGCCAGAAATTACGGCGCCCAGTATGTCAGAGGAAAGTATATGCTGTTCATTGATGGAGACGATACCATATCTCCTGAACTGGTAGAAAAAACTCTGGAGTGTGCAGAAAAGTTCCAGGCAGATCTGGCATTCTTTGACTTTGAATCTGTGGAAGAAGAGACAGGAAGACGAGATTTATATCATTATGGACTTCCTGAGAAGAAAGTCTTTTCTGTTTCAGAGCATCCTGAAGTGCTCTTGAAATCTCCCTCAGCCTGCTGCTGCCTGTATAAAAAGGAATTTTGGGATAACTGTGATATAAGATATCCTCTGGGCCGCCATTATGAAGACCTGGCTACTACGCCAAGATTTATGCTGAAGGCCCGGCGGATGGGATATGTGGGGGAGAAGCCCTTGTATTATTACATGCTCAGAAAAGGTTCTATTATGCACAGCAGTAATTTTGAAAGAAGTTTCAGGGACAGAACCTGGGTACTGGACTATTTGAGCAGGTATTTCAAAAGTCAGCAGGCTGAAAAGATTTTCCAGAAAGAGCTGGAATATATGTTCTTTGAACATGGCTATTTCATTCCTTTAAAGGAAATTATCCTGGAAGATACCAGAAGCCCCTGGATTTCCAGATTTGAACAATATGTGTCGCAGAAATATCCGGATTTTTTGAAGAATCCTTATATCAGACAGAACCTGTCAAAAAAAGACCGGATCATGCTGTTCCTTATGAAAAAGCATCTGTTCTGGGCTATGAACTTTTTATCGGCAGTCAGAAAAAGAAAGGACAGTATGAAGAAATAGGAGAAATACAATGGAGAAAATTTTGACGATCACGATTCCTTCTTATAATGTAGAGAAGTATTTAAGTCAGACGCTGGATTCTTTTGTACAGGAAGAGATTTTAGATGATATAGAAGTCCTTATTGTAGATGACGGATCCAAAGACCGCACGCCTTTGATCGGAAAAGAATATGAAAAAAAATATCCGGGAACCTTTCGGGTGATCTCAAAAGAAAACGGCGGACATGGATCTACTATTAACAGGGGAATCCTGGAAGCCCGGGGCCGGTACTTCAAAGTAGTGGACGGTGACGACTGGGTAAACACCGGAGACTTTGTAAAACTGGTAAAGGCCCTTAAGACCTGTGAGGCAGATTATGTGGTAACAAATTATTATGAAGTCAATGATAAAACCGGTGAAAAGACTCCAAAAGATTATAAAACATTGTCAGGAAAAGAAATCTGGAAATTCGAGGAGGCAGCGGCTGTCACCCAGTTGAGTATGCACTCTCTTGTGATAAAGACAGAAATCCTGAAAGACAATCATATCCGCCTGGACGAACACTGCTTTTATGTGGATGTGGAATATATCTTATATCCTGTTCCATATGTGAAGACAGTACAGTTCCTGGACTTATATGTATATATGTACCGTCTGGCGGTAACGACCCAGAGCGTCAGCCTCCAGGGGTATCAGAAACATATGCAGAATCATATTGATGTGATCCTGCATCTGACAGCTTTTTTTGAAAAATACGCAAAGTCCGGAACCCAGGAGAAGATAGAATATATTGGGAAGCGGATCGCCCAGATGGTGGGAGACCAGATCACAATTTTTGTAAGTTTTCCTGAGACAGATACATCTATTAAGAAGAAATTTACAGATTTTGACAGAACTTTGAAAGCCTTAAGCCCGGAAATCTACCGCCGTTCCGGAGAAGAAAGCGGTACTCTGCGGCTATTTCGGAAAACGGGTTTCAGAGGATATAAATGGATCGCAAGGATGTGCAGAAGAAGAAACCACATAGGAGAGGAGTAGGACATGAAGACACATTCTATTAAATTCAACTTTATTATGAATGCCTTGCTGACGATCTCCCAGGTTATCTTCCCAATGATCACGTTCCCCTATTATTCCAGAGTATTAGGCGCCGAAGGGACAGGAAGTGTGGGATTTGCCCTGGCTGTGGTTTCTTATTTCACTATGGTTGCCTCTTTAGGCGTTCCTACCTATGGGATCCGGGCATGTGCGAAGGTACGGGATGATAAGGAAAAACTGTCTCAGACAGTGCAGGAATTGCTGATCATTAACGGTGTAACCACGGCCATTATGTATGTGGCATATTTTCTGGCAATCGCTGTCGTTCCCAAATTTTCTCAGCAGAAAGAAATTCTGGCCATCGTAAGTATTGCAATTGTATTGAATACTATGGGGGTATCCTGGCTTTACAGTGCCCTGGAACAGTATTCTTATATCACAGCCTGTACCGTAGCTTTTAAAATATTAGGCATTATCTTGATGTTTGCTTTTATCCATTCTCCAAAAGACTATGTTGTTTATGGCGGGATCAGCGCTATTGCCAGTTACGGGTCCGGAATCCTGAACTTTATTAATATGAGAAAATATATATCCTTCAGGAAAACAGGTCCCTATGATTTTAAACGGCATATTGGTCCGATCTTTACCTTTTTTATGATGTCGGCGTCTATCAGTATATATACGAATCTTGATAAAGTCATGCTTGGATTTATGAAAACAAATACAGATGTAGGCTATTATGACGCATCTGTAAAAATCAAGACAATCCTGGTAAATGTAGTTACTTCCTTAGGTACCGTACTTTTACCGAGAATGTCTTTCTATATAGAAAAAGGCGAGAAGGAAGCTTTCAGGAGAACTGTTACCAAAGCCTTTCGGTTCGTAATTGTGGCAGCCTCTTCGTTGATGATATTTTTTATTATCTTTGCAAGAGAATCGATCCTGGCAATTTCGGGAGATGAATTTTTACCTGCTGTTCTCCCAATGCAGTTGTTGATGATCACATTGCTTTTGATCGGTTTATCAAATATTACCGGGATCCAGATACTTACCCCCATGGGCCGGGAGAATCTGGTCTTAAAGTCGATTTTATGGGGAGCAGCAGTGGATTTTGTCCTGAACCTTATTTTAATACCCAATTATGCATCTTCAGGCGCAGCTTTTGCAACGGTTATGGCAGAGCTGGTAGTCCTTGTGGTACAATGCATCTATTTGAGAGATATTCTGGCAGGACTGATGAAGGATATAGATCTAAAGAAAATCCTGATCGCACTGATATGTGCCGGAATCGCAGGCGTGCTGCTTCATATAAACATTAATATGCAGTCAGCCTCACTGATCATGGCTCTGGCAGTACTGGCAGGAGAAGCAGTGGTGTTCTTTGGCATCTACGGCGGCCTGCTGCTTTTGATGAAAGAGCCTATTGTAATGGAAATTCTGGATATGGGGATTTCTATGATACGGAGGAAAAAATAAAAGGAGACTAAAAGATATGTATCAGACAGGAAAAAACAGTTGGCTGAAACACTGGGATTTTATACTTCTGGATCTGCTCTGCATGCAGATTGCCTATATTGCTGCCTTTATGCTGCGGCATGGCCTGATCCTTCCATACAGTTGGGAAGAATACCGGAATATGGGGATCATCATGGCGTTAGTGGAGCTGTGTGCAGGTTTTTTCCTGGAAAATTATAAAGATATTGTCCGCCGGGGATATTTTCAGGAATTTAA
>ERZ1090879.1248-NODE-1249-length-14300-cov-7.740751_pt1 | contig 14300 bp, 10 predicted proteins | sample MGYA00478472_ERZ1090879 | MGnify/ENA primary metagenome ERZ1090879 (study PRJEB33644, sample SAMEA5815723) | chicken gut metagenome | biome: Chicken; feature: Gastrointestinal Tract; material: Caecum | place: Ireland | collected 2019-01-01 | study: A study of...
TACACTTCTAGCTTCGTCGGCAGCGTCAGATGTGTATAAGAGACAGGCAATATACTGATCAAATACAGAAAGGATTATCTTTATGACACCATTTTTTAATGAATCTACCTATATGTGTATCTTTCCGATCATCATTTGCCTCATCATGCAGCTAGTTGTGCCTTTTCCTCTGCAAAAGATCCGGAAAGTTTCTCTTTCCTGGAGGGTTATTTCCCTTTTTCTTTCTATACTTTACATTCTTATGACTTCTATAACAGAAGTCATAAAAGATGATTTTTCTTTACCAGCTAAATGTATTCTTTTGCTTGTCAGCCTTTTTTCCTGTTTTCTGCTTCTCATAAGGGCCGGCTCTTCAGAAATACGATCCTTTCAGCATTCTTTTCGGAAGATTGGTCGGACTCCAATTTATACAGTAATGATTCCTATTACTCTTTTAACACTTTTCATAATAAGCGGCTGCTATCCTGGCGTCTTTTCCTCAGATTCCGCCAGTTCCTGGACAGATGTAGCTGTTAACAGCTTTAGTGACTGGCATCCCGTTACTTACCTGTATATTCTAAAGGTCATACAGAGAATTTTCGGCAATCCGTTTCCTCTGGTACTGCTTCAGGCCTTTTTATGGATCGCAGCGAACTATTATGCGCTCTCACTCCTTGAAAAATATGCGTCTTTTAAATATGCGGATATCTTATACACTATACTGAGTTTAATCATGATCTACAGCTACAGAGCTCTTGGGAACATCGAAAAAGATACGCTTTGGAATATTTCCCTCTTTCTTTTCTGTCTGTTTATTTATGATTTTGTCAAAACGCAAAAGCCCCTTTCCTGGTATAAGATATTTTTCTTTATTATTTCCGCCTGTATGACAGCGACAATACGACATATGGGGAATCTGATCGTTTTATTTTCTCTTTTGATCCTGTTTTTTTGGCAATGGCGGAAAAAGCCAAAGGAAAATAAAAGGATACTCCGTCGGCTTAGCCTTGTTCTTTTCTCTTCCATATTCATTCCGATATTTCTGGTAAATATCCTTGGAACTCACATCCTCCATATGGTTCCTAATGAAGACTATGTGAAATACACGATACCTGTAGCGATGGCCGGCGCCGTTGCTTCCAAAGAAGACCTGCCTGAAAAGGATATTGAGACCCTGGAACAGATAATTCCTATTGAAAAGTGGAGGGAATATTATGATAAATACTACGCGGATTCTCTCAGTCGTACATGGGGATCTATTGGCGAGGATGCATTGAAACTTCGTGATAAGGATTTTCAAAGAAAAATCCTTTTTCTGAATGGGAAATTTTTGATAAAATATCCGGTCACCTATCTTACAGCATACTTTGATATGACCAGTATCATATGGGAAATGGGAACGCCTTCAGACGGATATGAATTTATTCCTGTAACAATATACAGTTCTGCCCTGGATAATTATCCAGGATATTCTGATCTGCAAATAAAGCCGACAATATCCACGGATATCCAGCAAAAATTTTTCGGCGTATCTGACAAAATTCCTATTTGGTCTTCCATCTGCTGGAGAGGAGGCTTTTCACTTTTTATTCTTCTGACATGCAGCTGCATTCTTATCCGAAAGAAAAGATCCCGGGAAGTCTTGGCTCTTCTTCCGGCACTGTTTTTAACTGCCGTACTATTTTTAGCCAATCCTTCCCAGGACCCTCGCTATATTGATGTATACCATATGCTTATGTGTTTCTTCCTTTTTCCCGCTGCGTCTCCGTCAGCCAGGGATATACCAGAAGCAACGGAACAGCAATAACAAGAATATAAATATATCTGATCCCAAAGGCCGTGGGTGTGGCAATCATAAGAGTCAGCCAATTGCCGATCATCCCGGTCAGGGGCAGTATATAAATAGACTTTCTTTTCATCCAGCACAGCACAATATCATACAGCAACAGCCATACAAACAGGCCTGAGGGAAGAAACGCATATTTATTTCCCAATTCTTGCTGGATAAAATATCCCAAATGATTTTCAAAGAATTGATTTTGATAAATGCCCCAGTCATTTCCCGCTATTTCCGTCTTTACAAATTCGTAGGGCAGATCACCGCCTATATGCCAGAATCCATAAGTTCCCATAAGATACTGCTCTACATAAATACCAAAATTATCTTTTAAAAGGGAAAACCAGGTTTTAAAGAATTCCTCTTTATGGGCATTCAGATAATCCGTATGAAATTCCGGCGCCCATTTTATAGGATCTACCAGGAAAGGATTATAATATTCCTGATATTTCTCTATAGGCATAAGGCCATTCAAAAATTCTTCTTCCTCCTCCCCTACTTCTCCTTTTTCTACGACAACCCTTGCCATTTGCTGGAGGGGGATCCCCACAGATTCTACAAAAAGATTTTCTGCGGAAAACACAGCCATGTATACCGGCCCCGTCACAATATAAACTGCTGCAACTGTTGCAATCGTAACAACGGCCACTTTCTTTATTTCTTTTCTATAAAGGAACAGCAGGCACAAGCTTGTCAGGATAACGATATAAACTCCGTTATTCCGCAGAAGAGACATGAGAATACTCATTCCGCTGTAAATCCCCAGATTCTTCTTTTGCAGAAAAGAGTTCCGGTCCTCAACCACATGATCATACAGAAACATTCCCAGAAGAAGCATGACTCCGCAGAACCAGGGATCTTTCCACATAACAATGGCATAATTGCCAAAGAAAGGAACCGCGCCAAAAAAGGCCAGGCCGAAATATACCAGGATCTTATGGATTCCTTTGCTTCTCAGCCATTCCAGCATTCTTCCCATGATCAGAGCCATGGTTCCAAGCTGAAGAAAAGAATACAAAGCAACGCCGGCATTATAATCCAGGAACAGATCTCCGATCTTCAGACACATGCCAACGATCAGAGAATAAAATACCGGATAATGGTTGTCCCAGGGCATATCCCCCAAAAACATAGCAATGGAAATCGTAGCGTCATCAGGTACAATTCCCGGGAAATATATGATCCATACCAGCATCCAGCAGACCCCCAGAAGTCCGGCAAAGAGAAGCCATCTTTTCCTGTTAAATTTTTTCTTTATATTTAGGGAAACAACCGTATGGCTTCCCAGCTTTTTTTTACAGCAGAGCCGGTACAGTCCCATAAATAATAGAATTCCTGTCCACGTATAGAAGGCCAGCCAGACTAGATCCGACCAGGAAATATTTTCAAAGATCCTTTCCTCCACCTGAATTTTCTGTCCTGCTACGACCATAAGTCCAAAAAGCAGTCCCCAAAGTATGATCCCTGTTTTTTCACGTATATCACGGATTTCTCTTTTCTGCTCTGTAAAAACTTTAAGCAGAAAGAAGAAAACAAGGGAAAGAAGCCCTACTTTAACTGGATCCATTTTCCAGCTTTCCTGCTGAAAAAAGACCAGGTTGGCCATCGCGATTCCCCCAACAAGGAGAACTCCCTGAAAATTATGATCCAGCAATTCTTTTATCTTTTTCATTCTCTTTCTTCCTCTTTCCGTATCTTTCCAGCTGACAGATCCCCGCGAACAGCAGGATACCCACAGCAGACAGCACTGCGCCCATCCGCCAGCCCGGAACACTGTATTTCAGTTCAATTTCATTTTCTCCCGCTTTCACCGGAATTACGGATAATGCATTGGCCCCGTCTGTGATCTCCACCCTCTGTCCGTTTACATAGGCCTTCCAGCCCTCGTCATAGGGAATAGTAAGGAACAGATATCCGTCTTTATCGGCCGTGTAACTTCCCTTTACATAGCCGTCTTCAAACTCTTCTGTTTGCATTTCTTTCGCTTTCAGTTCCTGTATCACGTCTTCAAAGACGTCCATATCCAGATAATAAAAATAAGGGAACACTTCCTGATCCGTACCCGTATAATTTTCCAGCGCAATGGTATGTTCCTGATCCCCATATCCTGCGGAAAACACTTTATAGCTCAGCCATGTGGCATAATTACATCGGTAAGTACCATCCACATACAGCTTCAGCTCCTGTATCCAGGAATCCACATAACCATACAAAATGTCCTCCGGCTTTCCGCCTTCCACCTGGAGGGTCAGAAAATTATCCGCAATATTAAGCTTGTATCCGGCTTCTTTAAAAATTTCCACATCCCGTCCCAGTAAATTTGAAAATAAAATATTCTGGAACTCAAAGGGATCCGCCGTAACAATTTCCTCCTGGATCTTCTCGTCTGCTCCCATTCCCAAGCCCAGAGCATAGGAGTTATAATATACAGATTTTCCGTTATCCTCCGGAAGGTCCTCTAGTTTTTCATATCCCAGGACTTCTTTCTTAGACATAAGATATTTCATACCCAAAAGAGAATCTGAAGGAAGGATCGCCTCCTGATATACACTGAGATCTGTAAGGGTAGAATAGCCAAGGTCAAAGATCAGCCGGCTGATATCTGTGTCATAAGTAGAGGAATAATGGGCCATCCCATGATATCCATAAGCCATTGGCTCGTTTAGATAAGCTGAAATACCATCACCGCCGTCATTCCTTTTCTCCAGGCTGTCCATACGGTAAAATTCTGCTTTCTCCCGATCTTTCACTGCCTCAATCTGTTCTTCTGTTCCACTGGCATAATCCAGATATACATCAATATTCTGATTGCCCCCATAATTTATCACAAATGTAAAAACGCCGTTTAAGACCAGTTCAGCAGCCAACAGCACAGGCAGGATACCCTTCAGCTTCTGAAACTTTTCTATAAAAAGGAAGATCAGAAGATATGCACCGGTAAAGCCTATCGTAACGAAAAAATTCTTCTCCTCATAAGGGCTTCGGATCTGAAAAAGCACAAACATCAGGAGACAGCCAGCAAACGCGGCCCCCACGCCCCATCCCCTACTCTTTTTCTCATATTCCCTAACTCCCTTTGCCGCCAGGTATAATACAAAAAAGGTCATAATGTAACTATAACGAAAACGATAGCTCTCTGCGCTTCTCAGACCGCTCCATATATGGTCCAGAGGCATGATCCAGCAGCTGGCAAACAAAAAACCTGTCATCACCAGAGATAGGATTTTTTCCCGGATACGGACTCCTCTTGTAAAGAAATAATATAAGAAAAATCCGAAAAACAGCAGACCGCAGTACAAGGACACAGTAGGAGCAATATTCCCTACCGCAAATCCCCGGAATACATCTGTAAAAGATCCATAAGTATCATAATAAAAAATAGACGGGTCAAAGGCCTTCTTTCCCTTCTGAAGCCCCCGAAAAACCGGATAAAAAACCGCACAGCTTCCTAAAAGGCCAAAAACCATCACCATGCCGCAGAAGATGGTGTCTCTTACAAAGTCTTTCACTTCTCCCAAGTTGATCTTTTGTATCTTTAGAATTCTCTCATAAAAGTAATAAAATACCGAAAACAGACCGATCATATATCCGGTATACCAGTTAATGGCAATACTAAACAGCACTCCCAGAAACAGCCACAGCTTTTTGTCCCTATTTACAAATTCATAAACCGCCAGAAGTAGAAGCGGCAGCAAAATGACCCCGTCCAGAAACATGATATTCGAAAGCTGCAGCATACTATATTGCATAAGCCCATACGCTACAGAAAGCATAGCTGTCATCAGCAGGGAAATCTGAGGAAATCTCCGCCTCATAAAAATACAGGCGGTAACCCCTGCCAGACCCAGCTTAGCCGCCGTAAGGCCGAAGAGAAAGGCCGGAAGCTGTTCATTATTAAAGAAAACCACCAGAAGGTTCAGAGGACAGCCCAGATAGTACCCGAAAAGGGCCGCCAAAGATCCTCCCAAAGACTTTGAAAAAGAATAAGCTATACTTGCCTTTCCCTGAAGTACGTCTCTGTAGAAAGCAAAGTAGTCTACATATTGGATTTCTTCATCCCAGAGGAGATTGGACTTCTCTCCAAAGGGATACAGGCCGCTGGCAGCCTGAATGATTATAAACAGTCCTACAATGACCAAAAAAACCAATCCTGCGGTTTTTGCAGTGCTATACCGTTTTTTCATTCTTTTTCTCCATTCTTCCATAATTTCCTGTTATCATTGCCAGCATGACCGGCAGGCTGACCGCCAGGGGATAAGCGTATCTGAAAACAACCACCGGCGAAACCATAAGGGTCAGCCACAATAGAAGCAGTACCGCCCATGGCAGGACTGTCATATATCGTTTTTTATAAAAACAATATACGATCCCGAAGCCAAGGATCCAAAAATAGACCCCCGGACTGTACAGCCAGGATAAAACCGGTATCTGCTCAAACTTTCCTTCTTCTGTATAATCCTGATAAAAGCCTTCTAAGGCCGGAAGGAGACTCTGTCTTTCAATATATATGGTTTCTCCCGGTATTTCTCCTACCTGTTCTGTATCTGCATTTCTATAAGGAATAAATGCCAGATACGTCCCCGGATCCGGAAAATCCATGGCAGGCCACCAGAACCCCAGATTCATCTCCAGGAATGCTTTCACATAGCTGGAAGGACAGGACAGGCCGATTTCTGCCCAAAGCCTTACAAATCCCACAGGATCCTCCTCAAACGCCTGATTATTAAAGGTGTCCTTTACCGGATCTGCCACTCTGGGCGCATAAGACTCATAACCCGGGATATAAATCTCCGCCGCTTCCTTTATCTTCTCATCCAGTTTATCTCCTTCTTCCAGGAGCGCCCTGGATATCTGCTGCATAGGTACGCTGAGGATCTCCCCTGAGCTTCCCTTTTCTATATGAAGCGCCTGGTAGACAGGGCCTGTATACACTCCCCACAAAAGTACCGGGATCAGCACCAGCAAAAGAGCTCTTTTCCAGTACTTTCTTCCTAAAAACAGCAGGAAAGGGATCATCCCCAGGAAGATATAGATTCCCGTATTTCTGAAACAGCAGGACAAAAACACAATCACAATATACTGAATGAGTTTTTTCTTAGAAGAAAAGAAAGCGTCTGTGTCTATTGCCAGTTCATAAGATTTCAGAACAAGGAGCAGAAAAAGTCCGGAAAATAAGATATCTTTTGTGGCGGTAAAAGAAGACACGGCATGATAAGGCATACACCCATAAAGGAAGAAACATACCAGGCGGAAAATCCCCGCCAGTTTTTCCCGCAGAGCATAAATCGTGTAAGAAAAAAGTCCGGAAAGGATCAGCATCTGCCCTACAGAATACACTCCAAGCCCGGCCTCGTAAGAATTAAAAAGTTTTTTACCGGCTTCCATGCAAAAGCCTAAAAGATAAGTATGAAGGATCGGATGATGGGCGCTGATATTCCCTTCCTGAAACCATTGGAACTGAAAAACATTATCAATCACATAAACTCCTGGCCAGGAAGCCAAAAGAGCCGGAAGCCACAGGAGAAAAATAACTCCCCAGCCGATCCAGAAAGATCTTTTTCCACTTAAAATCTGTACACATTTTTTATTCAGCCATGTACCGCTGATCCAGTCTGTCCCCCGCCGGATTCCAGCCAGCAGAAGGAACGAAACACCAAAGGCCACAGGGAACCACAGGAAAAAAGTCCTCAGAATTCCCGGCAGCCCTTCACTGGCTGCTCCATTTAAATATCTTCCCAGGGCATTCAGGCCGGAAAAAAAGATTCCCATAAAAATTCCCAGCAGCCAGACAGGCTTATTTTTCTTTATAACATCTACTATTTTCATCATCATTCAGATTCGTCTCTCCACAAATATAGATCGGCCTTTTCTTCGTTTCCAGATAAGTCTTGGAAAGATACATTCCCAGAATCCCCATGCACAGAAGCTGGATTCCCCCCAGCATAAGGATGATGCAGGTCATAGAAGGCCAGCCTGCTACCGGATCACCAAAACACAGAGTCTTCACCAGGATCACGATCAGAAACAAAAAGGCGGTCAGACAGACAAAAAGCCCCAGAGCGGATACCATGGCAAGAGGGGCTGTTGAAAAGCCGATGATCCCTTCCAGGCTGTATTTAAACAGTTTCCAGAAAGACCACTTGGTCTCCCCTGCCTTTCTCTCTACATTTTCATATTCGATCCATTTTGTCTTAAAGCCTACCCAGCCGAAAATCCCCTTGGAAAACCGGTTATATTCTCCCATTTCCAGAATCGCATCTTTAAACTGTCTGGTCATCAGGCGGAAGTCTCTTGCCCCGTCCATGATCTCAGTTGTGGAAATTTTCCTCATCAGCCTGTAAAAGCATCGGGCAAAAAAGGATCTGACAGGAGGTTCTCCCTTTCTGCTCACTCGCCTGGTGGCCACAGAATCGTACCCTTCTTCCACGATCCCCTTCAGCATTTCCGGAAGCAAAGAAGGCGGATCCTGAAGATCCGCGTCCAGCATTGCGATGTAATCTCCGTCTGCATGCCGGAATCCGGCATAAATAGCCGCCTCCTTACCAAAATTCCTGGAGAAAGATAGATATTTTACTCTTTCGTCCCCTTTGGCCAGATTTTTCAGTATGGGAAGGGTATTATCCTTAGAGCCGTCATCTATAAAAATTGCTTCCACATAAATATTGTCCATTTTTTCTGCGACCCTGCAAAATTCCTCATAAAAGTATGGCAATACCTCTTCTTCATTATAACAAGGAACGATCAAAGTCAGTTTTTCCATATAATATTTCCTCTCCGGCATTTTATATAATCTCACTCGCCTGCATTTTCCTGGGCTTTTCTGGATTTTCTGAAAACCCAGAATTTACTGAAAATATAATTCAGTACTGTCACCAGGACCTGATTCATTAATTTGACTATATTATCATCTATCTGGCAGATCTGTACAAAGAAATACATACTGATCACTTCCGCCAGCAAAGACGCGATCCTGCTTGAAACAAAGCTGACCATTTCCTTTGCCGTACCGGAAAGTCCGTTGTATCTGGATTTAAATACAAACTTTTTATTCGTCACATAGGCAAAGGCTACTGCTAACACCCAGCTTATAATATTTGCAGTCTGATAATATATGCCCAATGGATTTGCAAGAATATAGTAAGAAGCCAGTGATACGATCATGGTACAGACTCCCACGATTATATACATAACCAGCTCTTCATATTTTTTATACAATTTACCTATTAACTCTATCATAACTCTTCCTTTTTCATGTTCCGTACTAATTGAAGGCGAAACTCAAACTCCTGCCTCTCTTTTTCTGCCAAAGTAGAAAGGATCATACCGGAAAACAGAGATTCCAACGCAGCCAATGCAATAAATCCGCTGACGATCAAAGTAGGAAAATTGGGAACCAGGCCTGTCTGAATATAGATAGCCAATACAGGAATAAACATGGCTGCAGATATGATCATCAGTATCAACGCTACAATTCCGAAAAACTGCATAGGCTTATAATTCCGGTAAAGACGTCCTATGGTCTTCAGCACCTTAAATCCATCTGAATAAGTATTCAGCTTGGATTCGCTTCCTTCGGGACGATCCCTGTACTCAATGATCACATTCTCCACATTCATATTTTTATCCACAGCATGGATACTCATCTCAGTCTCAATTTCAAATCCCTTGGACAGTACCGGAAAGCTCTTCACAAACTCATAGCTGAAGGCCCGGTACCCTGTCATGATATCCCGGATGTTGCTGCGGAACAGTTTGTTGATAGTTCCCCTCACCAGACTGTTTCCAAAATTATGAAAGGGCCGTTTGTTCTCCTCAAAATATGTAGAAGACAACCGGTCACCCACCACCATATCCACATTTCGCTTCAACACCAGATCCGTCATTTCTCTTCCCATCTCTGCAGGATAGGTATCATCTCCATCGATCATAATATAACACTGGGCATCAATCTCCCGAAACATCCTCCGGATCACATTTCCCTTTCCCTGCTGATATTCATATCGTACTGTAGCGCCTGCTGCTCTTGCGATATCATCGGTATGGTCTGTAGAATTATTGTCATATACATAGATCACTGCCTCGGGCAGTTCTCTCTTCCAGTCCCTCACTACCTTCTCAATGGTCTGGCTTTCATTGTAGCAGGGGATCAAAACTGCTATTTTATCCATCTTTTGTTCCTCTCAAGTTTTATTTTACTTAGGTTATATTACTACAGAATGGGAAAAAATAAAAGAGAAAAAGAGCCTTCGCTTTATGCAAGCACGACTTTGCATTCTTTCCTGCAGAAGGCAATCCCATATTTCATAATCTTTTTCATATTTCGGCGCCTTAGTTCTTCTGCATATTTTTTCTCCTCAATCTGGTTTAGCGCCTCCCTGCATGCCGCTTCCAGGTTGCTGTCAGCCGCATACTTTAACTCAATTACAATTCCAATCCTCTCTTTTAGTGCCGGATCACTTCCAATCTCAAAAAAGCATTTCCTATATAAAGATATCATATTACTGAAGGGCGGACAAGAATAATTTCGTTGCCCTGACGCCAGCCTTTTCTGTAATTTTCCGGATAAACTGTTGTCTGAAAAGATCCTTTTATATGTTTTGCTGTCGCCATCTTTACTTTGACTGTCCGGCTCCACTATGGTAAAGTAAAAACATATTCATTTTAATTATTCCAAGGAGATAAACCCCTATGAAATCACATATCCCTTTTTCTTTTACTCCCCCTGATGAAGACTTCCCATTTTCTGAAGATTCCCTGGATCCGGATAGCTTTCGGCTCATGACACGACTGCATCTGTGCCGCTTTATGGAAGCAAACTCAAGCGGAGATTCTTCCTTCCTGCCGGATCCATACGGATGCGAATGTCTTTTTCTGGAAGATTTCATTACCTACGATATGGAACTTGACTTTGCCGCCATTGCCAGAGACTTTCTTCTCCATGAGTACTCCACACTCTCTCATCTGTCTCCCTGGCTATATGGTCATGACCACCCTTCGGATTCCGATATGGAGCACTGTGTCCGGCGCAAGATCCTGAATCTGATGTATCTCTCCGCCAAAAACGGCAGTGCCTTTTCCATCTCTCTGTTTCGAAATCTCTACAAAACTTATTACCGGAAAGAGTACCAGCAGCTGAAACGCTTCCGGAAGATCCATGCCCAGGAAGTCCTGGCTCTGTCCGAGGACAGCGCCCGCTATGTTTCTGTCTACTCCATGGCAAGGATCCTATGCATCTGTCCGTTTTTCGGAATTGAGAAAGACCATGACTGTTCCTATCTATATGTAGCATTAGATTCCAGATTCGATGAAATATGCCGGGAAGAAGATGAGGAAAACAAAGACCTTTTCCTTCAGATTCCCAGCCCCCTGCTGACAGAGTCTCAGGAAATTATTGAAGAATGGTTAAAAGATCTTCCGGAAGATTTTTATAATGACCGGCGGCTGCGCACCTGGAAAGTGGCAAATCGATTTGTAAGCACCAGTCTTCTCCATAATGGTTATCCCTCCGACTATGTTTATCGCTGCAGTACGGAAATCCAGGGAATCCGGCTTGATTTTGCAAAAACCCTGGCCCTTCTGAGACTGAAACATCCTGACCGCAGTTACTCCTTTGAGGAAGTACAATTGTACAGTGTCCTCTACAATACCGTGACTGCGCTGACTTCTGCATCTGACAGCGCAGAAGATTCCTTTCACTATATTTTTCTCCAGCAGCAGCCGGATTCTGGTACCGATGCTTCTTTATGCAATCCTTCTCATAATGTCAGCGTCGAAAAAGCTGAAAAAAATCCCGTAGAAACTCCCCTTGTTTCCAAAGCCCCGGCTTCTTCCGAAACCGCTGCGCTCCAGGAACTGACAGCGGAAATTGATTCACTGCGTAAAAAGTCCCACCAGCAGGCTCAGGAACTCCGCCATCTTCGTACCTTATATACAGAGTCCAAAAAAATTTCCGGACAGCTTGAGGCACTGCGCACCCTCTACGAAGATCAGCAGAAGGAACTTACCGCACTCAGGAATCATGTTTACCAGATGTCTGAAGAAAGTTCCGTAACCGCCGCCCTGGATCCTGCAGCAATGGAAACGGCGATTTCCGCTAAAAAGATCATTATCATCGGGGGCCATACCAATTGGTCATCCAAGTTAAAAAACAAATTTCCCGGATGGGTGTTTATCAGTCCCCAAGTCTCCGGAACCTTAGATGAACGCATATTAGAAAAAGCAGACTATATCTATTTCTTTACGGACTTTATTTCCCACAGCACCTATCAAAAATATCTGCGTCTTATCCGGGACCGCAATCTGGCTTTCGGTTATATCCACAGCGTTCATATACCAACGAATATCCGTCAGATTTACGGAGACTTGTTCGGATGAATATGACTATTCCATGTTGGCTTGACTGTCCTGAGACTTCATGGTAAAGTGAATGAAAATAAGCGGTTTATGCTCTGTGCCCCCTGACGCCGGAGGTCTATAAACTTATAATACGAGGAGTGTGGAAAGGTGAAAAAGAAACTTCCTGTTGGCATTGAAAATTTCAGAGAATTTTTTACAGAGGATTTCTATTATGTAGATAAAACCATGTTCATTAAAGACCTTTTACAAAACTGGGGAAAAGTAAACTTATTTACCAGACCCAGGCGTTTTGGAAAGTCACTGAACATTAGCATGCTGAAGTACTTTTTTGAAATCGGAAGTGACACATCATGCTTTGATGGGCTAAAGATCATGCAGGAAAAGGCCTTATGTAAAGAATACATGGGAAAGTTTCCTGTGATCTCCATCAGCCTGAAAAGTGTAGACGGCTTAAAATATGAGTCAGCATTGGCGGCATTGCGAACAGTCATAGGAAATGAGGCTGGAAGATTTCGTTTTCTGCATGAAAGTTCCGAACTGGATAAGGATGATAAAAATTCGTACGATCAATTGATTCTTATGGAGACAAAAGGTAATTCAAAATACGCCATGTCTGATGCCGCATTGATCGACAGTCTCAGGACACTTTCACAACTTCTTGAAAAGCACTATGGCCGGAAGACCATCCTGTTAATCGATGAGTATGATGTACCCTTGGATAAGGCATTCCAGGCCGGATATTATGATGAGATGGTAAGTCTTATCCGTAACCTGCTGGGAAATGCACTGAAAACCAACGACAGCCTGTATTTTGCTGTCCTTACCGGCTGCCTCAGGATTTCCAAGGAAAGTATCTTCACAGGGCTGAACAATCTGAAAGTACACACGATCTCGGATGTCCGGTATGACGAATACTTTGGTTTTACTAATTCAGATGTGGATGAGCTGCTGGAATTCTATGGATTGTCCTCTTATAAGGATATGATCAGGGACTGGTATGATGGGTATCATTTTGGAGATACGGATGTGTATTGTCCCTGGGATGTGATCAATTACTGCGATGAACTGTTAGCAGATCCCGGTGCGGAGCCGGAAAATTATTGGGCGAATACCAGCGGGAACGATCTTATCCGACGATTGCTTAAGAAAGCGAATCAAAGCACCAAAAGTGATGTTGAGCAGCTGATCAACGGCGAAACTATCACGAAGACCATCCGTCAGGAACTGACCTACAGGGAAGTGGAGGATTCCATTGATAATATCTGGAGCGTCCTCTATTCCACCGGATACCTGACCTGCCGCAGGAGAGTGCCGGGGAGAAGAATGGAGCTGGCGTTGCCAAACCGGGAAGTCAGGGAACTGTTTATTGATCTGGTAAAGGACTGGTTTGAAGAGATAACCCAGGCAGACTCTGGAAAAATCAGCCGCTTCTGCACAGCGTTTCCGTCTGGTGATACGGATACAATCCAGGAAATGCTTGGGAATTACCTGTGGGATTCCATCAGTGTGAGAGACACAGCGGTACGTAGGAACATGAAAGAAAACTTCTATCATGGGATGCTGCTGGGGCTTTTACAGAGCCAGGACAGTTGGCTGGTAAAGTCTAATGCGGAAGCGGGTGAAGGATATAGTGATATTTCCATACAGACGCCGGATAAGATTGGTATAATCATCGAACTGAAATATACAGATGATGGAAATCTGGAGGCAGCGTGTAAAGAGGCCCTGGAACAGATTGAAGAAAAAAAGTATGCAGAAGGACTTAAGCGCCGTGGTATGAAAAAAGTTATCAAATATGGAATTGCTTTTTGCGGGAAAGAGTGTCTGGTAGTGATAGGATAAATATTTGGCGCTTATGGATTTCTCTTCGTCTAATTAAAACAGCGATACTATTCCCAGCTCCCTGAGCTATCCTTTAGTATCGCTGCTATCTACAATATCGTACTATTATCACTTTATAGTTTTTTACTACTTAGAGAACTTATCAGCTCCCCGCATACCCGTTAACAACATTAAATATACTGCCGCCTTGCTCAATCGTTCCTGTAAAGTTCCAGTTTACTCCACCATTGGTGAGATACCACCAGCCATACGGATTTTGAGCCATTCCGGTAAAGTTCCAGTCTAC
>ERZ1090879.1251-NODE-1252-length-14261-cov-6.294594_pt1 | contig 14261 bp, 7 predicted proteins | sample MGYA00478472_ERZ1090879 | MGnify/ENA primary metagenome ERZ1090879 (study PRJEB33644, sample SAMEA5815723) | chicken gut metagenome | biome: Chicken; feature: Gastrointestinal Tract; material: Caecum | place: Ireland | collected 2019-01-01 | study: A study of the...
TGATACGCGCGCGCCGCCGCATGATCGCCCGTCACTTCATGGCAATAGGTCAGTCCCAGCAGCGGAAAGAGCGTCCTCTCGGCGGGGTTGTCGAAATCGCCTTCTGCGGAGTAATCGGGACAAGCAAGGGCCTGTTCGTACCAATAGATCGCCTCCCGAAAGCGCTTTTCCTCCTGAAAATTCCTGCCGATCGCGTGGCAGATCCCGCCGCGCGGCCGTCCGTATAAGAACGAGCGGAAGAGGGCTTCCAAAGCCTGCGTGCGGTTTCCCTCGGCGTAGCGGCACGCCGCAAGGGTCTTGCAGGCCTCGATCTCGTTGACGTACCAGCCGTCTTTCGCGAGCATCTCCTCCAAAACGGCGACCGCCTCGGTGTACAGACGGTTGTAGTAGAGCTCTCGCCCGTAGTAAAACAGATCGCGCGGCGAGAGCGCCTCTTCGGAACGCCACTTCTGATAGATGTGCAGATTGCGCATGCCGCGCGGCTTTTCGCTCCCGAGGTGGATGACGGTGAGCCCGTCGCGGAGGATCTTTCCGCGCGGAGTGATGCACTCGTGCACGCGTCCCTCCCATAAAAATCCCGCTTCCCGCCGCACGATGCGCTCGCGGAAAAAGGTGCAGTCCGCATTCTGATATTTGCAGACGACGACGTCGGCCTGCTCCGCCAGGATGCGCTCTTTCAGGGCGGGAAAGGCACTGACGGACGCTTCGGGCAGAACGTCGTCCGCATCCAGCCACATCAGATAGTCGCCCGTGGCATGCGCAAAGGACACGTTTCGCGCGGCGGCAAAGTCGTCCTTCCACGGCTCGAAAAAGATACGGTCGGTGTATTTGCGCGCGATGTCCGTCGTCTTGTCCGTACTGCCCGTGTCGACGATCACGATCTCGTCGGCAACTCCACGGATACTCTCCAGACAACGCGCAAGCACGGGCTCCTCATCCCGTACGATCATACAGACGGACAGCTTCATGTTTCCCTCCGACGCGCCGAAATGAGCGCGCATTCTCTATACTATACGGCGGCAAAGGGAAAAAGGTGCGCGGGATATGGGGAGAGACGGCAGGGAGCGGGAGAAAAGTGTGCGGCAAAGGGAAAAAGGTGTGAGAGAAAGGGAAAACTGTGTAGGGAACGGGAAAAGCTATGAGGCAAAGGAGAAAAGTGTGCAGGAAAAGGGGCGCATGGGACAGAAAATGGGACAGAAAGAGGGAGGGCGATAAGGGAGCAGGGGCAAAAAAAGCGCGCCGAAAGGCGCGCGGAAAAGAGAAGGATTCATTTCCATGCACATGGCAAAAAGCGCATGGCAGGAGGGTGCATGCCTGAAAACGAGCATGGGGTCGGAACGCATATGGCTCGAACCGTTCATGGCGGATCAGTCCCATGAAGGGGGTAGGAGGTTTGTGCGGGTGCGTCAGAGACTTTTCTTGTGGACGGCGATCAGAGAGGCGACGAGGGTGCAGAATGCGCCGACGGCCAGGACGGCCAGCCAGGAGAGCGGCCCGTAGACGAACAGGGGCGTTCCGAGGGCGAGGGACTGATATGTCCCGAACAGATAGCAGGTGGCGGCTCCGACGGCGAAGGCGATCACGCAGCACACGGCGGTCAGGAGGACGGCCTGTGCGCGCAGAATGCGGGCGAGGTCGCGGCGGGTGGCGCCGAGGGCATGGTAGAGGGCAAAGTCCGACAGCCGTCCCTTTCGTGCCGATCTCCACAGGAAGAGGGCGAGAAAGAGGATCGTGGGGGCAGCTGCGACGATGCAGATGGAAAACGAGCCGTAGTACAGATTGTTGACCTGACTGCTCGAGAGGAGGACGCTTTGATTGAAAGCGGACTCGACCGTAAAAAAGCTGTCGCGGTCATTGGCGACGCCCTGCTGCGCGAGCAGGGAACGAAGCTGTGCGCGCGTCTGCGGCATGGGCAGAAGGACAAAGTCATAGACGGCGTCGGAGCGGAGGATATAGCGGGTGGAGTTGATGGTATAGGGCAAGGAGGAGCTGTCCATGCGCTTTTCATCCTCCTGTATGAGCGCATTGTACGCCTTGGGGGAGAAGAAGTATCCGCTGTTATAGGCGTTTGCATAGCCGTAGTAAAACCCGACGATGGTATAGGTGCCCCAGAGTTCATAGGAGGGCCAGTAGAGCGTCTGTTCCGTTATTTCCATCGGATAGGTGTCGAGCACGGCAAGAAGTCTCAGAATGTGATCGGCCGCAGACTGCAGCATTTCTTCGGATGCGGTCTCGATATCCGAGCCTTCCATGTCGGGAAAGTACTGCCCCGATTGCAGGATGAAGTAATCCCGATTAAACGTGGTGACCCATTCGGAGTAATCTTCCGGGAAGGTAGAATACAGTTCTTTTTTTTGCAATGCGTCATCGTAACTGGTCTGCGCACTGCCGATTTTGTCGAGCACTTCTGCCGCCCGAGATTGCAACGCGTCGGCTTCGCTTCCCGTTGCCTGCGCGATCTGCGCAAGCAGGTCGGCATATTCTGCCTGCAGAGCCGAGAGCTGCTCTTCCCAATAGGTGACATCGGCGCGGATGTTATTGCGGTCGGAGGAGACCTGCAAAAAGATCTCCTGAATGGTATTTTCCACGCATTGGAAAGGAACGACGATTTCGTTTTCGGCGAGAGAGGCGGTTTTGCGACCGTCGTAGAAGGCGATGGGCGGAGTTTCGTAACCCGTGTCGGCGGGCAGCTTTCCAGCCTTGGCGGGAATCTGCGTCACGATACCCTCTTCGGACGTCGTATGAATGTCGGTAAAACCGTAATCCACCTGAATGGGACGTTCGCCAAGTACGGGAAGATGGGCCGCGCGGAAGGAAGGCGCGACAAGCACGCACTCATAGCAGCCGTTATCGAGCGCCTGTTCCAAAGCGGAGTACTCTCCGGGCGTGCCGTGTATGCTCCCGTCCTGTTCGAGCATGTCGGTGAAACGGGAGGGCAGCTGGGCATGGAATACGCCGCGGACGGTACAGGTTATGGAGGGATATTCGAACTCGTTCCAGGACGAATACCCCGCCGAGATCGTGAGCGTTCTGCCCACAATGTCGTCATAGTCGGTCGGGACGATCGTGGTCCCGTCGTCCTGGACGAGCGTCAGCGTCTGCAAAGTCTCAAAGGTGTGCGAGGAAATGACGATATCGTTTTCTCCGAGGGCGGAGAGGTCGGTATCGGTCAGCATCTGTGCCTGCCAGAAGGGGTGTTCTCCTTCGGAGAGTTCCGCAAATCCCTGCAGCGTCGGGCGGAAAAAGGGATGTGAGGCATTAGGCCGCCCGATATTGGTGATATAAAATTGCGACGTGCCGAAGTTCATGGCGCCCAACGCGTCGGCGTTGTAGGTGCGGCGAATGGAATCGATCTCATAAGGGTTGAAGGCGGTATTGTATTCCGATTGATACGACTGGGAGGACACCATTCCCTGCATGATCATCTGGCGGGTGGTCGTCGTCCGATAGTAGTGGTTTTCCAGACGCAGGGTCGGTTCGGGAGAGGCGCTTATAGCGCGTGTCAAGAGGTTTTCAGGCTCGGTCAGCGCCGCTGTGGTTCCTGTTCCGAAGGCGGAGAACATCGTCGCCAGGAAAAGAAAGGCAAGAATGAGACTGACAGGCGTTTTCCACATCCGCCGCGCGCCGATGGCAAGGGCGCGTACGAAGGGGAGCGCGTTGTCCGTGTTCTCTTTGGAATCGTCAATCTCCGTCTCGGCCGAGGCCGCCGCGGAGACGGAGAGATCGTCCTCTCGCGTGGGGAAAACACCTTCGGGCGTCATGAGGACGTCCTTTGTCACGACGCCGTGCTCCAGCGTGACGATGCGCCCGCCGTATTGCGCCGCAAGGCTCGGATCGTTCAGGGCAACGAGAATGAGCCGCCCGTCCGCGTGCGCGCGCAGAATGGCAAGCGCCTGCCCGATCTCTTCGGCGGAGCGCGTCGGAGCTGTCTCGTCGATCAGAAGAATAGGGCGGACGCCCGCAACGGCGCGGGCGATCTGCACAAGGTGGCGCTTTGCGTTAGAAAGCCGCTTTATCTTGACCTTCGCAGATTCCGTAAGGTCTGTTTCGCGAAGGACGCGCTCGATGCGCGCCCGCCGTTCCCTGTACGGGAGCGTCTTGCCGAACGAAAGCCCGAGCGCAAGATTGCGCTTTACCGAGGCGCGTTCCGCCAGATCGCTCTTGTCGCCGACATAGTGAACCGTCGTTCCCCGCAGACGGTCATAGTCGTCGGCGGCAAAATAACGGCTCGTTTCGCCGTCGTAGAGAATTTCTCCCGCGTCGGCGCGTTCTTTTCCCGCACACAGCGCAAGCAGGGCAGACGTGCTCGCCGGATCTCCCGTCAGGAATACCATGCCCGACGCACCGAATTGCAGGGATACGTCGCTTAAAACGAGTGCTTTTTGCTTTGAATGCGATTGTGTGAGATCGCGGATCTCCAGCATAGATGTCTCCTCGATTCTGCACGGTCGGTGCGTCCGTTCCGTGCAAGGGAATTGTTGTGATTGTGTCAAGGCCGCTGTCGTCCGCGGCGTTGATCAGAGGGCGCGGATGCTCTCCACGGGTTTGCGCTTTGCGGCGCTGCGCACGGGGAGGAGGGTTGCGAGGAAGGAAGTGAGTGCGGCGATCGCCAGCATGACGAGCCAGGAGAGCGGCCCGAAGATAAAGATGGCGACGGGCAGTGTTGTGGCGACGAGGCGGTTTAAGACGTCGCAGAGGACGAAGCAGACGATGACGGACAGGACATAGCAGATGAGTCCGATGAGGGCGGCTTCGGAGAAGAAGATCTTAAAGACGTCCATGCCGCGGGCGCCGACGGCGCGCAGAATGCCGATCTCTTTTTTCTTGTTGGAGATGGACACGGAGATGAAGTTGAACAGGAGCAGCATGGAAAAGACGGCCATCACGACGCCGATGAGGAGGAAGATGTACTCGAGGAGGCGGATGGTTTCGGTGACGGCGTTGATCTGATAGGCGACGATGGAATCGACGGTATAGAAGGTGTCGTTCTGCGAATCGATGACGCCCTCGTCATGCAGCAGGGCGCGCAGGGCGCGGTTGTTCCCGGGGATGGGGACGGCGATGTGCTGAAAGCGGGCGTTTTCGGGAAGGACGTAGTTTGTGCTCTGAACGACATAGGCCGCTTCTTCGTCTTTGTCGGCGTAGGATTGCCGATAGAGCGCCTGAAAGTCGTCGGGAGAGAAGTACAATCCGCTCTCGTTGGCGTTCATGCTGCCGTAGTAGAATCCGACGATGGTGAAGGAGGTCTCGTCGGGCTGAGTCGGGATCACGATATTCGGATCATAGGCGAGATCGGGGTCGTCGTTGAGCTGTTCCAGGAGGGAATAAAACGTCGTCAGGGCGGCGGAAATGTCCGCCTCGGTCACGTCGTAGTCGTATTCATTCCCGAGGCGCAAGATCTCGGACTGTGTCCGAATGGCCTCCAGCCAGGCGTCGGCCGCCTCTTTCTGCACGGGATCGCCGTTTGACTGAAGGAGCATCTCTTCGTAGAGTGTCTCGATGATCGGCCGAAGCTGCTGTTCGATGACGTCGTAGGGGACGATCGTCTCGCCGTGGGCAAGCGGCGTATCGCAGGGTTTTCCGTCAAAACGGGAGATGAGTGTCGGGAGATCCCCGTGCGAGGGCGGGTAGCCGAATGCTTGGTTGCAATAGCCGAATGAGTCGTCCGGGTCGGCGGAGGAGCCGAGGATGGGATAGCTCTCCCCGAGCCGCACGAACGTATACTCGGGCGGGAGGAGAAAATTCGGATTAAAAAAGTCCGCTAGATGTGCGTCGTAAAAGTCGTTGCAGACAAGGCCGATGTCATACAGGCCGTATTTGAGTTCCAGGGTAAAACGCTGTTGCAGACTTTCCGACTGCGGCGTGGCAATGGCAGGCGGGTCTTTGAGCAGGTCAAATTCGGCGGGGAAATCGCTGCGGTACACCCCGCGCACCGTGAGCAGGACATCTTCCCCCGATTCGGACGGATAGAAGAGCGGTTTTCCGACAATGTCGTCGTATGTCGAAAGGGGGATCTGCCGGGAGAAACGGCCGTCTGAATACAGGCCGAAGTGGCAGATGCTGTCAAAGGTATAGCTGGAGATGACGATATCGTCGGGGCCGAGGGCGGACAAGTCGGTATCCGTGAGAAGTTTCCCCGTCCAGTACTGCGAGGCGGGGTCGACGGCCGCCAGTCCGGAAATCCCTGCATAGTAATAGCGGGCAGAATATGAGGCGGGAGATCTGACGTTTTCGGGGACAAATTTCCTCGTAGATCCGATGGAGCCGTAGTTATAGATGCCGATGGTGTCGGGGCCGAATTGGTCGCGCAGAGCCTCGTAGTCGTCCGTCGTAAAGAGCGTCGTGCGGCTCTCTGCCCAGCTCTCGCTTTCTTTTCCGTCGACATAGGAGGTATTGCGGTACTGATAGTTGTTGATGAGCGAAAGCATCTCGTAGCCGAGATCGCGGTACGTCCGCAGCGAGGTCTCCGCGCGGTCAAAGAAGGTGAGCGTGGAGAACAGCCCGAACATGATGAATGAGAGAACGGAGAGGAAAATGGTAAAGGCGAGCCGTACGGGTTTGACGCGCATACTGCTTGCCCCGATGCGAATGGCGCGCGAAAGGGGAAGTCGGGAGCGGATAAATCGGCTCTCTTCCGCCGTATAGGTCTTTGCGGCAATGCGCGTCTCGTCCGTGCCGGAGAATGCGGCGGAACCCTCTTCGAGGCAGGCGTCGCATAAGACCCGTTCGACGGATTGTTTTTCCGCCGTAATGACGATCGGCTCCTCGCGCCGCGCGAGAAAGGCGTTGATCTTTTCAAGGTCGCGGGCCGTCAGCTGCGCTCCGCTCCGAATGGCAATGACGTCGTCCGTGAAGCGGATGTTTTCCTCCGTTGCGCCCTGTTCGGTGCGCGTGACGTCGGAAATGATCTTCCCGTCTTTCAGCTCGATGATGCGGTCGCCGTACATTTCGGCAAATTCCCGATCGTGGGTGACGACGAGCACAAGTTTGGTGCGGGACAGCTTTTTCAGCGTATCCAGCACCTGTTTCCCCGTTTCCGAGTCGAGCGCGCCCGTCGGTTCGTCCGCCATGATGATCTCGGGGTCCTTTACAAGGGCGCGCGCGATGGCAACGCGCTGACGCTGTCCGCCCGAAAGCGTGTTCGGCTTGCGATTGCCGCATCCCGCCAGATCGACTTCCTCCAGAATGCGCTCCACGGCGTCCTGCGCCTTGTTCTTTCCCTGCAACTCGAGCGCAAGCGCGATGTTGTCCGCGACCGTGAACTCTTCCAGAATGTTGTACTCCTGAAAGATGAATCCAACGTATGTATTGCGGTAGCTGTCAAAGTCGGAAGGGGAAAAGTCCTTGCTGCTCCGCCCCTTGATGATGATCTCGCCTTCGTCGGGCGTGTCAAGACCGCCGCACAGATTGAGCAGCGTCGACTTCCCGCTCCCCGACTTGCCCAGAAGAAAGACCATGCCCGTCTCGCGGAACCGCGCCGATACGCCGTCGATCGCGCGTACGGGCTCGCCGCCTTTCGTCGTGTAGATTTTAACGAGATTGGGTATCTCCAACATAAGCCCTCCGTACGGATATGAGAGGTGTCGGGTGTCCTTTTCCACATTATAACGTGATTGAAGGGCAAAGTCAAGGGGGCAAGGAGAAATGACGGGGCAGGCAAAGACAAACGGCGGTGCGGCGACAGGTCAAGGAAAAAGGCGGCAAAGGATGCCAGGGGCAAGGCGGCGCAGGGGAAGAGAAGCGCGGCGGCAGGTCAAGGAAAAAGGGCGCAGAGGACAAGGCGATGCGGCGAGTTGGCAAAGCGGGAGAGGGGACAAAAAATTTTTCCGAACGTGTGTTCATATTTGTTTAAGGGGGGAAATTTTGCGGTATAATCAACACGGGAAACAAACGAGGGAGCGGAGGAGCCGCTTCCGGAGGAGGAAGATATGGACGCCAACAAGTTTACGCAAAAATCGTTGCAGGCGGTGCAGAACGCGCAGAATGTTGCCTCGGAGTACGGCAACCCGGAGCTGACGGCACTGCATCTTGCGCTTGTGCTCATGGACAAAGACGGACTTTGTTATCGCATCGTGAAGCGTGCGGGAGGAGATGCCGACGGGCTGACGGAGGCGATCAAGGAGGCCGTGGAGCGTCTGCCCAGGACGTCCGGCGGATCGCAGCCGTATGCGACGCCGGCGGTCAACCGCATTCTGAACGAGGCAGAGAAGCTCGCGGAGGGGATGAAGGACGAGTACATTTCGGTCGAGCATCTCTTTTTGTGTCTCTTTGACAATGACGAGCGCGGACTGAAGGAGATTTTCGCGCGGTTCGGGCTCAGCAAGAACAAATTTCTGGAGGGGATGAAGCAGGTGCGCGGCAATCAGAACGTGACGAGCGACAACCCCGAGGAGACCTACGAGGCGCTGGAAAAATACGGAACCGATCTCACCAAGCGGGCACGCGAGCACAAGCTCGAGCCTGTAATCGGGCGTGACGAAGAAATTCGGAACGTCATCCGTATTCTTTCGCGCAAGACCAAGAACAACCCCGTTCTCATCGGTGAGCCGGGCGTCGGCAAGACGGCCATCGCCGAGGGGCTTGCTCAGCGGATCGTCAAGGGGGATGTCCCCGAGACGCTGAAGAACAAGACGCTGTTCTCGCTCGATATGGGCGCGCTCATTGCGGGTGCGAAGTACCGCGGCGAGTTCGAGGAGCGTCTGAAGGCGGTGCTTGCCGAGGTCACCAAGTCCAACGGCAACATCCTGCTCTTCATCGATGAGTTGCACACGGTTGTGGGCGCGGGCAAGACGGACGGCGCGATGGACGCGGGCAACCTCTTGAAGCCGCTTCTGGCGCGAGGAGAATTGCACTGCATCGGCGCGACGACGCTGGACGAATACCGCAAATACATCGAAAAGGACGCCGCGCTGGAGCGTCGTTTCCAGCCCGTCATGGTCAACGAGCCGACGGTGGAGGACACCATCTCCATTCTGCGCGGGCTGAAGGAGCGCTTTGAGATCTTCCACGGCGTGCGCATTCACGATGATGCGCTCGTGGCGGCGGCGGTGCTGTCCAACCGCTATATCACCGACCGTTTCCTTCCCGACAAGGCGATCGACCTTGTGGATGAGGCGGCGGCGATGATCCGCACGGAGATCGATTCCATGCCGGCGGAAATGGACGCGATGAACCGTAAGATCGCGCAGCTCGAAGTGGAGGAGAAGGCGCTTTCCAAGGAGAGCGACAATCTTTCGCAGGCGCGTTTGGAGGCGCTCAAGAAGGAGCTCGCCTCGCTGAAAGAGACCTTTGCCACGATGAAGGCAAAGTGGGAGGATGAGAAGAACGCCATCCGCGCCGAGAAGGAGATCAAGGCGGAGATCGACCGCGTCAACGGCGAGATCGATTCCGCGATGAGCGCGGGCAAGTTTGAAGAGGCGTCGCGGCTGAAGTACGGGACGCTCGTCGAGCTCAACAAAAAGCTGGAAAAGGCGAAGTCGAGCGTCAATTCGCGGGAAGACGCGATTTTGCAGGACGAGGTCACGGAAGAGGAAATCAACCGTATCGTCGCCCGCTGGACGGGCATTCCCGTTGCGAAGCTCAAGGAAGGGGAGCGGGAAAAGATCCTGCACCTTGAGGACGATCTGCACAAGCGGGTCGTCGGCCAGGACGAGGCCGTCAGCAAGGTCTCGGACGCAATTCTCCGTTCGCGTGCGGGTATTTCCGATCCCAACCGTCCCATCGGTTCCTTCCTGTTCCTCGGGCCGACGGGCGTGGGCAAGACGGAGCTCGCCAAGTCGCTTGCGGAAAACCTCTTCGATGACGAGAAGAACATCGTGCGTATTGATATGTCGGAGTACATGGAAAAGTTCTCTGTCTCCCGTCTGATCGGTGCGCCTCCCGGATACGTCGGGTACGAGGAAGGGGGTGCGCTCACCGAGGCGGTGCGCCGCAAACCCTATTCCATCGTACTCTTCGATGAGATCGAAAAGGCACATCCCGATGTGTTCAACATCCTCTTGCAGATCCTGGACGACGGCCGTGTGACCGACTCGCAGGGCAGGACGGTGGATTTCAAGAACACCATCATCATCCTCACCTCCAACCTCGGTTCGGAGTACATCATGGACGGCATCGAGAACGGCGAGATCACCGAGAAGGCGCGCGAGCAGGTGCATGAGCTGCTCAAACGCTCCTTCCGTCCCGAGTTCCTCAACCGTCTTGACGAGATCATCATGTTCAAGCCGCTCACGCGCGACAACATCGACAAGATCGTGGGGATCCTGCTTGAGCGCCTGAAAAAGCGTCTTGCGGCGGAGAACCTCACGCTGGAGATCACGCCGCGTGCGGTGGGGTACATCGCGGACAACGGCTATGACCCTGCATTCGGCGCCCGTCCGCTCAAGCGGTTCATCCAGTCGCATGCCGAGACGCCCATCGCCAAATTCATCGTGCGCGAAAACCCGAAGGCGGGCGATACGCTCGTCCTCGACGCCGACGAAAACGGCATCGTCTTGCAGCGCAAAGAAGCGAAATCGGAGTAACGTTCCCTTGATTTTCGGAACATTCGGAGATTTTTCATGAAGGGACTCATTCTCGTCAATGCCTACACGCAGTCGGAACACGAACTCAACCAGCCCCGCCGCATTCAGGCAGAGCTGGCGGCGCGCGGCACGCAGTGCGATCTTGTGCGCAATGACTTCGTCCCTGCATATCTGTCAGGCGGCGTCCGTTCGGACGCCGCTTCGGCGTATGATTTATGCGTCTATCTCGACAAGGACAGCTATGCGTCGCATGTTCTCGAACGCGCCGGAATGCGCCTGTTTAACCGCGCCGATGCCGTCGAAGACTGCGACGACAAGATGCGCACGCACGTTGCGCTCGCGGGCATTGTGCCCATGCCGACGACGGTCGCCGCGCCGCTTTGCTATACGCCGGGCGCGCCGCTTTCCGCGCAGTTTCTCGCGCGTACGGAGGCGATCCTCGGACATCCCGTCGTCATAAAGGAGTGCTACGGGTCTCTCGGAAAGGGCGTCTATTTGGCGCATGACCGCCGCGAGCTGGAGGCGATCGCCGAAAAGCTGCAGCGGGTGCCGCACTTATACCAGCGCTTTATCGCAGAGAGCGCGGGACAAGACCTCCGCGTCATCGTCATCGGCGGAAAGGCGATCGCCGCCATGCGCCGTGTGTCGCAGGACGATTTCCGCTCCAATGCGGAACTGGGCGGACGCGGCGAAAAGGCCGTGCTCGATCGGGCGGCGGCCGACATTGCGGAACGCGCCGCGCAGACGCTCGGACTTGACTACTGCGGCGTCGATCTGCTGCTCTCGGGCGACGGCCCGCTGGTCTGCGAGGTCAATTCCAACGCCTTTTTCGGCACCTTTGAACGCGTGACGGGCGTCAATGTGGCAGGGCTTTATGCGGATCATATCCTCCGTACGCTGGAACAGACACCGCCTACGGAAAAGAACGGAAAGGTAAAATTTTCTGAAACTTGACCGAAAGGCCGATTTTTCCGAAACCTGACGGTGCGTACAATCAAAAAGGCTTCCGATTGCGGAAGCCTTTTTTGTATGCGTTTGATCGTGTGCCTGCGGGGCAGGAGAAGCGGTTGTTCGGGAAAGAGAAAAATGCGGAAGCGTCAGCCGACGATGAGGTTGACGAGCCGTCCGGGGACGACGATGCATTTTTTCACGGATTTTCCCGCGGTCTTTTCCTGCACTTCGGGCAGGGCGAGGACGATGGCCTTGACCTCTTCCTCGGTAGCGGACGTGGGGATCATGGCGCGGCAGGCCATTTTGCTGTTGACCTGGACGGCGTACTCTTTTTCGTCGAGGGTGAGGGCCTTTTCGTCGGCGACGGGGTATTCCTCCTCAAAGACGAAGTCCTTGCCGCCGAGCTGTTCCCAGAGCTCTTCGCAGAAGTGCGGCGCGAAGGGGGCGAGCAGTTTCACAAGGTCATGCACTGCCGTTTTTTCAAAAGCGATGTTTTTGTTGGCAAGCGCGTCGTACTTGGCGAGCGCGTTGACAAACTCCATGATGCGGGCGATCGCGGTATTGAAGGAGAACGCCTCAAGGTCCTTGGAAACGCGGTCGATGGCGTAGTTCTTGGCGTAGTCGAGCGCTTTTTCGTCGGGGCCGTAGGCAGCGTCTTTTCCGGCCTTGCCGTCGTTGACTTTGAGCACGAGCTTTTCGACGCGGTCCAGGAATTTGGCGATGGCCTTGATGCCGTCATCGTTCCACGGGCCGCCCTCGGTATAGGAGAAGCCGAACATGAGGTACATGCGGAAGGCGTCCGAGCCGTACGTCTCCACGTACTCGTCGGGGGAGACGATATTGCCGTGCGACTTGCTCATGCGGTTTCCGTCGGGGCCAAGGATGACGCCCTGGTGCACGAGGCGGCGGAAGGGTTCGGAGAAGTCGAGGTATCCCATGTCGCGCAGGGCCTTGGTGAAGAAGCGCGCATACAGAAGGTGCATGCAGGCGTGTTCCGCGCCGCCCACATAGACGTCGACGGGGAGCATCTTGTCCACGGCCTCGCGGGAGAAGGGCTCTTTTTCGTTGTGTGCGTCCGCATAGCGCAGATAGTACCAGCTCGAGCAGACAAAGGTGTCGAGGGTATCGGGATCGCGCAGAGCTTCGCCGCCGCACTTGGGGCAGGTGGTGTGCATGAATTTGTCGCACTTGGCAAGCGGAGACTTGCCGTCGGGACGGAATTCCACCTCATAGGGCAGTTTTACGGGAAGATCTTTTTCGGGAACGGGAACTGCGCCGCAGACGGGGCAGTGAATGACGGGAATGGGGGCGCCCCAATAGCGCTGGCGGGAGACCAGCCAGTCGCGGAGGCGGTAGTTGACTTTTTTGCCGCCCTTGCCCAGCTTGGAGATATACGCCGCGACTTCCGCGCGCGCCTCTCCGCCGAACAGCCCGTCGAATTGCAGCGAGCCGACCATGATGCCGTCCTCGGTGAAGGGGAGTTCTGTCTCGCCGCCCTTCTTTTCGATGACCTTTACGATGGGAAGGCCGTACTTGGTGGCGAAGGCGTAGTCGCGCTCGTCGTGTGCGGGAACGGCCATCACCGCGCCCGTGCCGTAGCTCGCAAGGACGTAGTCGGCAAGCCAGACGGGAATTTTTTTGCCGTTGACGGGGTTGATGCAATAGCTCCCCGTGAATACGCCCGTCTTTTCGCGCGTGGAGGAGAGGCGTTCGATTTCGTTGGCCTTTGCGGTCTGCGCGATATATTCCTCGACGGCATCGTGCTGTTCGGGCGTCGTGAGCTTGCGCGCGAGGGGATGTTCGGGCGCGAGTACGACGTACGTCACGCCGAACACGGTGTCGCAGCGCGTCGTGTACACGCGCAGTTTGTCGCCGCTCTCGCATTCAAACTCGATCTCACAGCCCGTGGACTTTCCGATCCAGTTGCGCTGCATGTTCTTGGTCTTTTCGGGCCAGTCAAGAGAGTCCAGTCCCGAGAGCAGTTCTTCCGCGTAGTCGGTGATCTTGAAGAACCACTGCGTCAGGTTCTTGCGGACGACTTCCGTGCCGCAGCGCTCGCACTTGCCGCCTTCCGCCTGCTCGTTCGCGAGGACGGTCTGGCAGGAAGGACACCAGTTGACGGGCGCCTCCTTGCGGTAGGCAAGTCCCTTTTTGTAGAGCTGGAGGAACATCCACTGCGTCCACTTGTAGTAGTTTTCCTCACACGTCTTGACTTCCGCCGACCAGTCGAACATGGCGCCCATGGCGCGGAGCTGGCCCTCCATGGTCGCAATGTTTTTCTCCGTGGAGTCCTTGGGGTGAATGCCCGTCTTGATGGCATAGTTCTCGGCAGGCAGGCCGAAAGCGTCGAACCCCATGGGCTGAAAGACGTTGAATCCCTGCATCCGCTTGAAACGGGCATAGGTGTCGGTGGGGCCGTAGTTGTACCAGTGGCCGATGTGCAGTTTCGCCCCCGAAGGATAGGAGAACATCTCGAGCACATACCATTTTTTGCGCTCGGACTTTTTATCGAACTGATTGAGTTTCGCCTTTTCCCAGCGGGCCTGCCACTTGTGTTCGACCGAATGAAAATCCATGCTTTATCCTCTTAATAAATCGTGTTTCGCCTTATTTTACTATGGAACGGCGGGAAAGTCAAGCCGCGCGCCCCGTGTTTTTGCAAATTCATGCAGGATGAAGGGAAAATGCTCCCGCCCTGCCTGCGGGATTCCCTTTGAAACGTGCGCGGCAGGCGGGAGAGAGCGGAGCAGGACGTCAGAAAAGCGGAGGGCGGCGGGAGCGTCGCTC
>ERZ1090879.1252-NODE-1253-length-14259-cov-7.068291_pt1 | contig 14259 bp, 12 predicted proteins | sample MGYA00478472_ERZ1090879 | MGnify/ENA primary metagenome ERZ1090879 (study PRJEB33644, sample SAMEA5815723) | chicken gut metagenome | biome: Chicken; feature: Gastrointestinal Tract; material: Caecum | place: Ireland | collected 2019-01-01 | study: A study of...
CCCCCGCAAAACCCGTTGCGCGCGTCACCGTCAAAAACGGTCCCGACAAGAACGAGTACTTTGTGGGCGACGAGTTCCTGCCGGAAGGCGGCGTGCTTACGGTCAACTATACGGACAGAACGTCTGAAGAAGTTGCCTTCACCGCGGGCGGCGTAACGTTCAGCGGCGCGGACACCTCTGCCGTGGGTTCAAAGACGATAACGGTAAGTTACGGCGGCAAAAAGGCCACCTTCACCATAAACGTTATAGCCGTTGCGGGCGTGGTCACCTTCGACATGAACTATGACGGCGCCGAAAACCTCACCGTCAAGGTGGGCGAAGGCCGCACCGTGGCAAAGCCCGAGGACCCAGAACGCAAGGGCTACGACTTCTTTGACTGGTACGCCGACGAGGCCTGCACCGTTGCATACCGATTCGGCGAGAATGTGATTGACGGGGACGTCACCATCTACGCAAGCTGGAAGGGCAGCAATGACTGCGTAGTCACCTACGACCTCAACTATTACGGCGTGGCGGTGAATAAGTTTGCGCAGATAGTTTCCTCAGGCGCGGCCGCAAGGCCCATCGCCCAGCCCGAGCGCGCCGAATTCACCTTCGGCGGCTGGTTCACGGACGAGGCCCTCACCAATGAATACAAGGCGGGCGACGTCATCACTTCCGATACCGTCATCCGCGCAAAGTGGAACCGCACAAACCCCGCGCGCAAAACTTACGTGTTCGAGGCGGAAAACACCGACCTCACGGGCAAGGTAGGCCCCGGATTTTCGGGCGAGTCGCTCGGCGCTGATATGATAGTCACCGATGTGTCGGGCGCGGGCAACCTCGGCTCCAGCGGCGGAAGGTATGTATCTTCGCTCTATAAAAAGGGACTCGGCCTGGAATTCTACATAGCCAGCAGCGAGGCCGTCTCCGATGCGGAAATAGCCGTCTCGGTTGCGTACGACAACGCTCTCGACAAGCCCGGCACGCTCACCTTCAACTGCGACGAATACCAGGTGATTGTCAACGGCACGCCCATGCGGTTTGACGACTTCACCGTAGTCAAGGGCGAAAAGTTCAGCGACAAGATAGTTATAAAGGGCGTATCGCTGAACGAGGGCTACAACTTTATCCAGTTGCTCACCAATAACGACAGGCACCCTTGGGGCAACCCCGGCGAGGGCACTTATCAGGGCACCGCGCCCGTGATTGACTGCATAAAAATCACGTCGGAGTCCGTGCTCACCTGGGATGAAAATTACGGACTGCCTGCCAACGTAAAATAATAGGAGCGCGCAATGAAAGCTGAATTAAAAACTATTTTCGTAAAAAAGATATCGCGTGTATGGTTCATAGTCACGGCTGTGGTGCTTGCCCTGCTCATAGTCGTAAACGTTCTGGCCTGCACAACCTTCTATACCGTGCTGGCAAGCGTGCTGGGCGGCAGGCGTGCCGTCTATGCCGAGGGCAGCGAGGCAATCTATCTCTCCGACTACCAGAGCAAGGCAGATGTGCTTGCCGCGGCCGATAAGTATAACGAAAAAATTGCAGAAGAGGGCTTCGTGCTCCTTAAAAACAAGGGCGGCGCGCTGCCTGTTTACACCCCCGAAAGCGAGCGCAACGCCGCGGCCGAACAGCCTAAGGTCAGCGTATTCGGCAAAAACAGCGTAAACCTTGCCTATGGCGGCTCGGGTTCGGGCGGCGGTGGCGGAGCCTCCGCAAAGACGCTGTACGACAGCCTGCACGAGGCGGGATATCTGACCAATCCCGAGCTGGAAAAGTTCTATAAAAACGACGGCGCGTCGGGCAAGGCGCGTCCCGCCAAGCCCGAAGGTTCCAACCTCGACGACGGCAAGACGATAACCATACCCACCTACGAAACGCCGCAGACCAGCTATACTGCGGCCGTAAAGAACAGCTATTCCGACTATTCGGATGCGGCGATAGTTGTGTTCACCAGAATGGGCGGCGAGGGCTTCGACCTGCCGCGCACAATGGAAGATTCCGCCGATTCGCACTACCTCGAACTGGACGAAAACGAAAAGGCATTGCTTTCCGAAGTGTGTGCGGGTCCCTTCAAAAAGGTCATAATACTGCTCAACGTGGGCACTTCCATGGAGCTGGGCTTTCTGGAAGACCCCGCCTATAACGGCAGAATAGATGCCTGCCTGTGGATAGGTTTCCCCGGCAACAGCGGCGCAATGGCAATAGGCCGCATACTCAACGGCAACGTCAACCCCAGCGGCAGAACGGTGGATACTTACGCCGCCGACTTTACCGCCAACCCCGTATGGAACAACTTCGGCGAAAGTCAGAGCGGTTACGACTCCCTGCTTGTAAACGGCAAGGCCAGCGGCTACTACTTCGTGGACTATGAAGAGAGCATATATGTCGGCTACAAGTACTACGAAACGCGCGGCTTTGACGAAAAGCAGGCAGGTAATACCGGCTGGTACGGCGAAAACGTAATCTATCCCTTCGGCTACGGCCTTTCGTATACCGATTTCAGCTGGGAGGTCAACGATGATTCCGTGCGCGGCGCAACGATAGGTGCGGACGGAAAGTATGAAATCACAGTCACCGTCACAAACACGGGCAGCGTAGCGGGCAAGGACGTGGTGGAACTTTACGGCCACGCTCCGTACTATTATTACGGCATAGAAAAGCCCTACGTCACCCTGCTCGACTTTGCCAAGACGCCGCTCATTCAGCCCGGCCAAAGCGCCAGCGTTACGCTCACGTTTGACCCCTATTATCTCGCCTCGTACGATTACAGCGACGCCAACGGCAACGGGTTCAGCGGCTATGAACTTGAAGGTTACGATGCAAATACGGCCGACAGTTCTTATTGCCTTTTCGTGGCTGAAAATTCCCACGATTACAGCCGCTCCATTCCCTTCAATGTGCCCGAAGACGGCATAAAGTATAAAAACGACCCCGTCACGGACGCTGCCGTAGAGAACAGGTACACCGCAAACGAGGACGCCAGGTACGATTCGGACTATCATATAACTTCCTCGGGCTCGCAGTATCTCACCCGCGGCGACTGGGAGGGCACCATGCCCGTATCGGCCGTCACCGAAGGCAGGGACGAAAGGGAGGTCAGCGACCAGCTGATATCCTTCCTCGGCGAAAAACACAACACCGATTTCAGCGCCAGGGAAGCCGCAAAGAGTTCTTCATTCGGCCAGGAACTCGTCGTAAGCTACCGCGATATGCTCTATAACGAGGGCGTGTATGCCTTCGGCGAAAACAAGGATGAAATGTGGAAGGCGTTCACCGACTATGACGACGGCAGATGGGAATATCTGCTGAACGCAACTTCTGCGGACGAACTGCTCAACATGATAAATTACGGAGCGTTCCAGTCTGGCGCGGTGGCAAGCATAGGCAAGCCGCTCACCAACGATACGGACGGCCCCTCGGGCTTTGTCAACTTTATGCTCACGGACGGCACATACTGGGGCACCTGCTACTACGCCTCGCAGATAGTCGTTGCCTCCAGCTGGAGCGAGGAAATCGCTCAGGGCTTCGGCGAAATGGTGGGCAATGAGGGCATATTCGGCGCCGATGGCCACGGCAACGGAATGCCGTATTCGGGTTGGTATGCTCCCGGTGTCAACATTCACCGTTCACCCTTCGGCGGGCGCAACTTTGAATACTGCTCGGAAGATGCGCTCCTCACCGGCAAAATGGCGGCTGCGCAGATTCGCGGTTGTCAGTCAAAGGGCGTATACTGCTTTGTCAAACACTTCGCCGTAAACGACCAGGAAACGCACCGCTCAAGCAACGGCGTGTCAGTATGGCTCAACGAACAGTCCCTGCGCGAAACTTACCTCCGTGCCTTTGAAATAGTGGTAAAGGAGGGTCAAACCAGGGCGATAATGTCCTCGTTCAACCGCATAGGCGGAGTGTGGACGGGCGGCGACTATCGTCTGCTCACCGAAATTCTGCGCGGAGAGTGGGGCTTTAACGGCACCGTGGTTACCGACTTCACCAGCGGCGCATACATGGACGCGCGCCAGATGGCGTATGCGGGCGGCGACCTCAACCTCAACAACCAGGAAAAGTACATCTGGAGCGATTTCGATAAAAACAGCGCGGAAGACGTTGCCGTTCTGCGCCGCTGTGCAAAGGACGTGCTCTATACCGTGCTTCATTCCAACGCAATGAACGGCGAAATATCCGGCTACGCCATGCCCGTATGGCAGATCTGCCTTATCGTGGCCGACTGCGTCATAGTTGCGGGACTGGGCGTATGGGGCTTCTTTGCAATAAAAAAGGCATTCCGCAAAAATCAGCAACAGTAAAATCATACAGCATAATGCGGCGGCAGAAAATTTCTGCCGCCGCATATTTTATACCAACTCTGATTTTTATCCCGCTGAAGGTTGCACCTGCCTTTAATTAAGGCATATATGCCCTTCAATGACCTTATACGGCAGGGTGGAAGGGGCACCTTGCGCCCAGGCACTGCGCGTTTTTGTCGTGGTAGGAGCATATTATTTCGCCGCACTCCATAGGTATGCCGTAATTCTCTCTTACAAATTCCGCGCCCATGGAAAGGGAGAGGAAGGCGTTGCGCTTGCAGCACCTTGCTCCGCCTATTTCGCCCATCTTTGCAATCACGGAGGAGGTAAATTTCATGTTGTCGGCATAGTATGCGTCCGTGCTGAGCGGCCCCGTGCCGTGTATTACAGAAAGCGCCGCCCCTACGGCCGCCACAGAGCCGCACATTCCCCAGTATCCGCACATTGCGCCAGGCATTTTTATCGTGCGGTTTTCAAGTTCGTTGAGGCATATGTCGCGGTCAATTGTCCCGCCTGCATTGAAATATGCCATTAAAAAAGCCGCGCCGTCAAGGAAATGATGTTCGGGACCGTGCATGCTCACAAAATCTTTGTCCATAACCGAACGGGCAATTTCAACGGGGTCTTTGCTGTCTGATTTCATTACTTCGCGCCGTATAAGCGCGTACTTATCTTTCAGAGTGTACTCCATATCAGTTCTTCTCTCTTTCAAACCGCTTTTTTAAAACGCGGTAGTGGTTTTCGTTGGACTTATCCCCGCCGTTGTCGGGAAAAAGGCAGTATGGCAGACTGTCCGTTTCGCGGTGCTTTTTTACGCAGTCGCAGCACATTCCGTGGTTGGGACAGCTCACTTTGGGACACAGGCATTCCTTAACTTTTGCGCAAGGCATATCATTTCTCCTCTGCACTCTTTTCAAGCCATTTCACAAGGCTCTCAAGTGCTTTTTTATCTGTTGAATAGTGCGTCCACTTCCAGTCCTTTTCGGCAATGACCAGTCCGCAGTCGCACAGTATCTTCATGTGGTGGGAAAGGGTGGGCTGTGTGATGTTCAGCTTTTCTAAAATTTTACAGGCGCACAGCTTTCCGCCCTTAATCATTTCAAATATTTCGGCTCTGGTTTCGTCCCCCAGCGCCTTCATCATTTTCGCAGCAGTTTTTGTGTTCATGCTATGCATTATATAATATCATATAGATATTTGTCAATATTATAAGGCCTGTTTATCGTATATAAATTTTTTTCAGCGATTATGGCAAAATGGTTTCAAAAAGGTGTCTTATCCCTGCGTGTAAGCGTAATCAATTGCCGCACCGCTTTGCCGTATTCAACAGGGTTTTGTTCCATAAAATTCTTGGTTGCAGATACAATACTTGCCAGAATAAAGACAGTTTTTGCCAGTTTTTTTAAGATTCGGATTGCCTATTGATAAAATTTTCTGATTATTGTATAATCAGCTGGACAAATAGGTTAAAATTGCATTGCAGCAAAAATATAAGGGACGTGAATGGGATATGTTCAAAGTAGCTATTGTCGAAGACGAACAGAAGTGGGCAGACGAGTTCGAGGGATTTGTGCGCAGATACGGCGCAGAGAGCAAACAGCCCGTTGCCTCTGAAAGATTTTCCGACGGAATGGACTTTATAAGCGATTATCGCGGCGGGTTCGACCTGATTTTAATGGATATAGCAATGCCTCACATGAACGGTCTGGAGGCCGCCCGCAGACTGCGTGAAAAGGATGAAAACGTATGTCTCATCTTTGTCACAACGCTTGCGCAGTGCGCCATAAAGGGGTATGAAGTCAGCGCGTTCGACTTTCTGGTAAAGCCGGTAAGCTATGACCTGTTCAGGATAAAGCTGGACAAGGTGCGTGCCTACCTCGGTCGCAGAAAGGGCAGCACGTTTGCCGTGCACGGCGCGGGGTTCATGCGCATGGTGCCCATGGCCGACATTAAGTGCCCATGGCCGACATTAAGTACGTAGAGAGCGTAAAGCACTATCTGTACATCCATACCGTGGAAGAGGAGCTTAAAATGCGCGGCTCGCTGGCGGATGTAAAGTCCTCGTTCATAGAAAACAACTTTGCGGAAGTAAACCGTTCCCTGCTGGTAAATCTGGCATATGTGGACAGCACTACGAAACCAGGTATGAGGACGCCGTTCTCGGCCAGGGCAACGCAACCTCCAAGGCAGGTGTATGGGCCTCCAAGGACAACTGGAATTACGACGAAGAAGTTGTATTCCCCTTCGGTTACGGCCTCTCGTACTCCACGTTCAGCCAGACGCTTGACAGCGTGGTATGGGATACTTCCACAAAGACTGCAACCGTAAAGGTAACGGTCAAGAATGAATCGGGCCCCGCAGGCAAGGACGTAGTCGAAGTTTACGGCCAGGCTCCTTATACCGACGGCGGAATTGAAAAATCTTCCGTACAGCTCATCGGCTATGCAAAGACCGATATGCTTGAAGAGGGCGAGAGCGAGACCGTTACGATTGATATCGATATGTCGGAAATGGCAAGCTATGACTATGAGAATGCCAAGACATATCTGCTTGAAAACGGCGACTATTACTTTGCAATAGGTAACGGCGCTCACGAAGCACTCAACAACATCCTTGCGGCAAAGGGCAAGACCCCCGAAAACACCAACAACGTAATGGATGCTGTCGGCAACGAAGCCAAAGCATATAAAGTTACCAAGAGCAACTTCAATAAGGATGAATACAAAAAGTCCGTTACCGGTAAGGACATAACCAACCAGTTCGATGCAACCGACCTCAACTACTACACGAAGGGTACGGAAAACGAAGTAACTTACCTCTCGCGCAGCGACTGGAGCGGCACGTGGCCCAAGAGCATGGACAATCTGACTGCATCCGATAAACTTGTTGCGGACATCAACTCCTATTACAGCACTTCCAACAACCCCGCCGCATATACAAAGGGCGATTCCGATACTTCCGGCTTTGTTTCGGGCGCAGACTTCAAGTATGCACTCGTTTCCATGATGGGCGCTGACTACAACGATACGAAGTGGGAGGATGTCCTCAACCAGCTCACCGTTGACGATCTCCTTGAGCTCACCAGACAGGGCAGACCCGGTGCAATGACCGTAGCACTTCCTTCGACCACCGCAATCGACGGCCCTGCAGGTTTCGGCTCGGGCAAATATATCACCGATTACACCCAGCTCAACAGCAGCGAAAAGACCACCACGAGCGAGAGCTGCATAGCTTGGCCCGCAGAAGTCGTAGTTGCAGATATGTGGAACGTTGAACTTGCCGAAGAAATGGGCAAGGCAGTCGGCGAAGAAGGCCTCTGGGGCGGCGGCGTAGGCTGGTATGGTCCCGCAGCCAACATCCACAGAACTCCTTATTCCGGACGTAACCACGAATATTATTCCGAGGATGGTTTCCTCTCCGGCGAAACCGCTGAAGCAGTCATCCACGGCGCAGTAGGCAAGGGTCTTATAATATACATCAAGCACTGCGTACTCAACGATATGGAACTTCACCGCGAAGGTCTGTGCACGTTCGCAAACGAGCAGGCCATCCGCGAAATTTACCTCAAAGCATTCCAGGCGCCTTGCACTCCCGGTGAAAACGATGCCTGCGCAAACTGCGTAATGGGCGCGTTCAACCTCTTCGGTGCAACGTGGTCCGGTCACCATAAGGGACTGTGGCTTGAAATTCTCCGCGGCGAGTGGGGCTACACCGGCAACATAACCACCGACTTCGGCCAGAATCCTTCCGGCTACATGGAACCCCAGCTTGCATATGAAGCAGGCACTACGATGTTCTGCACCTCCGGTTCGGCATTCGCTGAATACCTTGAACCCCTCATTGAAAACGATGCCAAACTTTACGGTAACATGCGCGAGGCTGCTCACCGCGTTCTCTACAACTTTGCAAACAGTGCGGCCATGAACGGTCTTGCTCCTACCGATAAGGTTGTAACCGTAAGAACCTGGTACCAGAATGCACTCCTTGCACTCACTATAGTTACGGCTGTAGTATTTGCAGGCTCTGCATTGATGGCGTTGGCTCAGGCATATCTTCCCAAAAAGAAGGACGAGAAGGAGGCTGAGTAACCATGGAATCCATCAAAAAATTTCTTGCAAATAAAAGAATAGGCTGGTATTTATCGGCCGCAGCGCTCATCTTGGGACTCATCAGCGTAATCGTTTACGCTGCCCGCGGCGGCAACCGCTATGCCGATGTAAGCGGCGCGGCGGTAGGCATAATTGTAGTCGCAATCATAACCAATGCAATCGTGCTTGTCCGCGACTTCAAGCTTGCGGCGTTCATACCCTTCATCTTCTATACCATAGGCTTTGCCATTCTGCTCAACACCGAGATGCTCTTCTTCTCCAACGTGCTTGTGGCTATAGACGGTAACAGCCTTGACCCCGCCTGGATATGCTTCATGATAACTGAAATTCTCGCAATGTTATTCTCAGGCGTAGGCTTTGCAATGGGTCTTTCCAAAAAAGATAAGCTCCTTGCTGAATAATTTCCCGTCATTGTGACAGGAAATAAAATTACAGGCTCCTGTATAAGTTCATTATGCGCCCGATGCGGCTGCGTCGGGCGCATAAAACTTTTTTAAAAGAGGTCCTTTCGTGAAACTGAAAAAATATCTGATAATTGTATTTGCGGCCGTGCAATGGCGGGGCTCTCCAACGGGGCAAGAATAACCCTGTCGGGCGGAATGATGGAGAATTTTGATTACATCAGCTGGTTCGGCTGCTTTTCATCCTCGGTGGACAGCGCGGAACTTCTTAAAGCGCTCAATTCGGAAAAGTTCTCCTCCTATAAACTCAACTATATGTTCAATGCAGACGGCATATACGACTTTGCGTATAACGGACACAAGAACATGGTAGAGGAGCTTATGAAGGACGATATGTTCACCGAAGAGAATACCGAATATGTTCAGATTGCGTTCGGTTATCACTCCGCGCGTTCGTGGAGGGTGGGACTGTACGACGCACTGCAAAGGTTCTTTAAGTAGGTGGCGCAATGGAAAAGGTGTTAAAATACATAAATATTGCATTGCTTGCCGCTCTGCTTGTGGCGTGCTGGGGCGAGTTTATTCTGTGCTTTGCGCGCGGATACGAGGAACTGTGGTACACCATTTTAGTGCCTTCGGCCATAATCACGGTGCTGTGCGCCTTCGGCTTTAAAACAAAGCTGAAATGGCTGTACTTCATCGCCACGGCGATAGTGCTTGCAGGCGCGGTGCTGCTGTTCGGCTTTCCAAGCTATATAATGTTTCTTGCCATAATATTCGGCGCGCTTTCCCTCATTGCCGAAATATTCTGGCTGGCGGTATACATTAAAGGCAGACGAAAAAAATAATTTCGACGACTGAAACTACAAAAAGATTTCCTTATGAGTTTCCCCTTATACTTAAAAAAGTGCTGCGACCAAAGAGGCGTCGCAGCACTTTTTTTATTCAATTGCTCCGCATATATGCCGCAGTTATGCCCTTTTGGCGGTGTGCCGCAGCATTGCGCAGATTAACTCGTAAATATATTCGGAAAGAGTGATTGCCCCGCATATATGCCGCAGTTATGCCCTTTTGGCGGTGTGCCGCAGCATTGCGCAGGTTAACTCGTAAATATATTTAAACAGAGTAATTGCTCCGCATATATGCCGCAGTTATTGCATTCAAAGGGACAGCAGACAGAACAAGTCCACGCCGTAAGCGAACATCCATCGGCTGACGAGCACGGTGAGCACGCCCGCCATAACTGCGCCCGCAATTATTCCCGCGCCAGCAGTTATTGCAATTTCCGCGGCCTTCATTGTCCGCAGCGCAGAGTTTTTCATTCCGCATATTTTATACAGCTCAAACTCTCTCCGCCGCGAACGGTAACTTTCGTAAAGGTTGTCGGCAATGCCAGTCAGCGAAAAAATTATCAGGCACGCAAACAGCAGATTGCCTCCCGTGAGGTATATTTCTATGTGCGAGGTGCGGCGGGCAAGAAAGTCTGCTGCATTTGCTATCGTAGCCATATGCCTTGCCAGCGTGGCCGAAAGGCCTGCCTCAAGCTCGTCGCCGCTCTGCGTGCCGTCGCTTACAATGCCCAGGGCGTTGAAAGCATATCCGTTGGCCTCGCTGTCAAAATAAATGCCGTTTACGGGCGAATTTATCAGTCCGCTGACCACAAGCTCGCACGCGTAGCCCTCTATGGCAAGTTGCAGCTTATCTCCCGCGGAGTATCCGTTCTGTACGGCATATGCGCGGGATATTACTGCCTCGTTCCCCTCGGGCGCGCCGGCGGGACGGTATTCCTGTCTGAATACGGCGTAGTCCTCTGCGGAGATCAGCGTCAGCGAGTTGCCGTCTGCGTCTGTTGCGCTGCCGAAGTAGAAGGGTATGGCGCTCTCCACACCCTCGCAGTTTTCGGCGTCGCGTGCGGCGTCCGCTCCCGCATTGAGAATGAGGTATTCTGCGGACAGCATCTGTCCGCGCGCATTTGAATAGGCGTAGCCCGATGCCAGAACGAGCGCCAGCACTACTGCGGAGGAGAGTATCATTGCAAGCAGTCTTACGGTGTTGTGCAGAGTTTTTACCGAGCGCGCATTCTTTATCGCATATACTGCGGCAACGCCGCAAGGAGTGCGCGCACTTCTTTTTGCCGAGGCGAGCGCCCGCATGCCCCTTGAAAACAGGTCGGGCAAAGTTGCAAAGGCCAGCAGCAGAAATAGTATGCAGGAAATCACCCCGAATATAAGGTGAAGTTTTGCGGGCGTTGCGAATGTGCATACCGCCGCCGCGATAAATACCGCCGAAAGAACGATTACGGCGGGCAGTTTAAGTTTATGCGCGCTGCCGCGCATCTTTTTCAGCCGTTCGGAGGCGTAAAAACCCGCCGCCGTAAGCAGAGCGGTAAAAAGCGTTATTGCAAGCGCCTTTGCGCCGTTTATCAGGTAATCTCCGCCGAAGGGAGTGGCTATATATTCAAAGCCGCACAGCGAAAATATGGGAACGGACAGCGCGGCCGTAAGCGCCGCTCCCGCAACGGAGCCGCATATCCAGTAGAGTAAAATTTCCGCGCATTGCAGCGCAAGGCACACGTCCCCGCGCACGCCCGCCGCCGCAAACAGAGCGTTCTGCTCAGCCCGCCTTGCGGCAAGTATGTACATGCAGCAGAATACCACGGCCGCCGCGGTAACGGCTATAAAGGTTACCAGAATGTATATCGTGGAGGGCAGAGTGTGCGTGTTGGACTGCACGTTTAAAAGGTCCTCCACAAGCGATATCGTTTTATCTTCAAACGCGGAAAAGTTTTTCAGCCGCGCGGCACACTCCGCGGGCGCGGCGTTGCCTGCGTCAATATAAATTTCGCCGCACAGCTCAAAGTCCTCGCCCATGGCGGCAATAAAGGGGGAATCGGCGGCAAGCAGCCGCACAACCCCTCGCTGGTTTATCAGCATATCGCAGTCGCCAAGAAAAAGGTGCGGGGATATGCCCTGAATAACGTATGTTTTGTCGTATCCGCAGAGGCGGCCTGAAAACGTATCGCCAATCCCCAGATTCAGCTGCGCGGCAAGGTCTTCCGTTATGAAAGCCGTGCCGTCCTCCGTGGCGGCGTTCACTTCGCCGTAGCTTGTGAATTCAAGCGTGAATATGCCGCAAATATCCTCAAAATCGGCGGCGGCCGCCATCACCGTTCCGCCGCTGACCTGCGCTGGCAGTTTGTAGCAACCTGCACAGGTTACTTCGTCGCCAAGAGCGGCATAAACGTCATCCGTCTGCATGAAACGGTTTTCGGAGCGGCTGTTCAGCTCTATGGCTATGTCCGCGCTGCCGTATACGGCTGTCTGCGAGCGTGCGGCGTCCTCAATCATTGCGGAACTTATGTTGAACGCCGTTGCCGCAAGCAAAAAGGCCAGCGCCAGTATCGCGGAGCTGAGCAGCGGTTGCAGCGGCATTGTGCGTATGCTCACCCAAAGGTGTTTAAGGTACAGTTTCAGCCACATATCACACCGTCTTTTATGCGCACGGTCCGCCCGCCGCACTCCGCCATGGCCGCGCTGTGCGTGACCTGAATGATGGTTGTGCCGCCCGCGTTCACCTCACGCAGAAGCTGCATTACGCGCTGTTGCATTGCGCTGTCCAGCGCGCCCGTGGGCTCGTCCAGAACAATGGTGTGCGGCCTGAAACACAGGGCGCGCGCAATGGCGGTGCGCTGTCTCTGCCCGCCCGAAAGTTTTTCGGGGTACTTGTCCAGCATGCTCTCTATTCCCAGTCTTTCGCATATCTGCCGCATATAGTCTTGCATATCCCTTCCGCAAGTGCCTGCAACCATTGCGGGCAGCATAATGTTTTCCCGCGCGGTGAGCGTGGAAATAAGGCGGAAGGACTGGAACACGAAACCCATGTCGCGGCAACGGAATTGCGCCGTCCTCGCTTCGGAAAAGTCGGCAATGTTTTCGCCGTTCCACAAAACGGTGCCGCCGTCGGGCGGAATAAAGCCGCCCAGCACGCCCAGAAGAGTGCTCTTGCCGCTGCCGCTTTCGCCCATCACGGATATGAATTCGCCGTCGGCTATTTCAAGGCTCACGCCGCGCAGAACGGGCTCGCCGTTGTAACTTTTTTCAATGTTTTCAAGTTTTATCATGGAAGAGTAAATATGCCGCGACGGGGCAATTGCCCGCCACATATCCTTCAAGTATTTGCAAAAAAATATCGCTGTCCGACCCGTTTGCCGCAGCTTTGAGCTGCTCGGCAGAGCAGATGGCGATGTTCTTTTCGTACTCTGCATAATCTTCGCCGAACAGGGTTTTTGCGGTGGTGGAGTAGTCGCCCTCCGCTGCGGAAGTGCAGGAGGTGAACAGCTGCCACATCTCGTCCGTGAATGCGGAAAATACCGAAAGGGCAAACCCGCCGCCGTGTTGCCGCAACAGCCCCGCCTGACTGGCGGTAAGACTGCCCTGAATCAGCTTTAAAAGGCGCATTGCATCATTCATTCGGCTGCATATTCTCGCCATATCCCCGCAGCTTTGCGCCTGCTGTATCAGCGTGCCCGCGGCGCTGTCTTCTGCCAGCCGCCCCGCAAGCGCAAATACGGCCTGCCAGCCGCGCTCGTCCAAGGAGAGGGAGGTGAACTTCTGCGCCTGAATAAGGGTAAGAATTTCCCCGTCGGAGAGGCTTTCGGCAAAGCCGCTCCCGCTTTTTTCCCCCGTCAGTTGCGAAAGGGCGCACACCGTTCGTACAACAAGCGAAAAATTTCGCTCGCCGACGCAGCGCATAAGGTCGCTCTTTTCGGCGGCAATCTGTTCGGCGCGCTCCTTTAAATATTCGTAGCCGTACTGCTCATATCTGCGCATGTCGCGCTCGTACAGCTCGTCAAGGTAGCACAGCGCAAGCCCGTAAACTATCTTCCCCGTGCCTTCAAAGCCCGCCGCGGCAGAAAGTTTTGCATACAGCTGTGCAATTTTGTCAAAGGTGGGTTCTTTCAGCACGTCAGCAGTTGCGGGGTCGGATAAAAAGTCGCACACGGCATAAAAGTCCTGCTCGGAGAGTGCGGCGTCCTCTATCGCCTGCGCCGCGTCCGCGGCATAGCGCTCAAGGTTGGCTCTTGTCTCCTCGGTGACATTCTGAACGCGCGCGCTCACCACGGCATACATCGCGTCGTATATGGCGTCTTTCAGCCGCGCAAGGCTTTCGGCGGGGTATACCGCGGCGGGAGGAGGGGTTACCTCTATGCCGATGTGCAGCGGCCTTTGAGTGCAGGCCGCGGCCGCGGAGAGCATAAGGCATACCGCCGCGCACGCCGCTAATTTTTTAAGTTTTCCAGCATTCAGCCGCACGTGCGCCCTCCCGTAAACTTTGCCGCATGTCTTGCGGCAGAGTATAAATTTATAAGTTTATTATATCATACGCCCGCACATATTTAAATAGTTTGGCGATAAATTGTGCTAAAAACGCCGTTTATAGGGGACAATGGCTTTTGGGCGC
>ERZ1090879.1260-NODE-1261-length-14166-cov-7.211324_pt1 | contig 14166 bp, 13 predicted proteins | sample MGYA00478472_ERZ1090879 | MGnify/ENA primary metagenome ERZ1090879 (study PRJEB33644, sample SAMEA5815723) | chicken gut metagenome | biome: Chicken; feature: Gastrointestinal Tract; material: Caecum | place: Ireland | collected 2019-01-01 | study: A study of...
TCCAGCAGCTGGGCCATGTTGCTCATGCCGGAAAGCACCATCTTCACATTGGGTTTGCTGGCAGCAAAACGGATGGCCCAGGAGGGGATGGAAGCCTCGGGAGCGTATTCCTTGAAGAGCTTTTCCACACCCGCGGGTACGTTAGCCAGGGTGCCGCCCTTCACCGGCTCCATCACGATCACCGGCTTGCCGTGCTTTTCGGCTACCTCGTAGCATTTGCGGGACTGCACCCCCTCGCTGTCCCAGTCCAGATAGTTGATCTGCAGCTGCACAAACTCCACTTCCGGGTGTTCGGTCAGCACCTTGTCCAGCAGGTCCGCATGGTCGTGGAAGGAAAAGCCGATATGCTTCACCAGTCCCTGCTTCTTTTTCTTCTGCAGCCAGGTGAAGCAGTCCAGCTTTTTGTAGATCTCGTAGTGCTCGGTGCCGATATCGTGGAGCAGGTAATAGTCAAAATACCCGGCGCCGGTCTTTTCCAGCTGGGTGTTGAACACCTGATCCCGATCCTCCAGGCTGTGGATAAAACCCGCGTGGAGCTTATCCGCCAGGGTGAAAGACTCCCGCGGATGGCGGCTGGTCAGGCAGGTTTTTACCGCGTTTTCGCTTTTGAACGCACAGTACATCCACGCCGTATCAAAGTAAGTAAACCCCTGTTCCAAAAAGGAATCCACCATCTGTTTGGTCTGCTCCACATCGATGCTGCCCGCATCATTCGGGTCGGTCAGCGGCAGGCGCATCAGGCCAAATCCCAGCTTTTTGGCGTTATTGAAAATATCCATCGTCCGGTTCCTCCGTTCGTTTTTGCAGCAGATTCTTCTGCCCGGTTGTCCGTTTTCCTTATTATATATCTTAAAGCGCACTTCAAGTCAAGTGCCGTTTTGCAAAGTGTTTTTAATTTTTTACTGTACTTTTTTCAAAAATCGTGTATAATAAAGATTGCGTATGCAATTTTTACAACACAGGAGAACCCCATGAAAAAGAAAACTTTGTACCGTACCGCCGCCTGCGCCCTGGCCGTCACCATGACCGCTTCGCTGGCCGGCTGCAGCAAAACTGAAGAAAGCACCTCCACGGCCGAAACCGCTACTGCGGAAACCGCCACCAGCGAAAGCGCGGATGATTCCGCCTACGATTACCTGGCAGAGTTCAGCTACTCCGACGGTTTTGACGAAAACGGCTACCTGAAAGACGTAACCGCTCTGGATTACGTCACCCTGCCCGACGATTACGCCGACATCACCATTGATGCCTCTTTGGGCGAAGTAAGCGACCAGGATATTTCGGATTACATCAACTCCAACGTCCTGTCCAGCTTTGCTACCACCAACCAGGTCACTGACCGTGCCGCCGCCATGGGCGACACCGTCAACATCGACTATGTTGGCTCCATCGACGGGGTTGAGTTCGACGGCGGCAGCGCCCAGGGCTACAACCTGGAGCTCGGCAGCGGCAGCTTCATTGATGACTTTGAAGATCAGATCGCAGGCCATACCCCGGGCGAAACCTTCGATGTGACCGTCACCTTCCCCGAGAACTACAGCAGCGCCGATCTGGCCGGCAAGGATGCGGTTTTCAGCACCACGCTGAACTACATCAACGAAACCGTCACCCCCGAACTGACCGATGCCTGGGTGCAGGAGAACCTCTCCCCCACCATGGGTGTTTCTGATGTAGCTTCGCTGAACGAATTCGTCAAAAATCAGATCGCCTTCAAGAATCAGTACAGCGATGTTTACACCGCCCTGCACGACAAAGTTTCCTTTGCGGAAGAACTGCCCGAGTCCGGCAAGGAATACTTCCGTAACGTTCTGCTCTATGGCATTTACAGCTATGCCCAGAACTACGGCACCGATATGAACACCATCGCCAGCTCCGGGTTCCTGGGCTCCGGCTACTCCACCGTGGAGGAGTTCATTGAGGACATGGACGAAAGCATCAACACCCAGCTGGAACAGACCCTGCTGCTGCAGGCCATCGCCGAAAAAGAGGGCCTGAAATGCGACACCGATACCCTGAACGCGGAATTCGTGAACCAGTACGGCGTCAAGGACCCCAGCAATTTCACCGCCATCTACGGCGAGAATTACGTCAAGTGCCAGCTGCTGGACAGCCTTGTTATGCAGAGCCTGATTGACAACGTAAAATACGAATAATTCCTGTACTTTTCCCGGTGCGGCTTTGCGGCACCGGGATTTTTGTTTTTGGGAAGGATTCTTCTTGACAAAAAGCATCCTATGCGCTATATTGACGGTACAGATATTTAGAAGTTTTTCTAAATATCTACCAGAAAGAGAGGAAGTGTTCTTATGGGGGATGCCTTCAAGGCGCTGGCTGATCCTACCCGGCGGCATATTCTGGAATTGTTGGCCCAGGGCGACCTGACCGCCGGTGAGATCGCCGCACATTTTTCCATGAGCAAACCATCAGTGAGTCACCATCTCAGCATCCTGAAAAGCGCCGGCCTGATCTGCGACCAGCGCAGCGGGCAAAACATTGTATACAGCGTAAATCTGACGGTTTTTCAAGAGCTGATCAAGTGGTTTTACGATGTTGATCTTGTGAAGGGGGATTCTGACGATGAAAAATAAAAAACTGTACCTTGCCCTGCTTGCGCTCTGCCTTGTAAACTTTGCGGCGCATCTGTTTTTCTACCCTGGCCTGCCGGATGTAGTGCCCACCCATTGGGGCTTTGACGGCCAGGCAGACAGCTGGGGGCCCAAATCCTCCACCCTGTTCATCTGCATCGTGCCGCTGGCAATCCTGCTTTTGCTGGCCATCGTGCCCAAAATTGACCCGCGCGCCCAGAACTACGAAAAGTTCGATAAAATCTACCGCGGCTTTGTCGTTGGCATCGTCGTGTTTATGTGCGCCATTACCTGGCTTACCGAACTGACCGTATACAACGTTCTGCCCGGCAGCGGGAGCATCATCACCGTGCTTGTGTGCGGCGGGTGCGGTGTACTGTTTATTCTGCTGGGTAACTATATGCCCCGCATCAAGCAAAACTACACCTTTGGCTGCAAAACGCCCTGGGCCCTGAACGACGAACACAACTGGAACCGCACCCAGCGCATGGGTGGCATCGTCTTTGTGGTCATTGGCGTTGCCATGCTGGTTACGATGCTGTTCGCCAGCGCGTTGGGCGAAACCGGTACGCTGGTCCTGCTGCTGGGTTCCACCCTGGGCGGCACCGCCTGGATCTATCTGTACTCTTATCTTGTATTCATCGGGAAAATGAAATAAACAGCAAGCGGGCCGTCCTACAGGGACGGCCCGCTTGTTTTGCATTTATTGATTGGCAGCTTCATCCAGCACACCGGCGATAAAATCCGGCACCTCGTCGGGCGCAATGCCCATGGTGTAGGCAAATTCACTGTGCAGGATGTTCTGGGCTTCCCGCAGTGCGCTGTCCTCATAGCTGGAAAGCTGCTTGCCCATGGCGTGGCGATGGCGGCGTTCGGTATAAATATCCCGGATCATCCGCAGCAGTGCGTGGCGATCCCCGCTTTGCAGCGTGCGGCGGTAACGCTCCTTGCGCACTTCCGGGTCCGGCTCATGCTCCGGCGCCGGCTCCCGGAGAAGATCCAGCAGTTCCTGCTTGCTGGGCAGCGCCCGCATACGCTCCAGCAGTACCTGACTGTTGCAGGGCACACAAATTTTCATCGTGCTGTCATATACCGGCTTCAAAATATAGCATTCACACTGCTGTCCTGCCAGCTTCATGGGCTTTTTCTCCGCAATCGTGCACACACCGCTTGTCCCGTAACTTACCGCATCTCCAACCTGAAACATGCTGCATCCTCCTTTATATTTCTTTCGTATCAGGGCACATTTTCTTCTACTTTATAGTATAGTACTTTTTTGACAAAAATGTCATGGGCTTTTTGTACAAAAACAACGTTGATACGAGCACCCGCTTTTTGTGCCAAAAGAAAAATCCCCCTGCTGGCAGGGGGATCGGGATTCAACATTTTTTACAGGCTGGAATATCCAAAGCTGTTGACCAGTGCGTCGATCTTCTGACCGGCCTTGCACCAGGGGCAGACGTGAGAGTCATGGCTCTCATAATCCGGCAGGTCGTTGGGGTCGAAAATGCTGGTGACCGGGAAGCCGGCACAATCCTGCTGCGTCGCAAAAATCGCCGCAATGCCCACCGGCATACCGCCATAGTAGTTGATGGCTTCCACAGCACTTTGCACGGTGTAGCCGGTCGTAACCGACGCCGCCAGCACCAGCACATGTTTGCCGGCGATCATCGGGGCTGTATTCTCACGGAACAGCAGCTGGCTGCCCACCGTATGCTCCGGCGTAACAACATAAATCGTCTGGTGGGCGTTCATATTGGCGTAACCGGATTTGGTCAGTTCGCTGGCCATGCAGGCGCCGATAACCTCGGTACCGTCGAGGCAGAGGATCGTGTCCACGATGGTATTGAGGGTATATTCCTTCACAAGTTCCGCCGCAACCGCGCGCGCTTCCGACAGACGGGATTTTGTCAGCGTCACATCGATATAATAGTTGATATGGCTGTGGCTGGTCGCAAAATGTCCTTTACAGACACGCAACATCAGATTCGTCTTGCCGGTCGGCAATTTGACAAGGTTCATAGCCATTGGAAGTCCCTCCCTTTAACTTTCTACCCTATATTGTAAAGAGTTTCCTGAGTGATTGCAAGAAACGCTTTGCCCAAAATAAACCGGCGGTTTTTGGGCAGTTTTTCCGCCCTGCCTTTACACCTTCCGGCCGAACTGTTATAATAGGATCACTTATTAAAGTGGGGAGGTTTGCGGTATGGCTTATACACTGGCACCGTACAATGGCGACACCTTGCCGGTGCCGCAGATCGTATTGACGCATCTGGCCCAGGCCGACGGCGATACGGTACGCACGGCCCTGTATGTTTTACAAACCGGCGATACGGACCCGCGGACCATTGCCCGGACCCTGGGGCTGCCCAGCATAGAAGCCGCCCGCCGCGCCCTGCAGTACTGGGCCGGGGCCGGGCTGCTGGTAAATTCCAAGGCGTCGGCTCCGGTTGTTCCGGCGGAGGAAAAGGCCGCCAAAATCGACCTGGCCAGCCTGAATGACCCCTATGTATCCGTTCTGTGCGAAGAAGCCCAGACAGCTTTTGGCAAAGCGCTGAGCCGCAGTGAACTGCAGCGGCTGGTGGCGCTCTATTTGAATGACGGCTGGCAGCCGGATGTCATTTTGCTGTGCTGCGCCGAATCCGCCCGCCAGGGACGCCGCAGCGTGGCCGCCGTAGCCCGGGAACTGACCCGCTGGCGGGAAGACGGCGTGGAATCCGGAGAGGACGCCGAGCGCTATCTGCGCAAGGTCAAACAGCGGGAAGAATGGTGCGCCGATGCTGCCGCCCAATTCGGCATCGAGCCCACAGCACTGACGCGCTGGGAACGGGGTGCCATTGCCCGCTGGCACGAGGAATGGGGCATTGGCCGCGAGATGATCGACGAAGCGCTGCTGCGGGCCGGCAGCAAGAATACCATCCGGTATGTGGACGGCATTCTGCGGGCCTGGCGCGCCCAGGGCATCACCACGGTGGCAGCTGCCCGCGGTCAGGGCCAGCTTTCCGGCAGCAACATTCTTGCCACCGAGCGTCCCGCCGCCCCGCAGCCCGCCGCAGCCAGCGCCCAGAAAGACCTGTTCAACCGCAACTGGGCCGCCATGTTTGACGAGGAGGGATAACCGATGCGCACCAAGAACGAACTGTTCCGTGCTGCACAGCGCGAGATCGCATCCCGCCGGCAGTATGCCGTGATGCAGGCCGAAAATGCCCGCCGGGCCGCCTTTGCCGCCCACCCCGAACTGGCCGACGCTGATGACGCCCAGATGCGCGCCGGTCTGGCATTGGCCAGGGCTGCTGCCCTGGGGGGTGACGTGGAAGCCGCCCGCCAGGCGCTTGTCCGGGCCGATGAGACCCTGACAGCTGCCACCAAGGAGGCGGGATACGGCGAAAATGCCTTCCAGCCGGCTTACGCCTGCCCGCGCTGCCATGATACCGGCATGTACAACGGCAATCCCTGCACCTGTGTGGCTGAGATTGCCCGCCGTCTGCGCCGGGAGGAGATCAACGCGGCCAGCCCGCTGGGGTTGTGCCAGTTTTCCACCTTCGATGTCAACCGATATTCCGCCGAGGTGGAACCGGAACTGGGCATTTCGGCACGGGCCTATATGGAAAAGCTGCTGCACTATTGCGAAAACTACGCCCAAAAATTCAGCAGCAAAAGTACCAATCTATTGTTTATGGGGCATACCGGCCTGGGCAAGACCCATCTGGCGCTGGCCATTGCCGACTCCGTGCTGGGCGGCGGACATGACGTGCTGTATACCAGCGCCGCTGCGCTGGCTGCCCGCCTGGGCCGCGAACACTTTGATTTTGACAGCAGCGACGAATGGCTGAACGCCTGCCAGGAAGCCGACCTGCTGATTCTGGATGACCTGGGCACCGAGTACATCACACCGCTGACCATCAGCGTGCTGTATGAGTTGATCAACACCCGTATGCTGACCGAGCGCCCTACCATCTATACCACCAACATCACCGACCAGAGTGTGTTTGTGGCCCGCTATACCGAGAAGGTCGCCAGCCGTATGCTGGGCGGCTGCAAGATGTTCAAGTTCTTTGGCACCGATCAGCGCCTGAAATAACCAAACAACCGCCGCCTCCTTTTCCAGGAAGCGGCGGTTATACTTTATAGGACTGTATCAAAAAAGCAAAAACCGCGGAGAACCCTTTCGGCTTCTTCGCGGTCTGTTCCAAGTCGGAGTGACGGGATTCGAACCCACGGCCTCTTGGTCCCGAACCAAGCGCGCTACCATCTGCGCTACACCCCGATAATAAAACCGCAGCAGGTTTGCTTGCTGCGGTTGTGGTTGGGGATGAGAGGATCGAACTCCCACGGGCGGAGTCAGAGTCCGCTGCACTACCATTATGCGAATCCCCATCGCATTGTGTTGTGGGCGTCTGCCCTCAACGCTTAACTATTATAGCCGGTGTGCAGGCTTTTGTCAACAGTTTTTTTGCAATTTTTTCATGTTTTTTGCAAGGCACGTTTCAACGTCCATTTTTGTTTTGCAGGGTTGACAAGCCGCCCCCTGTGGCGTAAATTTATAGTAGATTGTACGGTGCAGCCGTGCAAAAACCGCGCTGGGCGCGGCATATGGGAGGTAATCGTATGGCAATTCGTGTTGGTATCCTGACTTCCGGTGGCGACTGCCCCGGCCTGAACGCAACGATCCGCGGTGTGGCAAAAGCCTTGTACAACCGCATGGGCGATAAAGTGGAGATCGTCGGCATCCTCAACGGCTACGACGGTCTGATCAACGGCAATTACCGCGAGATGAGCCCGGATGAATTTTCCGGCATCCTGACCGTCGGCGGCACCATTTTGGGCACCAAGCGCACCCCCTTTAAAAAGATGCGCGTGGTCGAGGACGACAAGGTGGACAAGGTCGCGGCCATGAAGAAGAACTACCGCGCCGCCAAGCTGGATTGCCTGCTCTGCCTGGGCGGCAACGGCACCCACAAAACCGCCAACCTGCTGAGCCAGGAAGGCTTGAACGTGATTGGTCTGCCCAAGACCATTGACAACGACATCTACGGTACCGATGTCACCTTCGGTTTCCACACCGCTGTGGATATTGCCACCGAGGTCATCGACCGCATTCACACCACCGCCGGCAGTCACAGCCGCGTAATGTGCATTGAAATCATGGGCAACAAGGCCGGCTGGCTGACGCTGTACTCCGGTATTGCAGGCGGCGCCGATATCATCCTGATCCCCGAAATGCCCTACGACATCAAGAAGGTGGCCGCGGCCGTGGAGAGCCGTGCCAAGGCCGGCAAGAACTTCTCGATCCTGGCGGTTGCCGAAGGCGCTTTCTCGGTGGAGGAAGCCAAGATGAAGCGCAAGGAATGGACCGCTCAGCGCGCCCAGGCCGGTTACACCACCGCCACCGCCCGCATCGCCCACCAGATTGAGGAGATGACCGGCGCCGAGACCCGCATCTGTGTACCGGGCCACATGCAGCGCGGCGGCAGCCCCAGCGCCTACGACCGTGTGCTGGCCACCCAGTTTGGCTCCTATGCCGCCAGCCTGGTAGCGGACGAGCATTACGGCGTGACGGTGGCTATGGTCAACAGCCACGTCACCGCCAATCCCCTTGCCGACATTGCCGGCAAGACCCGCGGTGTCCCCGGCGATTGCGAGATGCTCAACGTGGCACGTGCCATGGGCATCAGCCTGGGTTGATCGGTTCAAACAACAAAAGCAACGGAGCGCTGCCCCTGAGGGCAGCGCACCCTTCATTTATTCCAGAAAAAAATAACGCAACCCGGCCAGGCGTCCGGCATCCAGCCCAAACTCCGCCGCAAAATACGCTTCATAACTGCCGAAGCGGCGCAGGATCTCGTCGATAGCCCCCGCGCCCATAGCTTCGTCCACCCCTTCCACCGAGAGTTGCAGACGCCGTTCTTCCGGCGACTTGCCACGCAGCGATGCCTCGATGATTTCGTGGCGGTAAGTATTGGTCAGCATATAGTCGCGGACGGCGGTTTCCCGGTCCACACCCAGGGCCAGCAAAATCAACATGGCGGCAATGCCGGTGCGGTCCTTGCCGCAGGTACAATGAAACAGCAGCGGCCCGCGGTGCTGTTCCAGCAGGGCAAACAGCGTATGATAGGCGGGATTCTCAAAGGGCATTTGCCGGTACAGCACACTGAACCAGTCATAGTCATGAACCGGGTGCCCGGCCGCCTTCTCAAACGCAGCCTTTTCCGCCGCCAGGCGCTCGATGCCGGAAGAGGAAAAGTCCATCTCCGTGCCATCGGCCATCCGCATGGCACAGACGCGATGGTACTCCGCCCCCGGTACCGCCGGGTCGGGATGCTTTACACATTCACCGGCACTGCGCAGATCCAGGATGTCGCGCAGATGCCAGCTTTCCAACACGGCCCGATCTGCCGGACTTTGCAGCGCATCCAGATTGCCGCCGCGGTACAAAAGGCCGTAGCGCACTCTGCGGCCATCCCCAGCCGGATACCCACCCAACTCCCGAAAATTCACCGCACCTTCCAGCGCGATTTCCGCACCGGGTACACTGTTGTGATTCTGCATAGGCTTACTTCCCCTCTCTCTGAATTCCGTTTCATCATAACACAGAAACCCGGCAGGGACAACCCCCGCCGGGTTTTGCATTACAGTTCTGCCAGAAGCCGGTCGATGTCGTGGCGGGTCGCCAGCCCCAGACTGAAAGCCGTGGCGCTACCGCAGGCCGTACCCAGGCGCAGAGCGGTTTCATAGGAGCCGCTTTGCAGGTAGCCCGCCACAAAACCGGCCAACATACTGTCCCCCGCGCCCACGCTGTTGATGACAGTGCCCTTGGGTGTACCGATGCGATGCACCGCACCGGTTTCATCCAACAGCAGTGCACCGTCCCCCGCCATGCTGACAAGCACATTGCGTGCCCCCTGGCGCTGCAACGCCCGGGCCGCCTGGGCAATCTCTGCATCGCCGTGCAGCGCGCGGCCTGCGATCTCGGCCAGCTCGTGATGGTTCGGCTTGATGAGGAAGGGCCCGTAAGGCAGCACTTTTACCAGAAGCTGCCCCGACGCATCCACTACAGCGCGTACCCCGCGTCCCTGCAAACGGGCAAGGATTTTTTCGTAAGTATCCGCCGGCAGGCTGGCCGGGATACTGCCCGCCAGCACCAGAATATCATCGGGCTGCAAGGCATCCAGCTTTTGGGCCAGCTGCTCCATGGCCTCGGGCGGGATGGCAGGCCCGGCACCGTTCAGTTCCGTTTCCCGCCCGGCTTTGATCTTGACATTGATGCGGGTCATCCCCGATGGCAGATGGATAAAATCCGTTTGCAGCCCCTGGGCCGCCAGTCCCCGTTCCAGCCAGGCGCCGGTTTCCCCGGCCACAAAACCCAGGGCCACGCTGGGGCAGCCAAGCTGTGCCAATACGCCGGACACATTGATGCCTTTTCCGCCGAGAACACAGTCCTCCCCTGCCGCACGGTTCACAGCGCCCGTTTGCAGCGGGGCATCCAGCCGCACCACATAGTCAATGGCGGGGTTAAAGGTCACCGTATAAATCATAGAAACGCTTCCTTTTTATGTTTTTTAGGCCACACCCGGACGAGTGACCGGAACCAGCGGCACATTGGTGTCCAGCAGGGCATCTCTGCCGGCAATGGCGTACCGGGTATATCCGTCAATCAGATACTGAGTGCCATTGCTTCCGGCCAGCTGCTGCATACCGGTATTGGCATCGTCTATGACCAGATACCGCCCCGGTCCGGCCTCCCCTATTACCGAGATGGCCCGATACTCCCCACCGAACCACTGTTTTCGGGGGCTTCGATTCAGCGAACCGCCTGCGAGGTTATAGACATAAAGCCATTCCTCACCGTCCTCCTGGCCGTACAGCATCACATCCTCGGTGTAGATGCCCCAAATGTACAGCCCCTCCGGCAGCTGGACCAGCACCTGGTCTACAGTTTCGCCCAACGGACGGCGGACCAGCCGGTTTTGATCGTCCACGCTCCACAGAGCATCTTCCGCCAGGGTTCTGTCCAGCATCCCGTCAATCGTGGAGGTGTACAGGACCTCCTCCTGGCCGGTAGCCGGATTCAAGGCACACAGCGTGGTCGTCAGCCAGGCAGACAGTTCTTCCCGGTTGGCCAGGTGATAGGTACTGTAAACGGGTTCAACCGGGCAATCGTCCGCCAGTGTTGTGCGGGTGATCAGCAACCGGTCGTTCCATACCCCCACCAAAGTTCCGCCAAACGTGTTCCATTTGGTGAGCGTTTCCATGGTTTTGGCTTCCGGGTCCAGGCGAACCAGTTCATATTCATCGGGTACTGCCGGATTATCCGAGATACGGCAATACTGGAAATACAGCGCCGTCCCATCGCTGGCCATGCCACCGTCCCAAACGGAAATGGCCGTGCCCTGTGGAAAATCATACAGGGAATCCCGATTACTGCCGTCCAGATTGCTGCGCAGCAGAATCGGTGTGTCACGGATCATGCCGGACCAGCTCCAGTAGAGGAACTCGTCATCGGCCAGCAGGTACAGATTGGCGTTTTCCAGCTCCAGGGGTTCGCCAATGATCTGCTCCGTGGCATCGTAAAAATCCACGTAGCGGGCCACCACGCCACCATCCCCATAGCCGCCCGCCCCATAGACCGGCTCCCGCTGAAAGCGGCCCTCACTGTTCTGTACGTCGATCCAGTGAAGCGGCAGAGTGGGTTCTTCGGTGGGTACAGGTGTGACAGCCGGCTCGGCCGTTTCCGCCGTAGCGGCCGACGTCAGGGACTGGGCGGACTGCGTTTTTTCTGCTGGTGTTCCGCAGGCTGTCAGCAGCAGAAGCAACGCCAAAGAAGCATACCGTTTTTTCATCAGAAGACCTCCTTTCGGGCAGCAGGGACTGGGAAGCGGATCATCGTCTGAATGGTTATTATTGTATACCTTGTGCCTTTACCGCACCGATTTTGCACGTCAAAAATGCAACAAAGGGTATATTTCGCGCATTTTTTCTCCATATTCATAGTATCACCGGCTTGGCGGTGAAAGCAAGACCCATGGGCCGGATTTTACATCTGCAAAGCGACGAAAAATCCACCGCACGGCTATGCAATTCTCCGATTTTGCGCGCCTCCTCACCAGTGCGCATCAAATCCGCCAGAGAAGTTCCGGCGGGAAGCCGGGCCTGTTTCAGCCGCGGCAGCACGGCTTTGCGCGCCCCCAGTACCAACAGATAGGGAGGTTCCGGCAATTCCGCCGGGAACTCCAATGCGGCATCCAGCACCAGCCGACGCAGCCGGGCGTGGGGGTAACGCTTGGTTTTCAGGCGTGTATACAGGTCTTCCAGGCTTTCGGCCTCCCGCACAGCAGCTGCCAACCGGTTTTCCAGTCCTTCGCTGACGCCGCGTGCCCGGGCAAAGCGCTCCGGTGGCGCGGCACGCAGCAAAGCCAGTACGGCGGTTTCAAACTTTTGGGCGTCAAGGAGCTGGCCTTCCGCCGCGGCCTTCCGGTACAATTCCATGGCGGTTTGCGGTACAAAAGGCGCCCATTCTTCCAGCGTATGCTGCCGCAGATAACTGGCACTGGCCATCGGGGTGCCGTCATGTTCCCCTGCCGCACCACCATGGGCCGCGCCCCAGCGGGGCAACGGCATCGGTTGCAGTGCTGCCTTTTGGTTCAGGATGGCCTTACAGTACTCAATCCCCAAAATGTTATTGGGTGTGCGCAGCAGAGCGCCCATACCGGGCACCAATTCCTCCGCCGCTTCGGCCCGGGCTGCCGCATAAGTCATGCCGGCGCTGAGTTTCTGCCGCAGCAAAGGCTGCAGTTCCTCCCGCTGCAGCAAGGCTGCCGCCTGCCGCAAAAGAGCCGCATCCGGCGTTTCGGCACCAAAAACCAGGGTATCACACCCCAAAGCGGCCAGCAGGCTGACCCCGGCCGCCGCAAACCGCTCCGCCGTGGCACAGGCATAGGGGGCCGGCAGCGCCACTACCAGGTCTGCTCCCGCTTCCAGCGCGGCACGGGCCCGGACCGCATCCGGCAAAATCGGCACACCGCCCCGCTGTACGGCACCACTGCTCATACAGACTGCGATGCACTCCGCTCCCGCACGGCGCGCCGCTGCCAGCTGCGCGGCGTGTCCGTTATGAAAAGGATCATATTCCGTAATGATGCCTGCAAATTTCATGCGTCGCTCCTACTATGCAAAAATTGTGCTATCTTGCGTTAATTGTCCTTGAAAATCCTCTGCCCCCATTATATAATATTTTTAGTAACTCGAAAAGGGCGTTTTGCGCCCCACACCACTGAAGGAGGAAACCTCATGAAAATTCTGGTTATCAACTGCGGTTCTTCGAGCCTGAAGTACCAGCTCATCGATATGGACGGTGAGAAGGTTCTTTGCAAAGGCCTGTGTGAACGCATCGGCATGGAGAGCAGCATGATCACCCACGAGGCGAACGGCCATAAGGCTACCACGCCCGCGATCTTCCCCACTCACACCGAGGCGTTCGGCGAAGTCGTCAAGAAGATGACCACCGGCGAGGGCAAGGTCATTGACCAGGTCAGCGAAATCGACGCGATCGGCCATCGCGTTGTACATGGCGGCGAAAAGTTCAAGCAGAGCTGCCTGATCACCCCCGACGTTGTGAAGGCAATTCACGATCTTTCTCCCCTGGCGCCGCTGCACAACCCCGCCGCCATCCTGGGTATCGAGGCTTCCTACAAAGTCTTTGGCGAGGACAAGCCCAACATTGCCGTGTTTGATACGGCTTTCCATTCCACCATGCCTTCCAAGGCCTATATGTACGCTATTCCTTATGAGTACTATGAGAAGTACGGCGTGCGCCGTTACGGCTTCCACGGCACCAGCCACAAATACGTCAGCCACCGCGCTGCCGAGTATCTGGAAGAGCCCATTGAGCGCCTGAAGCTGATCACCTGCCACCTGGGCAACGGTTCTTCCATTGCCGCTGTGGACCAGGGCCGCGTGGTGGATACCTCCATGGGCATGACTCCCCTGGCCGGTCTGATGATGGGCACCCGCTGCGGCGACCTGGACCCCTCTGTGGTCAACTACCTGAAGTACACCCTGGAAATCACCGGCCATCAGCTGGATGAGATCCTGAACAAGAAATCCGGTCTGCTGGGTGTTTCCGGTGTTTCCAGCGATATTCGCGACGTGGAATCCGCCTCCAAGGACGGCAACGAGCGCGCTCAGCTGGCCCTGGATATGCTGAACTACCAGATCAAGAAGATCATCGGCAGCTACATTGCCGCTATGGGCGGCGTGGACGCCATCGTCTTTACCGGCGGCATCGGCGAGCACGATGATGAATCCCGTGCCAAGATCTGCCACCACATGGACTGGCTGGGTGTTCGCATCGACACCGACAAGAACCACAACGTGCGCAACCAGCACAAGGACGTAGTGGAAATCACCGCCTGGGGCGCTCGTGTCCGCACGCTGGTGGTGGAAACCAACGAAGAGCTGATGATTGCCCGCGACACCAAAGAAGTGCTGGAAAATCAGTAATTTTCCCCCTTTTGCGCTTTTCACAACAATCATAACCCCACGTTGAACGTGGGGTTTGCAAAACGGCCCCATAGGGGCCACA
>ERZ1090879.1265-NODE-1266-length-14136-cov-7.651161_pt1 | contig 14136 bp, 11 predicted proteins | sample MGYA00478472_ERZ1090879 | MGnify/ENA primary metagenome ERZ1090879 (study PRJEB33644, sample SAMEA5815723) | chicken gut metagenome | biome: Chicken; feature: Gastrointestinal Tract; material: Caecum | place: Ireland | collected 2019-01-01 | study: A study of...
TGTGTTTATGTATCAAATCATCTGATACTTTGCTCTAATACAACTAAACAGCCCGCCGCGAGTAATCGCGGCGGGCATTAACTTATAAAACAACTTTCCAAGTACCGTTTTTATCCGAGCCAACCCTTTCGATAATCCCCAGCTCTTTGAGTTTGGCAATATTCTTTCGTGTCCCATACTCACTCATAGCAAATTGCGCCGCCAACTTTGACGCTGTAATCGCAGAATCTTTTTGCATTGCGCGTATTATTTTTTGCTGTGTCGGAGTAAGTTTACCCTCAACTTTACCCTCAACTTTACTGGTCACTTTCTGTTCCTCCTCAAAGGGGAACACAACCTTAATGCTGCGAGGTGAAATGTGGAATATACTTTTGTCGTACTCCTTCAAAATCCTGCTCATGCCTGAACCGAGGTGTTCAACCAACCCGACATCTTTAAACACACGCATAAGTTCACGGTTGCGCGGCATACTTGCAAAACTGAAAAAATCATCTTCGCTCTGACCGTAAACCAGTCCACCGTCTGAAGTAATCTCTATCCTATCAGAAAAAATCTCAAATACCGGAGGAATTTCGCGCGTGTAATCGTTGTGTACAATGGCGTTAATTATTGCCTCGCGCAACGGCACGCGCCCGACAAGATTGTGGTCGATGCGTTCCTTTCCCGTTATTTTTGTACGAGTAACATTCTCTATCTCAAACTTATCAAGCACGCGGTGCGCCGCCTTGATAAGTGAACAATAGCCATACTCTTCATTTTCAATGAGGTCAACCTTATCATTGCCCGCATACTTCGCAACCTTTATAGACACGCCGTTTTCATCTGCAAGCAGATAGCCGACGTAATTATACTTACCCTCGGGTGTAAGCAATTCCAGCGTGCTGGCAAATTTATCGTTAAGCGCAAGTCGCATGGCAGGAACCGCTGTCGCCCTGCCCTTTATCGTAGCTTGCAATAAGAATGACGTTTGCCGCAAATATCCCGTCCATGAACGACTTGTATTTGTTACGACTTACCGACAATTCCGTCTGTTTTTCGCCGTCCCACAATACGCAACTGTATCGCTTTACCGAACGCACATACCTGAGGTTTACGAGGTAGCATGCGTTGCAGCGCATAAACCCGTATGGGGCGATTTGCTCCTCTATGTCGTTGAGCGTGCCGTACATATCGTAGACAGCGCCGGGCATATGAAAATACAGCCTGTGCCTGACTATCTCGATATATACAATTTCTGAGGCGCGCAACACGACAATGCCCCTGTCGGTCGTTAAAGATATTTTGTAATCGGAAAAGTCATACATTTTAAGGCGGCTGAGCGCCTTATCCATCGTAAAGCACAGGTCGCCGTATTTGAGCGGCTTTACGAGAAAGTTCTGCGCCTCCACCTCGTACCCTTTTACGGCATACTGAATATGGTTGGTGATAAAAATGAGGACCACGCGGGAATCGATCTTGCGCAGTTCGTGCGCAGCCTGCACGCCGTCCATGCTCGGCATACGTATATCCATAAAAACTATATCTGTATTTTTGTTGTAATTTTCTATAAACGAAAAGCCGTCGCTGTACTTTTTTACGACAATATCCAAGTTTTTTGGGTCGGCATACTGCGTAAGCAGCGCTTCCATGCGATTGGCAGCTTCGGCGCTGTCGTCAACGATAGTTATTTTAATGCTCATCATTTTCCCTCTATAAGTTTGGTCGTAAGAAATATATTTTAGCCCTTGAACCGATAAGCTCCGCGATTCAATAAAAATTACAGCCCGCCGAATATACATAAAGAAGACTCACATATATGCGAGCCTTCTTCACGAAAAATATGAGTATGGAGGAGTTAGCCAAAAACTATATTGCTTCTGTCGGCATAGTAAGCAGCCCAATAGGCCGCTCTTTCCGTTTCAAGTTCGCTCATCGCTGCGCTTTCGGAAAGATGCATATACCTGTTCTGAGCATCGCACGCCTCCCATGCGGGCAGGGCGTTGCCGTTTGCGTCCTCTCCGTTGGGTGTACCCGTCTTGACGAAGTTCATAAGATACCCATGCATCACGTTGAGCACGCTGTCGTCGGCATCAGTCCATTCGGTCTTATCGGCTTCAGTGAGTGAGTTCAAAAAATAAGGTATGTCAGAGCCGTGTGGTGCGCCGTATTCGGGGCGTTCGACGTCGGGCGCGATATGCGAAAAGGACCATATATATACGTCGCTATCAATGCCGTCGTCATTTAAAAGCTTCGTTATATAATTCAATTTTGCCATCTGCGCATCGCGGTAAATATCAAGATAGGCGGCCGTATGATTGGCCACGCCATCCGAAGGATACAGCGCGAGCACATCTGCGTTGTAGGTCTCCGTCACCGTCTGTTCGTATGCTTCGGCGGTGGCGGGTATAGTGCCGCCTATAAGGCTTATGTCGCCCGTGGTATAACCCGTCATGACGTTCACGCCGTTCCAATCGCCCTTTTGTATCATTTCGGCACCATTATCGGTTATATATACGCCGTCTATACAGTAAAAATCTAATCCCGGAAATGTTTCAAGATATACTTGCCTTGCCGACATTTCGCGCATTTCTGCTATCGTCCTGCCGTTCAACAGTTCGTCCCCCAGCTCTTCCATCTCTTCGAGCGTAGCAAAGTCATTTTTAGCCATGAGGTTGCCGCTCAAAATTACAGCCTGCTGAAAGAGCCCTTCGGCCTTGGGCGACAGACACAGGAGACTGCACAGCTCCGCCCCTGCGGACTGCCCCATAATGGTAATTTTTTCGGGATCACCGCCGAACGCGGAGATATTTTCGTTTATCCATTCGAGCGCGGCAACGCAGTCCTTTATATGGTAGTTGCCCGAGGCTCCGCAGTCGGAGAGCTCGGAGAGCTCGCTGGAAACAAACCTTGAAAAGTTGCCGAGGCGATAGTTGAAGGTTATGTAAACCACACCCTCTTTTGCAATCTGCGTGCCGTCGTACTCAGGAGAGCTGCCGCTGCCCGCCATGAGCGCGCCGCCGTGTATATACACGAGCACCTCTTTGGCGGTACTCAAATCGGCAGGGGCCCATATATTCATAGTGAGCCCTTCCTCCTCCGAAACTGCCGCGCCGCCCGCGTTTATTGCCTGATAAAAATCGGGGCCGTATTCCATGCAGGCCTTTACCCCTTCCCAGGAAGTTGCGGGACGGGGTTCCTGCCATCTCAGCTCGCCTACGGGCGAAGCCATATAGGGAATGCCCTTATAAATGTACAGATTGTCCTCAGCATAGCCGCCTATCTGCCCGCCGCTCACGGTCACAATGGTCTGTTCGTCCATCTCCTGCGACGAGGTGTCGGGATCATCCTCACTGTTACCCGGACTGCACCCTGCAAACGCGAACGAACACAACATACCGTTCACAAGCAAAAACGCAAAAAGTTTTTTGTCACCTTCATAATTTCCTCCTTAGCACAAAAAATCACTTTGCAGGCGCCCTGGTTGCATATACTTTAAAAGCAAGATATATGCGGGTAAAATTGATTTGAAACTCTGCCTGCCGTAACACTTACGATTATATATTAAAGAAACAAAACCGCAATATGTTTCGCTCAATATGTACATGTCAGCGCTTAAATAGAACCTGACGGAATATCGGCAAAGTTATACGCCAAAAGAGGATGAAAATAACGATTGCCCGGGCAGTATGCCCCGACAAACGCGAAAATTTACAATTAAGGTTTGACGCCGCGTTTGGTCGGTTGTGCCCGAGCAGATAATTTTTTTACAGTTATTTGGAATTATACGCCCGAGTAGGCGTTGAAGCCGCCGTCGATGGGAAGAACTACGCCGTTCACAAAAGATGACGCCTGTTCGCTTGCGAGGAAGATTACCGCGCCGATGAGTTCTTCGGGTTTACCGAAGCGGGCCGTGGGAGTGTTGTTTAAAATCTTGCCCGTGCGCGCCGTGGGGGTGCCGTCGTCGTTGAATAAAAGCTTTTGGTTCTGCGCCGTAACAAAAAAACCAGGGGCGATTGCATTGCAGCGTATGCCCACCTTTGCAAAGTGAACGGCCAGCCACTGCGTGAAGTTGGAGACCGCTGCTTTTGCGCCAGAGTATGCGGGAATTTTGGTGAGGGGCGTGAAGGCGTTCATCGACGAAATATTGATGATAGAGCAACCCTCCCTTCCTATCATATCCTTGGAAAACTCCTGCGAGGGCAGGAGCGTGCCCATATAGTTTAAGTTGAAAACGAACTGAATGCCTTCGGGGTCTAAATCGAAGAATGTCTTCATCTTGCCGACGTCCTCTGGCGAGAAGAACTCGTCGTCGGTGTTAGCCCTGGCGTTGTTGCCGCCCGCGCCGTTTATCAGAATATCGCACGGGCCAAAATCTTTAAATACGCCCTCGTGCGCAGCCTTTATTGAGTCGGGCTCGAGCACATTGCAGGCATAGGCCTTGGCAACAAGTCCGCGTGCGGTGAGCTTATCTTCAAACTCCTTTGCCTTTTCGTAAGTTCTGTCCAAAAGGGCGACCTTTGCGCCGCACTCGCACAATGCCTCGGTAAGCATGGAGCACAGCACGCCTGCCGCGCCCGTGATTGCTATTACTTTACCATTTAACGCCGCAGAAAACTTGGGTAATTGCATAAAATATATCTCCCGTAAATTATTTTTTCAAGTCCTTTTGCACGGCCTCGAACAGACCGCTTAAATAACAGGCGCCCATTGCCCTGTCGTAAAGGCCGTATCCGGGCTTTGCATCCTCGCCCCACACGTTTCTGCCGTGGTCGGGGCGCACCCAGCCGTCAAAGCCGTTCTCTTCAAGCGCGCGCACTATGCCATAGACATCTACGTTGCCGCAGCCCGTCATATGACCGTTTTCAAAAAAGTCGGTTTCCGACGTGTATTTGAGCTGACGGAGGTGCGCAAAGTAGATGCGCTTTGCGTACTTTGCCGCCATTTTGGTCAGGTCGTTGAACCTGCCCGCACCCAAGCTGCCCGTGCAGAAGGTTATGCCGTTGTGGGGGTTGGGTACGGCGGCAAACAGTTTGTCGTAGTCCTCCTCCCTCCCCACAATCCTCGGCAACCCAAAGATATCCCAGGGAGGGTCATCGGGGTGGACGGCGAGGTTGACGTCCGCCTCATCGCAGGCTGGCATGACGGCATTTAAAAAATACACAAAGTTTTCGAACAACTTTTCGTGCGTCATACCCTCGTATTCCTTTAAAAGGCCGTTGAGCTCTTCGGGAGTATAACTCTCGTCCCAGCCGGGCAGGCGCAGATTGTGCTTATCAAGTTTGGCAAAGTCTGCCTCGCTGTACGAAAGGGAGGTTGACCCGTCGGTATGCCTGAAGTAAAGGTTGGTGCGAAACCAATCGAACACGGGCATAAAATTGTAGCATATGCACTTTACGCCCGCCTTGCCGCAGTTGATAATGTTCTGCCTGTAGGCTTCGATATATTTATCGCGCGTGGGCTTGCCGAGCTTTATATCCTCGTGCACAGGGACAGATTCGATAACTTCCATCTCCAGCCCCACGTCGTTGCACAGCTTTTTGAGGTGCAGAAGTTTATCGAGGGGCCAAACCGCGCCCACGGGTTCGTCATACACGGCAGTAACAACGCCCGTCATGTTCTGAATTTGTTTTATGTAGTTTAAAGGTATGCAGTCCTTTTCGCCATACCAACGGAATGTCATTTTCATGATAGTTGCCTCATATATGTGGGTTAATTTAAGAAAGATTGGCTATAAACCTGCCATTGAGGTCAAGTTTTTTGCCGTTTAAAACTTCATTTAGCGCGTCAATTATCCGGCTCCAACTCTCCTCCTCGTGATTTACGAGAATGGGATAGAACTGAACGCCGTTGCTCTCGGCCGCGTCCATATCACCGGGGGCGTCGCCCACCATTACAACATTCGACGGGGAATACCCTTTTCCTATCAGCCGCGAAATGCAGTGCGCTTTGGAACCGTCCTGCTGAGTGGTTACGCAGTCGACGAGGGATAAAAGGGAACAGCGTTTCCACTCCTCTGTTACGGCGGCGTAATTTGCGGAGGAAACAATAGCAATGTCAAAATTTTTGCCCGCCTCTTTGAGTGCCTCATATACGCCATTGAACGCGCACTTTTTTTCGTCGGGCAGGGCTGCTATCGTCGCGTTTGTGGCGCGCGACCATGCGAACGCTTTTTTAAATATGTGACCCCCGCCCGCTTTGATTTGCTCCTCTACCGTGCCTTCGGAAAGTTCTCTGGCGCTGTCCGTCCATACCTTGAAGGCGGCGACTTCGGGGTCGTTTGGATACATTTCCTTAAGTATCCTCGCAAGACCCTTGAAACGATTTATGCCGCGGGTGAGTTGATATAAATTTATCTCGTTCCACCTTTTGAGAGCGGAGGCGCGGTCTTTTATCTGCCATTCGTCGGCAAAACACGGGCCGAAGCACTCAAAATGCTTTACGTTCATGGTGTCCATGGCACAGCCGTCGCTGTCTACGCACAAAAGATAATCTTTGCTTTTGACAAAATCTTTGAGCGACCTGAGCATCTTATTCACCCTTGTAGTTGAGGGGCAGGCTATCCCACCTCTTTTTCAATACGAAAGCCGCCATCTTGGGCTCGCGGTAGCGGGTAAATATTCCTTTTTTGTTGCCGTCGCAGCGGATGATACCCTCGGTAGTCTGGAAGTCTGCAAAGTTCCACACCTGCTCGCCCATTACGCAGGGGTGCTTGTCGAATACGGCGTGGTATCCTTCAAGGTACTCCATCTCGTAATTTTCCGCCCACATCACCGAGGGCAGGCGCGTGAGACCCTGCATATTATCGGTGCCGTACTCGGTAAACATTACTGGCTTGCCCGTCTTTTCCCACTTGTCGAGTTCGGCGTCGAGCGCGTCGAAGGCGTCCACCATCTCCAGTCCGCTCTTTAAATACCAACCGTAATAGCGGTTGAGCATTATGAAGTCGCAGAGATGTGTACACTTGCAACGGTCGAGCTGGGAAGCGATTATGTGCGCGAAGCTGCGGGGACGCTTTTGCGCGTCGAGTTCTCGGCAGCGGTCGAACACCTTTTTAAAGTAGCCTACCGCCTTATCTGACCCGACGGTATCCGGCTCGTTTAAAAGGCTCCAAGCGACGACACAGGCGTGATTTTTGTCACGTGTTATCATCTCTTCAAGTTGGGCGAGGTGGCGCTCTATCGTCACCGTCTGCACAATCTCCTTGTCAAAAAATGGCTCCACCTTTGCACCCGAAGCGGCGTCAACCGCATTGCGCGTAGAAATAAGCATGCCTACGGCGGGAAGCTCGTCAATCACCAAAAACCCTTCCCTGTCTGCGAGCTGATAAATCTCCTCGCTGTAGGGATAGTGACTGGTGCGGAAGGAGTTGGCGCCTATCCACTTCATGAGTTCGAAGTCGCGCTTTATGTAGGGCAGGTTGAAGCCCCTGCCGCTGACGGGCGCATCCTCGTGCTTGCCGAAGCCCTTGAAATAAACGGGACTGCCGTTAATCAGAATGCGGTTGCCCTTTACCTCCACAGTGCGTATGCCAACCTCTAACGGGTAGCTGTCTGAAAGATTGCCCCCAGAATATACCTCAAACACAAAAGTATAGAGATACGCATTGAGCGGTTGCCAAAGGTGCGCTTCGGCTATTTCGACTTCGCCCGACATTCCCGATGCCTCGGCAACTTTTACGCCGTCCTCGTCGTAGACGGATACGCGGACTTCGTCCCCGCCGGAAATTTCAGCAGAATACTGCGTAACCGCGCTCCCGTCCTTCAAAATATGGTTCAAAGTTACGTCGACAAGTGATACTTTGGGGGTAATCACAAGTTTTACGGGGCGAATGAAACCCGAATAGTTGAAGAAATCGAAGTATGGCGTCGTCACCTTTGTGCCGTCTTTGAGCACTTTGTATTCGCCGCACGGCAGGGTAGTGCAACTGAGTTCGTTGTTTAACTTTACAGAAACAACATTCGGTTCGCCGTATTTTAACACTTCATTTAAATTATAGGTAAAGGGCAGAAATCCGCCGTGGTGTTCGCCCAATTTTTTTCCGTTGACATATACAGTCGCCTCGTGCGCGGCGGCAAAAAATCTTATGTCTACATCCCTGTCTTTCCACGCAGGGTCGGCAAAGAAAGTGGTTGAATACCAGAAGTCACCCGTGTACTCCTTGGCGTATTTGTCGGTGAAAAAATCGGCAAAACTTGCGGGAACTGGCATATCTATAGCCGTTTTGGGAAGCCCTTTTGCATAGCCGTTCTTTTCACCCTCGGAAGTTTTGTCGAAGCAGAATTTCCACATGCCCGAAATGTCGATAACCTGCCTTGTCGATGTGTTGCGGGGGTAGAGTAACTTGTTTGCCATAGAATTATTCTCCTTATTTTACCAAGCGGTATCGGGGCTGCCGCAGAAGGCGTCTACGGGAGATATGCCCGTAAACTCCTCCTCGCCGGCAAGTTTTTGCGCAAGCGCCTTTATGGTGCTCACGTTGGAATCGTAACAGTTTATGTAAGTCTGAACCTGCGGAACGTCGAACAGGTGGAAAGGACAGTTTACCGAAACAAATATTACGGGCAGTTCGTACACATACCACGGCATATCTATGCTGCCCTTTGTGAGGGCGAAATCAATCCTCTGCACCACGCCGTTGCCCGGCACGTTTGCCATTTGAATGACTAAATCATACTTCTTCTGAAATTCACCGACGGCGCTCTTTGAGGTGTAGAGTTTGCCCATGATTTGCTTTACTTCGTCCTCGCTGGCACGGGTGAGCTGCTGTAAAACAGGGGTGTATAGCTCTACTTCGAAGCCGCGGCTTTCAAGCTCGGCCTTCAAAACGTCGTAATAGCTGCCCTTTACGCCGCCTATGTATGAATTGAATGGGTTCACACTGTCGTGGTGGACAAGCAGTATCCTCTTGTATTTATCGGGACTCAGCGGCAGAACGCCATCTTCGTTGCGCTTTACGAGAGTAATTGCTTTATGCGAAACCTGGTCGGCAATATTTTTATGCTTCTCACAGCCGATGACCGACAAATCGCAGGCAGGCTGAGCTTTATGTAAATTGAGATGAGCCTTGTAAGCAAGTATGCGCGTTACAGCTTCATCGATGCGTTCGTTCGATAATATTCCCCGCTCAATGCCCTGTTTTACATAGCCGAAATCCTCTTCAAAGTCATTATAGAAGAGAAACATATCGCACCCGGCGGCTATAGAGTACGGCACGATATCCCTGCGCGCCATTCTGCTCGTCATCCCGACCATATGCGACGCGTCGGAGATTACAAGCCCGTTAAACCCGAGCTGTCCGCGCAAAAGCCCTTTTAAAAGAGGTTTGCTTAAAGTTGCGGGCATACACTCGCCACCGTCGGTACGGCCCTCGAAGTAGTATTCATATGCGGGCAACATGATGTGTCCTACCATTATGCCTTCCACTCCCGCCTCTATCATCTCCTTATAGACGTAGCCGAAGGTATTGTCCCACTCCTCACGCGAGAGTGAATTTACCGAATTTGCAAGATGCTGGTCGCGCTCGTCAACGCCGTCGCCGGGGAAATGCTTGCAAACGCAGGCAATACCCTCTTTATGCGCCGCCTGCATATACGCCTTGGAATATGCCGCAACCATTTGCGCGTCCTCGCCGAAAGTACGGGTTGCGATTATGGGGTTGTGCCAGTTTTTGTGAATATCGACGATTGGCGCGAACAGCGTGTTGCAGCCCACAGCCTTTGCCTCCTTGGCGGAAACTTCGCCCAAGGCGTAAGCAAAATTTATGTCGCCTGTTGCGGCAATCTTTGTTTCGCAACCTATCTCAGTTCCGTCTGAACAGGCGCCGTTGCCGCCCGCCTCGGTATTGGCGGCAATTATCAGCGGAATTTCGCTTGCCGCTTTATAACTTTTGAGCAGCGCCGAAATCGTTGCGCCGTCCTTATTCATATAACGCAGACCGCCGTACTTGCGTTGCCGCACCAATCCTTTGACCACATCCGCGGGAACTGGCGCAGCCATATCTATAAATAACTGTTTTATCTTATCATCCTGCGACATACTGTTGAGAGTAGTTTGCACCCACTCTGCCTGTTCGTCGTTCAGATAAAACGGTTTTGCTCTTAAATCAATCATAATATTCTCTCACTCTAATGTCAACATAAACACATCGTTCGTGCGCAGGGTAAGTTCTATAACCGTCTGTCCGCCCTCCGCTTTGAAGGGCGCTTTATTCCATTTCAATACAGTTTTATTTTTTATCTCTGCAACCTGCACAGGAGTCAAAATATCGGGTTTACCTAACTTTTCCCACTCCCCCTTGGGGTTGCAGTTTTCGTCATCTATCACCGCCATTTTTACCGACTGCGCCTCCATATTTACTTTTATGGTAACGCTAAACTGTTCATCGACAGTCGGCTTGGCGTTCTGTGCGTATACTAAAATCTGAAGTTTATCCCCCGACTTAAAGGCGGCAATCTCCACATCGTTTTCAGCATAGGGAAGTACGAGCCGTTCGGGATAGAGCTCTTTAAGCATTTTGAACGCCCAAAAATTTGGCTTCGGAATGCCGTCTATGCTCACAAGCCCGAAGCTGCCCACAAAGGGCTTGTTCAGGCACAAAATTTCTTCAAAGATGTCGGAACAGCACCAAAACATATAGCCGTCGGTCAGGTGCGCGCTGTCAAGGCATGTCTTTATAATAAAACTTGCAGCGTACTTTTCGTCATGCACGGGCGCGCCGAACACCGAACAGCAGTTCCACTCGGTGATATACAGCGGCAAATCGCCAGTCTCCGCTCTCGCCTTTCTGTCGAGGGCGGTGAGGCCGCCCTTAGTCCAATGCTCAAAATTTTCAAGATGATAGAAAATATTTGTGATGCCGTCGGTCAGGTCAAGCCCCTTTGCCACCGTATCGTCTACAAGCTCTTTGAGGCGCGCATAGGCGCTTATCGTATTGCCGAAGGCGTCGCCAGGGTAGTGATGGGTGGTGATGAAGTCGCACGGCAGGTTATTTTCTTTGCAGAAATTTATAAATTGAGGTATCCATTTGCAGCCGCTTGTAGAAGGCCCGCCGACACATATGCCGGGATCAATCTCCTTTATCGCGCGCGTCGTTGCGGCGTAGACGGCGAAGTAGTCCTCCATAGTCGCGTCGAAGAACACATAGGGAAGGTCGGGTTCGTTCCATACCTCGAACTTCCAGCTCTCCACCTCGTCTTTGCCGTAGCGCTCAATCAAAAAGGTTATAAATGCCTTTATATATGCGCTCCACTCATTCAAGTCCTTTGGCATGGTGATATTGTTTTTATAGTGCAGCCCCATCTTTGTGCCAGAAGCCAAAGCCGATGGCATGAAGGAAAGCTCGACAAAGGGTTTCATTCCCGTTTTGAGCACATTGTCGTAAACATGAGCAACCTGACGAAAGTTGAGTTCCTTAATCTTTTCGGCGCCGGGTATGGGGGCATAGTCTGCAAAGCTTTGAATTGTCAGCATATCGTCGTCGAAAATTCCGTGGAAGCGCACGCTCTTTATGCCTAGCCCGTCGTGAACGAGCTTTATGTGTTCGCATACGTCGCTCCTGTGCAACATATATGCGTGGTCGCAGCCTATGCCGAACTGCCAGGAATAATCCGTAGGCGTGACGGGCGCATCTTTATCTACAATAAAATTAAACTCTTTCATAATCTTTTTTAAATACAGGGAGCAATCAGTGCCGACTGCCCCCTTATATTTAAGATTTAAGTTTGTCGGGCGTAAGCTTATGAATTATTTTTCGGAACATGTTTCCCGCAAACATCTTTATCTGGTCCCAGAAGCCGCTTATAAATATGAACGCAGCAAGGAATACCGCATAGTATATAGTGCGCATGCCGCTGAGCACGCCCATGGATTCAAGCCCGAAATAGAGCATGGATATAGTGAACGCACCGACAAACGTGCCGAGAGTGTCGTCGATGAACCTAGAAAGAAAGAGTCCTACGAGCGACGGGATTATGTTGGAGAACAGCGTACCCGCCGTCTGCAGCGGCGTGGTTATAACCACAAGCGTATTCTGCGTTGCATACACGGCACCGGCGAGTCCGAACAGTATGCCAGACACAATATAGCAAACGATTACATTCTTTTTTTCGTTTATGCCTATATTTACGGCTGCTCCTTGATTGCGCGCAAGCAATGTAGACTGCCTGCCTACGACCGTGAATTTATCGTAACAGAAATATAAAATGCAGGCAACGGCAAACGGAACAAATATGAGCGGAAACAAACCGAGCTTATTGTATTCCGACATAAACATTATATTGGGGCCGGCGTCGCCGCCGAGCACTATGCCGGGAATAGCCTCGAACAGATATGCCATTGCAAGCGACACGACCGAAATGGGAATTTTGAGCCATGAATAAACACTTGCATTTATTACCGAAAGCACTACCGCGGTGACAACCGATACAATGACCAGAACGATTATCCCGCCGGAGCAGGCGTCCGCCACTACGCCGCCTATGGTTGCCGATACAACTATGAGCGCGCCGCCGCTGAAATCGAAACGGCCGAATTTAAGCTGAAAACCGATACCGAGGGCGACAATCGTCATATATGCGGCGTCGGTTAAAATGCTCGACAGTGCAGCCCCGCTGAATATATTTAGGAAGCCGTGTCCGCCTATGCCGCTTATTATCAGCAGAAGAACATACACGATAACCGGCAACGCCAGCGTAGCGCCGGTCTGTTTTACGGCTTTTTTGGCTATCTGTTTTTTATTCATATCGTATCACCTTTGTTTTAAGGATTTCACGCGTGCCGCCGCAAACGGCGGCACGCCAGTTATATGCTTTTAAAACTCAATCCGTTTTCAGCCGAGAACGTTTTCGGAAGTCCAGCTTGAAATGGTATCTACAAGTTTTTGGAATGATGCCCCTTCTTCGCCCGCGAGCAGAGATTTTACCTCCTCTACGGAGATGAGCGAATACTCAACCGAATTGCCCTCTGCAAAATTCATGCAGGAAGTACGGGCTTTTTCAAGATCTTCAGCACTCGTAAGGTAAATATACTGTCCGCTTATGAGCGTATCTTCCTTTTCTGCAGGCTCGTCATCGTACGTGTTGCCCCTTACTGCGTTGAGCACGCGGATGAGAGGATAGATTATTGTTTCGGCGGGCGTCTGGCAGAGCGTTTTAATCGTATCGGGGAAAGCACTGATGATGTTATCGTCCCAGCCTATCTGATATATATCGATATCGGGAGCCGAAGTCTGAACATTGGTGAGAATCTTTTTGCCGAGCGAATTTACCGCGATAACAGCCTCAACGCCGTCTCTAGCCCACTGCTGTACGGTCGCGTCGGGGACGTTCTGCATGGAGAAACCTATTTCAAGCGCACCGTCGTCGGCCGCGCCAACGCTTTCTACGATTGTGAAATCATCGTCGTGCGTGGCATTATATTCTTCAACGAGCTCCTTGAACCTGGCAATAGCCGTTGCTGCCACGGGATATGCATAGAGGGGAGCTCTGGCGAGCGTAACAACCCTCGAGTCGGTCTCAACAATCGCATCAAAGAGGAATTCGCCGCGGGTGCCGCCGTCGCGCACGATATTGCCGTCGGTCACTGCGCCGAGCATGGCGTCGCTGTTCATAATATATTCAACGTTCGCAGCCTGGGCAGAATCGTTGTTTGCAAAAGTGTTGGCAAAGTCGGTCATATAACCCGCATAATACGCGCCGTACTCTTCGCAGTCTTCGATTATCGCACGCGTTGTGGAGGCGTCGACGTCAACCATCGTTATTATACCCTGAGCACCTGCAAGCAACTGGTTCTGATAGGTGGAGAGAGCCGCGTCCGCATTGCGGTCTACAAGCACGGTGGTATAATCGAAGTTGAGTTCTTCTTTCAGAGCATCGAGCAGGTTGCACATTGAGTTATAGTTGTTGCCCGTCGTCTGCTGAACGCCAATGACCAGTTGTACTGTTTCATCGCCGGAATTGTCACAGGCAGCAAGGCCTACGCCCGCGCCGGCAATCGTCGTGCAGGCAAGAAACGTACACAGTGCCCTTTTTGCAAATTTTTTCATTTTTATTACCTCGCTTATTTATATTTTTTATTTTTTTATTTTTTTATTTTTTGTTTTAATGTTATCTCGGCAGCAACAGACCCGGCTTGCGGCAGGTAAGGCAGACGATAACGACA
>ERZ1090879.1266-NODE-1267-length-14135-cov-46.138920_pt1 | contig 14135 bp, 13 predicted proteins | sample MGYA00478472_ERZ1090879 | MGnify/ENA primary metagenome ERZ1090879 (study PRJEB33644, sample SAMEA5815723) | chicken gut metagenome | biome: Chicken; feature: Gastrointestinal Tract; material: Caecum | place: Ireland | collected 2019-01-01 | study: A study of...
AGATACGCATTGTATCAATATCACGGTTTATTCTTGGTTGAGGTGACGGGACTTGAACCCACGACCTCTTGGTCCCTAACCAAGCGCGCTACCAAACTGCGCTACACCTCAATGTCTCTTGCGAAACAGCATATATTATTATAACAACTATTCAGAAACTGTCAAGCGTTTTTTCGTACAAAGACAAAAAAATTCTACAACCTCCCGATCTTTTGTTGACGATAAGCTGATTCCGATCTTATCTGTCCGACTCTACTCCCGGAAAGGCTTTGTGCAAAACATCGACGGAGATCCGGAACCCTCGTTCATACGGTCAACCTTGTACGGTTTAGTGCCATAGCCGGGCAAAGATTGGTTACGGCTCACGGCGGAAAGAGCAAAAAAATGCGTCCCCGCGCGCATTACGGGCGACGCATTCTGCATGCAGCCAAAGCTCCGATCAGGAGCCTCTTTCTTCAAGCATACTCTTTACTTTCATCAATCGAGTAAGTCCCGCACGTTCATTTTCTTCCAATTTTTGAGTGATATAACGGATCGTTTCCTCAATATCGGGGATCATGACATACTCCAAAGCATTGACGCGGCGTTTGCTCTTTTCGATCTCGTCCGCAAGCATTGACGTTGCCTTCTCCATTTCGGCAAGATGAAGCAATCTTGCAACCAGCTTCCCCGCCGCAGCTACAGCATAATCGGCTTCGCTTGTGATTTCCGCAAACGAATAAGGATAAAGATCCTCGCCGCTCACCTCTTCCATGTGCAGCTTCGGGATCTCCAGATTGAGCACATTTGCCGTCGTACACTCAAGCGCCAGCGAGACGGACGGCATGGAAAAAGCAAGTTCGATCTCCTTTTTAGACATCGAACCGCGCGCAAGCGAGAATTGACGCATAACTTCCACGACTTCCGCTTCCACTTCGTCTTGCAGCCGTTTCGTCTCCCGTATGATCACGGAAAATCTCCGCACCATCTCATCCGTCTTATCCTTGAGTAATTTATGTCCCCTCTGCGCCGTCTTGAGCCGCGCTTTCAGCTTTTTGAGCTCCATGCGCGTGGGGTTCACATTGATACGAGCCAATGTTATCTCCTCTTATTTTTCGTAATACTTATCCAGATACTGTTCCTTGATACGTTTGAGTTCCGCACGCGGCAGAATACGCAATAACTCCCACCCAAGATCGAGTGTCTCTTCAATACTCCTGTTGACGGTAAATCCCTGCGAGACATACCGTTTTTCAAACTCCTCCGCAAACGCTGCGTACAACTTATCCGTTTCCGACAGGGCCGCCTCTCCGAGAATCGCGGAGAGCTCTTTCGCTTCCTTTCCGCGCGCATACGCCGAAAACAACTGGTTCATCGTGTCGGCATGATCCTCGCGCGTCTTACCCACACCGATGCCCTTATCTTTCAGACGGGAAAGAGACGGGAGAACGTCCACCGGAGGAATAATTCCCTTTTTATATAATTCACGCGACAGAATGATCTGCCCCTCCGTGATGTAGCCCGTAAGGTCAGGAATCGGGTGCGTCTTGTCATCCTCCGGCATGGTAAGGATGGGGATTTGTGTGATCGAGCCTTTCTTACCGCGGATCCTGCCCGCACGCTCATACATGGCTGCAAGATCGGTATACAGGTATCCGGGATAGCCGCGCCGACCGGGCACCTCCTTGCGCGCAGCAGATACTTCTCGCAGCGCCTCACAATAGTTGGTGATGTCCGTAATTATGACGAGAACATGCATCCCGAGATCATAGGCAAGGTATTCTGCAGCCGTAAGCGCCATCTTCGGCGTAGCAATGCGTTCGATTGCGGGATCGTTTGCAAGGTTGGTAAACAGAACCGTACGCGTAATGGCGCCCGTTTCCTGAAAGTCGCGGATAAAATAGTCTGCTTCCTCATAAGTGATCCCGACCGCCGCAAAGACTACGGCAAACTTTTCGTCGCTCTTTAAAACGCGCGCCTGGCGCGCGATCTGCGCCGCAAGCTCGGCATGCGGAAGCCCGCTCATACTGAACACGGGAAGTTTCTGTCCGCGGACAAGCGTATTCAATCCGTCGATCGCTGAGATACCCGTTTGAATAAACTCGTTGGGATAATCGCGTGCAGCGGGATTGATCGGCTCTCCGTTGACATCCATGCGTTTTTCCGCAATGACGGGCGCTCCGCCGTCACGCGGATTGCCCATGCCGTCAAAAACTCTGCCGAGCATATCCTCTGAGACGGCAAGCTCCATACTCCTTCCAAGAAACTTTGCCCTGCTCGTTGCGATCTGCAATCCGTGTGAGTTCTCAAAGAGCTGAACGAGAGCCCTGTCTCTGTCCACCTCAAGCACCCTGCCGCGGCGCTTCTCCCCGTCTTTTTGCAGGATCTCAACCAGTTCATTATATTTGACACCCTCAACGCCCTCCACGAGCATCAGGGGGCCGACGACCTCTTTGATGGTCTTATATTCCTTCAGCACGCGCGTCCCCTCCGTCAAGTTCGCGGATCTCCCGCTTCAGTTCCTCCATGATCGCATCAAAGGAAGCGATTTCGCTCTCTTCAATATATTTCGCTCTGCCGATCTTCTCGCGTACGGGCAGATTGACGAGCGTTTCATAACCCGCTCCCGCGGCAAGCGCTTCCAGTCCGAGGCGATGGAACTCGCGGATGAGACGAAGCATTCTCACCTGTTTGGCCATGGAAGTATATGTGTCCGTCTCGTGAAACGCATTCTGATGCAGGAAATCTTCACGGATGGACTTTGCAGTCTCCAACGTCAGCCTGTCCTGATAGGACAGAGAATCCGCACCGACAAGGCGCACGATCTCATTCAGTTCCGCCTCTTCCTGCAAAATACGGATGGCAAAAGAACGAAGCTCGTTAAAATCAGAGGAAGCATTCACGGTATACCACGCCGCAAGCCTGTCGGCGTACAGCGAATAACTCACAAGCCAATCGATCGCAGGGAAATGCCGGCGGTAAGCAAGATTTGCAGACAGCCCCCAAAATACTTTGACAATGCGCAGCGTCGCCTGTGCGACAGGCTCCGAAAGATCTCCTCCCGCCGGAGAAACGGCGCCGATCGCCGTGATCGAGCCGATCCGCTCCTCACTGCCCAACGTCCTGACAATGCCCGCGCGTTCATAAAACTCCGCAAGACGGCTGGAAAGATATGCGGGATACCCCTCTTCGCCGGGCATTTCTTCAAGGCGTCCGCTCATCTCACGCAAAGCTTCTGCCCAACGTGAAGTTGAGTCTGCCATGATGGCGACATTCAGTCCCATATCGCGGAAATACTCCGCAATCGTGATGCCGGTATAAATAGAAGCTTCACGCGCCGCAACGGGCATATCCGACGTATTCGCTATGAGCACCGTACGCTTCATGAGCGGCTCGCCCGTCTTGGGATCCTTCAGGGCAGGAAACTCATTGAGTACATCCGTCATCTCGTTGCCGCGCTCGCCGCATCCGATATAGACGATGATATCCGCATCTGCCCATTTGGCAAGCTGATGCTGAACGACGGTCTTTCCGCTGCCGAAAGGTCCCGGAACCGCCGCCACCCCGCCTCGCGCAATGGGAAAGAGCGTATCGATGACACGCTGTCCCGTGATCATAGGCATAGAGGGCGACATTTTTTCCCGATAAGGTCTGCCGCGGCGGACAGGCCAACGTGTGAGCATACAGACCTCTTTCTCTCCCGCCTCGCCCGCGATCTTTGCAACTGTCTGCGTAATATTGAACATGCCGTGTTCAATGGAGGTAACTCTGCCGTCGGCGCCCTGCGGCACCATGATCTTGTGGGAAACGATGGGAGTCTCCTGCACATATCCCAAAAAGTCACCCGCATGTACCTCGTCACCTGCTTTGACGAGCGGGACAAACTCCCATTCCTTTTCATGATCGAGATTGGTCACGGAAATCCCTCGCGTGATCCTGTCTCCATACAACGTGGCAATACGCGTCAGCGGACGCTGAATCCCGTCAAAGATTCCGCCGATCAGTCCCGGCGCAAGTTCGACGGAGAGCGGCATGCCCGTGCTCTCGACAACCTCGCCCGGTCCCAATCCGCTTGTCTCCTCGTAGACCTGTACGGACGCCTTATCTCCGCGCAGCTCAATGATCTCGCCGATGAGCTTTTTTTCGCTCACCCGCACGACGTCATACATTTTGCTGTCCGCCATATTTTCCGCTACGATCAGCGGGCCGGACACTTTAACGATTTTACCTTGCATTATTATCTCCGTCCGAATGAGTTCCAGACGCCCCGCGGGACAGGATATCCATCCCGAGCGCACGCTCCGACTGTCTGCGCAGCATCTCCGCACTATATCCGCTTCCTCCCCGCACGGAAGGAACAGGCACAATAATGGGATATGCCCGTGAGGCATAAGCCGCAATGACTTCTTCAATCTGCTTTGCCAGCTCATCGGTCACAAATATGACCTGATAGCGCTCTGCAAGCTCCGAGAGCAGTTTTGCAGCGGATCTTGCATCGTCCGCGCTGTACGCATCCATACCGACGGAACGAAAAACAAGCACGCCTTCTCCGTCGCCTATGATCGCCATCCTTCCCTTCATACGCTTCTCACCCTTGCCCGAATGGTCGCCTTATCCACACCGCTCGCAAGACAGGACATGACGAGCCGGACATTGCCGAGTTCCGTCAGCTTCTCACAGCAATACCGGAAGAAAAGACGATACCCTTCGTCATTATATTTTTCCCTGCTGAATACGGCAAGCGCACAGCTCTCCGATGCCTTTTCAAGCGCGATCAGCGGACGTCCCTTTTCAGCGTCCTCCAATGCGTCATATATGAGATCGCGCCGCGGCGAACGCCGGAATCTGTCGCGCACAGTCTCCGCACTCTCCTGCGCAAGCACGCGAAAATCTTCCTCCGAAAGTGTACCGCCCGGGACGGTCATTTCAGAAGCAAGACGTGCATCGCGCGCTCGCAGCGAAATTCCGATGTTCGCGGCGTCCGCGCGAAATGCCACGATCTCTCTGAGCAATTTATCCCTGCCCGCAAGAGAGACCAATTCCGCAAACTGCGCACGGCTGAACAATACACTGATCTTCTTCCCCGTCGCGGTTCCACTGACGAACAGAGCGTCCGCTTCCGTCAATGCGGTACCGAGATGCTTCCCGAAAACAGCGTAATCATCGGAAAAGATCTTCTCCTGCAGGAGCGCAAGCGGATAGACGCCTTCGGTTCCTGCCATAGTGCGGTAATCCGTTTTGAGATATTTGGAGCGCATGACCGCCTCGGCATTGCGATAATCCCAACGCGCAAGCAAAAAGCGCGTCAGTTTCTCCGCAGGAGATGTCTCCCGCACGAATGCCGCAAAAGCCGTCTCCTCCGCCTCGATCAGCGTTTCCGTTTCGGAACCATCTGCCGCCGATCCTGCACCGAAGCCAACTTCTCTGAGAATCTTCAAGGCATCCTCGGGAGAGGCGCAATCGATCATTCTGTTCAGGCGCTCCGCACCGAGCAATCCGCCCGAAAGTGCGGCCGCTCTGGCATTGGCAAAAATACTGTTCGGCATGTGTTATTTCTCTGCGGGCAGCATCGCAACGATCTCCCGCTCCAATTCAAAGCGCTTTGCTTCAATCAGTGCACGAAAGGAGAAATCCTTTTCGCACAACCGACTGCTAAGCCGCATCCCGCCTTCGAAAGCCCCGTCGTTTCCTGCAAAACGCAACTTCTTTATTGCAAACACTTTGCAATCCGTCAGTTCTTTCTCCGTCACCGGAGCATATCGGGACAGCAGGACTTCGTCCCCCTCTTCCGCATATCGTTTCAGAAGTTCTTCAAGTACTGCACGGTATTTCTCTTTTTCCATTGCGCACATCAATTCAAGTGCACGAGAAAACACCGCCTCGATCGCGCCGCGGCGGGCGGCAAGCAGACGCTTCCTGCAATCCAGTTCCGCGATGATCTCCCGACGGGCGATCTTCTCTCCGGCTTCTCTTTCAAGAGCACGGCGCGCCTCTTCCAGCCTGATCTGCGCGCAACGCTCTGCTTCCGAAGTCACAGCATCTGCACGCACTGCGGCCTCCTGTTTTTTTCGCTCCGCCGCCTCATGGGCGTCGGCAATGATCCTGCCGACGATCGCCTCTCTTCCTTCCATGGCGACTCCTTAAACAGAAAGCGTGAACAACAGGGAAATAACCAGCCCGAAGATCGCATATGTCTCGACCATTGCGGGGAACATGATGAGTTTTCCCGAGAGTTTCTCATCTTTTGCCACAGCATAGATACAGCTCACGGAAGTCTTTCCCTGATAAATGGCAGAGATAAGACCGGTGATCGCAAGCGGCATGACTGAAGCGAAGACCGACCACCCTTGTGCGACGCTCATATCGGGCGTGACCGCGCCCTGTCCGACCAGAGCCATGACAAAGCCGTAAATACCCTGCGTTGCGGGAAGGAGCACGAGGACCATGACTTTACTGAATTTCTTTGCATCCTCCGTCAGCACACCTGCCGCCGCAGACCCCGTTTTGAACAACCCGATCGCCGAACCAACGCCGCACAGCGCCGCGCAGATCGCGAGACCGATAATGGCGATTACCTGACCGCTCATAAACCTATAAAACCTCCAGTTGATTTATTCCGTAAAACAGATATATTCCACTCTCGACCCCAGCGGCGTGAACAACGTCCCTTCGCCTGTATAGAATTTTGAGAAGAATTCAATATATTGCAGACGACAGTCGTGAATGTACGCACCCAGCACGCCCATCGCCAGATTAAAAGCGTGCCCGATAAAAATCACGACGGGTCCGAATGCATATCCGGCTGCGCCAGACGATATGAGATCAACCCCGATCTTGTTGAACTGCTGCGCTATGATCATCCCCGAAAGCATGAGTCCGAACAAACGGGCATAACTCAGAACATCCGACAAAAGATTGATGACGCCGTATACCGCGCCGAAACCCTTTGTAAATTTTCCTATAATCTTTTCCTTTCGTCCCGCTGTGAGTGCCGCGCCCACAAGTCCCACGCCAAGCATGATGACACCCGGCAGCGTCATGACATCAAAGAAAGCGGCAACTCCCTCCGGAACGGGAATCTCAAAATACCCCGTAATGAAATTGAAAACGGCAAAAAACAGTCCGACATCAAATAAGATCCATGTAAAAGAATCGCAGATCGCATCGAGAACGTGTCCCTTCCGTATGCTGTTGACTGCATTCAGGGCATAGCCTACAGTGATCTGTAAAAGTCCCAAAGCAAGACAGCCGAGCAGGATGATCAGGACGTTGGTACGGTTACCGGAAGACGGATCCGGCAAAAAAGTATAGAGCGAAAAACCGAAACAGGATCCGAACAACGCACCGAAAATGGCAGTGAATATCCCGCCGTAAGTGAGAATGGCGGCAAGCTTTCTGACGCCGTCGTTTGCTTTACGCGTGCGCATCACAAATAACCCGCCCAGAAAGAGCAATGCCCCGTAGCCAATATCCGCCATGATCACGCCAAAGAAGACCATGAAAAAGAAAAAGACAAAGGCGTTGGGATCGAACTCTCTGTAATTCGGTACAGAGTACATATTTGTAACGAACTCTGCCACTTTGGCAGGTCCCCTGTTTTTCAGCAGTGTGGGAGGCTCGTCCTCCTCGGTCGGCGCGAAAAATTGGAGATAGTACGCCTCCGTCTCTGCGGCGATCGCAGCGCGGACGTTCTCCCGCTCCGATTCGGGAACGTACCCACGCGCCGTAAAAGTCGCCTTGGTGCGGAAAAACGTTTCAGCCGCTTCTGCCTTCTCGATCTCGACCATAAGATAATCGGAGAAGATCTTCAGCGGCTGCAGTAACGCCAGATCGCGCCTCGCAGACACAACGATCTCCTTCTCTTCTTCAAGCAGACGCGCGATCTCCCCATCCAGACGGGCCGCCTCTTCTTCCGCCGTACTCTCGCTTCGGAAAGGACAGCGCGCAAACCCGCAGTCCGTCAATACAGCCGCCACGCGATCCGCCGCTTCTCTATGACAGAACACGGCAAGCGGAAAAACATTCTCCTTTGCCCCGTTAAAGTAGAGCGAAGCAGTTGCAAGCGGCTCGTCACGCAAAAAGCTTTCCAAGGGAAGAAGATGCGCCTCCTCGAGCAGACCAAAGAAACAACATGTATTGCGCGTATCGGTAAAGGCGGAAAACTTGTCTCCAACGCCCCGGTAGAGCAGATATTGCGCTCTCTGCGCGGTGAGTTTGCTCCGCGCCGACTTGCGTTCCGTGAGCGCCGCAGACGCTTCCTCTGCACGCACGACGGCTTCCATGAGTTCCGACTCACGCGAAGCGATGGTCAGGAACTCTTTATATGAGAGCACAATCTGATCGCGCATCGCACCTTTGAGCGCTTCATTCTTATCCGGAACTGCCTCTGCCTGCGAACCGAGAAACGCAATTGCCTTTTTGACGCGCGAAAGCTGTGCGGAAAGCGCCTCCGACTGTACGCCGCCGCTTTCTTCAGGCAGCTGGTCATCCAGAGTCAGCTCGACGCACCGCGTATTCTGCATCGCGGCAAGCAGACGCGCACGCTCCTCGCTGAGCGCCGTCAGCTCAAATTTTGACATCGCGACGATCATTCGTCAAGCACCTTCCTCATGACCGCCTCCGCAGCCGGCTGTATCATATCGTTGCAGGCTGTACGAAGCGCTTCCGCTCTTGCGTCACCCTCCGCACAAATAGCGTGATAACGCGCTTCCGCCGCGCGGTCCGCTTCTGCGAGTCTTCTCTCCCGCTCTGACAGAATGAGCGCTTCCGTCTCCGCCGCCTTCCGTTCGGCGGCAGCCTCGCCTACTGCGAGGATTTGCCTTGCTTCCTGTTCGCCGGAGCGCAGAATTTCTTCTGCCTTTGCCTCCGCCTCCAAGATCGTTCCGATTACATCGTTCATCGCATTCACTTCCCGCCGTTTATTTCATGCCCCGCAAAGCATCGCTTTCCGAAAAACGTGACAGCACTCCTATGATATGATATCATTATAGCAAAGGAACGGGACACCGTCAAGTATTTGGAAAATCTTACAAAAAATTCATCTCTCTTATCAGGCGCAATTCCTGCCTCGCAATCTGTCGATGCCATGTTTGGGCATTTAGAGGGCATTTAATTGAACTCATATCCTTCACCGAACTCAGCCACAGAAAAAGCAATCTTATCCATCCTCTCAATAAATGATTTCTCAATTTTTTTACACGATCGCCCGGTTTTGCTCCGACACAACCTCTGCCAGAACTGTTTCCGGCACTTGTGAATCTCTTTTCGTCCCACGACTATCACAGGGTTTTCGTTTGCACAATAATCATCCACGTGCGTAGCACGTGGTTTTTATTTTTCGGGCATAGCCCTTGTTCACTGGCGTAACGCAAATGCGTTTTTTAGTTGGCCTGCCAGCCATGCATTGGTTACTTGCTACCCGTCAACGGGTCTCTCGGGTCAAAGATGCTCAACTGGTCTGCTTCCTTGTCCGTCTTTAACTGATTTGCTACATATTCTTGTATCGCTTTCGCATTCTTCCCTACAGTATCCACATAATATCCCTTGCACCAAAATTCGCGGTTTCGGTATGCGAATTTCATATTTCCCCATTTTTGAAATATAATCGTCGCGCTCTTCCCTTTCAAATATCCCATGAATACCGAAACGCTCATTTTGGGCGGGATACTTACCAGCATGTGGACATGATCCGGGCACACTTCTCCCTCTATGATTTCCACTCCTTTCCATTCACAGAGTTTTCTTAATATCTCCCGTACTTCCAGCCTGTGTTCATCATAAAACACTTTTCTGCGATATTTGGGTGCAAATACGATATGATACTTGCAATTCCATTTTGTATGTGCTAAACTGTTTATGGTATTAGATGAGTCTTTCATTTTAATATCCTCCGATTGTGTATTCCTTTTCTGACTGGCAGGTCAGTTCTTATTTTACACAATCGGAGTCTTTTTTTCAAGACTCATCGGTAAACCTCTTTTCAACCACGCGACTATCACAGGGTTTTCGTTATACAATAAAAACAGCGTACCGAGAGGCACGCTGTTTTTTGTGTTAATATGCGGATTATTCCAGTTCGAAAGCACCCGTATAGAGCTGATAATACTTACCCTTCTGATCGATGAGCTGATCGTGCGTGCCGCGCTCGATAATGCGGCCGTGCTCAAGCACCATGATGACGTTGGAGTTGCGAACCGTGGAAAGGCGGTGTGCGATGACGAACACCGTTCTGCCTTCCATCAACTTATCCATGCCGTGCTGGACGATCGCCTCCGTACGCGTATCAATGGAGCTGGTCGCCTCGTCGAGGATCATGACGGGCGGATCTGCGACTGCCGCACGCGCAATCGAGAGCAACTGGCGCTGTCCCTGCGAGAGATTGGAGCCGTTCTGATAGAGCATTGTATTGTAGCCTTCTGGCAGACGGGTGATGAAATCGTCCGCGCCGACCAGTTTCGCCGCCGAGATGCATTCTTCGTCCGTTGCGTCCAGCCTGCCGTAGCGGATGTTGTCCATAACGGTTCCCGTGAACAGGTTGGTATCTTGCAAAACCATACCCAACGACCTTCTCAGATCCCCTTTCTTGATCTTGTTGATGTTGATACCGTCGTAACGGATCTTGCCGTCTGCAATATCGTAGAAGCGGGTCAGAAGATTGGTTATGGTCGTCTTTCCCGCGCCTGTCGCGCCGACGAAGGCAACCTTCTGACCGGGCTTTGCATACAGGCTGACATCGTGCAAAACGATCTTTTCAGGCACATAGCCGAAGTCCACGTTAAAGAGGCGCACGTCTCCTTCGAGCTTGGTGTAAGTGATGGAACCGTCCGCCTTGTGGGGATGCTTCCACGCCCACATGCCTGTACGCTCGGCGCATTCGGTAAGCTGACCGTTGACGTAGGTCGCATTGACGAGCGTGACATAGCCGTCGTCCGCTTCGGGTTTTTCGTCGATCAGATTGATGATGCGCTGCGCACCCGCAAGACCCATCACGACCGAGTTGATCTGATTGGAGACCTGCCCGATATTGTTTGAGAACTGGCGCGTCGTCTGCAGGAAGGAGACGATGAGCGCGGGTCCGAACAGGAGCAGCTCCTTGACACCGAGCGCCGCGCCGATGCCGACGTTGGATACGCCCTTCACGGCGAGTGCCGCGCCGATAAGCGCCACGATGACGTACATGACGTTGCCGATGTTCGCGATGATGGGCATGAGCATATTGGCGTAGCGGTTCGCCTTATCCGACATTTCAAAATGATAGCCGTTGACCTTGTCGAAGTCGGCTTTCGCCTCCTCCTCATGGCAGAACACCTTGATGACCTTCTGTCCCGCCATCATCTCCTCGACGAAGCCTTCCGTGCGGGCGACCGCCTTCTGCGTGGCGAGGAAGAACTTGCTCGCGCCGCCGCCGACGAGTTTGGTGACAAAGACGATGGCTATGATACCGACGAGCACGATGAGCGTGAGATAGAGGCTCGAGTACAGCATGAAGCACAGGAGCGTGAAGCACATGATGCCCGAGATCATGAGCTGCGGGATGGACTGCGCGATCATCTGACGGAGCGTATCGATATCGTTCGTATAATAACTCATGATATCGCCGTGGTTGTGCGTATCGAAGTAACGGATGGGCAGATCCTGCATCCCGTTGAACATCTGCTCGCGCATACTCCGCAGGTACCCCTGCGTGATGATCGCCATGAGCTGGTTGTAGGTCGCGCCCGCGACGAGCGAGATCGCATACATCCCGATCAGGATGCCGATCTGCTGCGCGACGTAGCCCGAGACCGCGTCCCAGGGCGTGCCTGCCGCGACGCCTTCGAGATAGTCGAAGAGCGGGAGCATAATGAAGGCGGGCAGTGAGGAGATGACCGCGTTGACGACGATGCACACGAGCGCGATGGTCAGCATCCGCGGATAGTAGTGGAAGAGAGACTTGATGAGCCGTTTGACGATCCCCTTCTGCAGAGGCGGCCGCTTTTGCATCTGCTGCTGTTTCATTGCTGTTCGCCTCCTTCTTTTTCTTCTTCCCTTGCCGCGAGCGATGCGGAAAGGCTCTCGCGCAAGGCGGCTTCGTTGGCGGAATCCTGCTCCTTATCGCCGCTGCCCTTGACCTGCGAATAGTACACTTCCGCATAGATCTGGTTGTTTTTGAGCAGTTCCTCGTGCGTGCCGATGCCGTTGATCCTGCCGCCGTCGAGGACGATGATCCTGTCCGCATCCTCGACCGAGGAGATGCGCTGCGCGATGATGATCTTGGTGGTCGAAGGGATATATTCGCGGAATCCCTTGCGGATGAGCGCGTCCGTATGCGTATCGACCGCCGACGTCGAGTCGTCCAGGATGAGGATCTTGGGCTCCTTCAAAAGGGCGCGCGCAATGCAAAGACGCTGCTTCTGCCCGCCCGAGACGTTGGTGCCGCCCTGCTCGATGTAAGTGTCGTAGCCGTCGGGGAAGGAGCGAATGAAGTCGTCCGCCTGCGCCATCTTGCACGCTTCGACGAGCTGTTCGTCCGTCGCCTCCTTGTTGCCCCAGCGCAGGTTCTCCTTGATGGTCCCCGAGAAGAGGACGTTCTTTTGCAGCACGACGGCGACCTGATTTCGAAGCGTCTCCAGATCGTACTCCCTCACGTCGTGTCCGCCCACTTTGACGCAGCCTTCGGAGACGTCGTAGAGACGGGAGATGAGGTTGACGAGCGAGGTCTTGGAAGAACCCGTGCCGCCGATGATGCCGATGGTCTCGCCCGACCTGATATGCAGGTCGATCCCTTCGAGCACGTCCTTTTCGGCGTTCGTCGCATACTTGAAGGCGACGTTATCAAAGTCGACGGAGCCGTCCGGCACGTCGTAGAGCGGCTGCGCGGGATTGGACAGCGTGCTCTTTTCGTTGAGGATCTCGCAGATACGGCGGGCGGACTCCATAGACATGACGATCATGGCAAAGACCATGGAGAACATCATGAGCGACGAGAGGATCTGCATCCCGTAGACGATGAGCTGGGAGACCTGCTCGGTATGGATAGGATCGGTGCTGCCCGACGATCGGATGATGAAATAGGACCCGATGAAGAGCACGGCGCTCAGCACCCCGTAGAAGCAGAACTGCATGATGGGGTTGTTCCAGGCAAGCAAACGCTCCGCCTTGGTGAACTCCTTGCACAGCGCCCCCGAAGTCTTTGCGAACTTCTCCTTTTCGTGCTCCTCTCTCACATACGACTTGACGACGCGGATGCTCTTGATGTTTTCCTGCACCGACTCGTTCATATCGTCGTATTTGGGGAACAGCTTTTTGAAGAGCGGCAGCGCCTTGAGCATGATGAGCCCGAGCGCGATGACGAGCACGGGAATGACCGCAAGGAAGATCCATGCGAGATTCCCGCCCATGACAAAAGCCATGACGGCAGCGAAGACGATCATGACGGGGCATCTGACCGCGATACGCACGATCATCATGTACGCCATCTGCACGTTCCACACATCCGTCGTCATACGGGTGACGAGCGAAGGCGTGGAGTACTTATCGATATTTTCAAAGGAGAACGTCTGGATATTGTAGAACATATCCTTTCTGACATTCTTTGCAAAGCCCGCGGAAGCCCGCGAACAGAACGCGCCCGCAAGAGCGCCCGCCGCAAGGGATGCGACCGCCATCGCCACAAGGACGCCGCCCCACATCCACACCTGTCCCATGCCCTCTTCGCCAAGGCGGATCGCGCCGAGAAGCAGCGTGATGATGAAGGGGATGAGGCATTCGAGAACGACTTCGATCGTGACGAACAAGGGCGAGAGAATGGACGCCAGCTTGTATTCCCGAATGCATTTCGACAATGTTTTCAGCACCGAACCATAACCTCCTTTCTTCCCTCCCGCCCCGTTTTCCGCGATTTTTGCCCCGTCCTACCCCGTGCAGAGCAAAAAAATAACGCCAAACATCGCGGGATATTTCAACGTCTGACTGATATTATTCTTATTTTAGCACTTCATTATGACAAAGTCAACCGTTCACGAAAAACAAATGGTCACTTCACAAAAAAAACACATTTTAAGATGGCGTGCGGCGCGTTTTTGCTGTGTCGCCCTCTTTTTTAGAGGGTGAAACCAACTTTAAAAAAGCATAATAATACATACCAGCGGAGATTTAATATCCGAAACCCCCAGCCG
>ERZ1090879.1268-NODE-1269-length-14132-cov-5.502238_pt1 | contig 14132 bp, 10 predicted proteins | sample MGYA00478472_ERZ1090879 | MGnify/ENA primary metagenome ERZ1090879 (study PRJEB33644, sample SAMEA5815723) | chicken gut metagenome | biome: Chicken; feature: Gastrointestinal Tract; material: Caecum | place: Ireland | collected 2019-01-01 | study: A study of...
ATCTACACTTCTAGCTTCGTCGGCAGCGTCAGATGTGTATAAGAGACAGCCACGGGGTCGATGCGGTGATCCATGCTGCGGTCAAGCCCGGGCATCGGAATGCCGCAGACCGTTCGGATCTTTTCTATACCAATACACGTATGTTCTTCAACCTCGAACGGCACCGTCGTGAATACGGGAAGATGCTGCTGATCGGTTCGGGTGCCATCTACGACAACCGGGCCTATCGTCCGCGGATGCGCGAGGAGGAGTGGCTGGAACGAATCCCTGCCGACGAGCACGGCTACTGCAAGTACGTCTGCGCCAAGGCGGCCGAGGCGGCGGACAACATTTACGATCTGAGAGTGTTCGGCATATTCGGCCCTTACGAGGACTATGCGATCCGATTCATCTCCAATGCGATCTGCAAGGCGCTGTGCGGGCTGCCGATCACGCTGCGGCAGGATCGGATCTTCTCCTATCTTTGGGTGGAAGACCTGATGCCCGTGCTGGAGTGGATGCTCGAACACGAACCCCGCTTCAAGGCATACAACGTCGTGCCGGACGAAGTTTGCTCGCTGCGTGCGCTGGCCGGGACGGTGCTGGAGCTCACGGGGGCGGAGGTGCCGCTCCGCGTGGCGCACGAGGGGTGCGGCATGGAATATACGGGCGACAACGCGCGGCTCCGGGGCGAAATGCCCGATCTGCGTTTCACGCCCGTGCGGGAGGCCGTGGCGAAACTCGCGGCATGGTACCGCGGACACCTCGCGCAGATCGACCGCGGGGCTTTGCTTACCGACAAGTAAAAACAGAGGAATATGAACCATTTCAAACTGCTCGACTGCACGCTGCGCGACGGCGGGTATGTCAACGACTGGAAGTTCGGACACAACACGCTCGTGAATGTCTTCGAGCGGATAACGGGTGCCGGCGTGGACTTCATCGAGGTCGGATTCCTCGACCAGCGTCGTCCGTTCGACATCGACCGCAGCATCATGCCCTCGACCGAGTGCATGGAGCGCATCTACGGCGGCCTGAACCGCCACCTCACGGAGGTCGTGGGGATGATCGACTACGGAACCTGCGGTCTGGAGCGCATACAGCCGGCGGCGGAGAGTTTCCTCGACGGCATCCGCGTGATCTTCAAAAAACACATCAAGCGCGAAGCGCTGGAATTCTGCCGTGGTCTCAAGGAGCTGGGGTACAAGGTATTCACACAGGCCGTGTCGATCACGAGCTACGACGATGCGGAGCTCATGGAGCTGATCGGGCTGGTGAACGAGGTGCGTCCCTATGCCGTGTCGATCGTCGATACGTACGGACTGCTGCACAAAAACTCGCTGCTGCACTACTACGAGATGATGAACGAGCACCTCGACCCGGGTATTGGGATCGGCTACCATTCGCACAACAATTTCCAGTTGGGCTATGCCAACTGCATCGAACTGATGAGCCGACACGGCGACAATCCGCGGCTGCTCCTCATGGACGGCTCGATTTTCGGCATGGGCAAGGGCGCCGGCAACGCTCCGGTGGAGCTGCTGGCGACGTATATGAACGAAAACTACGGCAAGCGCTACGACATCAGCCAGATCCTCGAAGCCATTGACGTCAACATCCTCGACATCTACCGCCGTTCGCCTTGGGGCTATTCGATGAAGTTCTTCATCGCCGCCTCGAACGACTGCCACCCCAACTACGTCTCCTACCTGCTTGACAAGAAGACCCTGTCGGTGAAAGCGGTCGACGAGATCCTCAAGATGCTCGCGGACGAGAAAAAACTGCTTTACGACAAGGAGTATATCGAACAGCTCTACGTCGATTACCAGAAGCATGCGTGCGACGATGCGGAGGATTATGCGCAGCTTGAGAAGCTGCTCGGCGGCCGCGACGTGCTCGTCGTCGGCCCCGGGGCGACGCTCAATACCGAGCGCGAACGGATCGAGGAGTATATCCGACGCGCGCGGCCCGTGGTGGTGGCGATCAACTTCATTCCCGAGGGAATCGCCACGGACTATCTTTTTCTGACCAACTCGAAGCGCTATGTGCAGCAGGCGACGCGGATCGCCCATGCGACGGACGGGATACGGATCGTCGCCACGTCGAACGTTACCCGTTCGTGCGGCGGGTTCGACTTCCGGCTCGACTTCGAGAAGCTCATCGACCGCGACGCCGTCTTCATGGACAATTCGTTCATCATGCTGCTGAAGGTGCTCGTGCGTGCCGGAGTGCGGCATGTGGCGCTCGCAGCGCTCGACGGCTATTCGGCCGATCGGGCCACCGACTACTACTCTTCGGAGCTGGAATACGAATCGGCCCGGCGCAAAGGGTCCGAGATCAACGCATATGTAAACCGGATGCTGCCGCAGTTCCGCGAGCGGGTGCCGGTGGACTTCATCACGACGACCGTTTACGACAAATGATGGATACGAATCGAAAAACGGCGCTCATAACGGGCGCGAGCCGCGGCATCGGACGGGCCGCGGCGGAGTGGTTCCGGCGTGCCGGCTACGACGTGTTGACGCCTGCGCGGAGCGAGATGGATCTCGCGGACCCCGCATCCATCGCCGCATGGTGCCGCAGCGCGGAACGGGTCGACGTACTTGTCAACAATGCCGGAATCAACACCATCGCCCCGCTCGACGCACTCGGAGACGGGGTGTTGGACGAGATGCTTCAGGTGAACCTCAAGGCGCCGCTTCAGATCGTCCGAGCGCTGGGCGGCCGGATCGGCGGGAGCCGCACGGGGCGCATCGTCAACCTCAGTTCGATCTGGGCCTTCGTGTCGAAAGAGGGGCGCTGCGGCTACACGGCGGCCAAGGCGGCCGTCCGGGGCGTTACGCAGACGCTGGCGCTCGAACTGGCGCCCCGCAACATTCTGGTCAATGCCGGGGCGCCCGGGTTCGTCGACACCGAACTCACGCGGCGGAACAACACGCCCGAACAGATCGCCGCTCTTGCGGAGACCATTCCGCTGGCACGGTTGGCCGCTCCGGAGGAGATCGCCGAGCTGATCGGGTTCCTCGCTTCGGAGCGGAACACGTATATTACGGGACAAACACTTGTAATCGACGGAGGATACACATGCAGATAGAGATCGAATCGAAGATCCGCGACTATCGGCTGATTTTCGCGGAGGACGACGCCTATTTCGAGCGCTTGGCCGCCTGCGCGCCGCGCGTGGTGATCGCCGACGCCAATGTATACAGGCTCTATAAACCCCTGTTCGACCGTTGGTTCGCGGACGAGGAGATCGTTCGCTTCGATGCGGTGGAGGCGAACAAGAACATCGGGGGTGTGCTCGCGCTTTGCGACCGCGTGATGGCTCTGTCCGCCAAGAAGAATCTGACGATCGTTTCGTTCGGGGGCGGAATCGTGCAGGACGTTACGGGATTCCTCGCCTCGGTGCTCTACCGCGGTGTCGGGTGGGTGTTCGTGCCGACGACGCTTCTGGCGCAGTCGGACAGCTGCATGGGCAGCAAGACGTCGCTCAACCACCGGCACTTCAAGAACCTGCTCGGGACGTTCTATCCCCCGTCGGAGGTCTGGATCGACAGCCGGTTCGTCGGGACGCTATCGGAGACCGATTTCTACAGCGGTATCGGCGAGATCGTCAAACTGCACCTCATGGGCGGGCGCGCGACGGCCGAGGGGATCGCGGACGAGATCGCCCGCATCGGCGCAGGCGACCGCAGCCGTCTGCCGGAATTGGTGCATCGGGCGCTCGAAATCAAATACTCCTATATTAAGGACGACGAGTTCGACACGGGGCGCCGCAACCTGCTCAACTACGGACACTGCTTCGGCCATGCGCTCGAAAGCGCGGCGGATTACGCCGTGCCGCACGGCATCGCGGTCGTCGCGGGCATCCTCTTCGCGGAACTCGTTGCCGTGCGGCGCGGTCTGCGGTCTGCAGAGCGCGTGCGGCGGAATGCGGAGCATCTGCTGCTGCCCTGCCTGCGTTGTCCGGTGAAGGCGGAGTATTTCGACCGCGGGCGGATTCTCGCCGCCATGAAGATGGACAAGAAGCGCGTCGGAGATGGCCTGCCCCTGATCGTCGCCGACGACGAGTACGAGATGCACAAACTCACGGACATGACCCCCGAGGAGCTCTTCGCCGGCATGGATGAAATGAGACGGATACTCGAAATATGATGCGGATATGAAGATCAAACTGGCAAAATACATCGCCGATTTCCTCGCCGAACGGGGCGTGGAGCATGTGTTCACGGTAACGGGCGGGGGTGCGATGCACCTGAACGACGCTTTCGGCCATCACGAACGGCTGCATTGCGTCTACAACCACCACGAACAGGCGTCGGCCATCGCCGCCGAAAGCTACGCGCGCTTGACGGGCCGCGTTGCGGCCGTATGCGTTACGAGCGGTCCGGGCGGCACGAACGCCCTCACGGGCGTGCTGGGCGGCTGGCTCGATTCGGTTCCGATGTTCGTCGTCTCGGGACAGGTGAAGCGCGAAACGACGATCCGTTCGACGTCGCTGCCGCTGCGGCAGCTCGGCGATCAGGAGTTCGATATCGTATCGTGCGTGCGTCCGATGACCAAATACGCTGCAATGGTGTGGGACCCCGCCGAGATCGCCTATCAGCTGGAGAAAGCGTGGTACTTGTGCCGCAACGGGCGCGGAGGTCCCGTGTGGCTCGATGTGCCGCTCGACGTGCAGGCCGCGACGATCGAGACCGAAGCGCTGCGCCGCTTCGACGAGCGCGAGGTGCGCGACGCCGAGGTGCCGCGTTATGACGGGGCGTTGTCCCGGCCGATTCTCGACCGGATCCGCCAAGCGAAAAGGCCCGTGCTTTTCGTGGGCAGCGGCGTGCGGCTCGCCGGGGCGCAGGAGGAGTTCGTGCAACTGGCCGAGGCGCTGCGGATTCCCGTGGTAACGGCGTGGAACGCCCACGATTTGCTGTGGGACGACCATCCGCTCTACTGCGGCCGTCCCGGAACGATCGGCACGCGCGGCGGCAACTTCGTCGTGCAGAACGCCGATTGTCTCTTGGTGCTCGGCTCGCGGCTCAACATCCGTCAGATCAGCTACAATTACAAGGATTTCGCACCCGATGCCTACAAGATCGTCGTGGACATCGACCGCAACGAGCTCTATAAACCGACCCTGCGGGTCGATCTGCCCGTCTGGGCCGATCTGCGGGATGCGATCGCCGGCCTTCGGGCGTGCGGTCCGGAGTCGGTGCAGACGCCCGCGCACGAAGCGTGGCTCGCGTGGGCGCGAAAGACCGATGCTCGTTATCCGGCCGTTCTGCCTGCATACTACGACGATCCCGACGGGCTGAACCCTTATGTCTTCGTCCGCGAATTTTCGAAAGGGTGGCGCGAGGACGAGACGGTGGTCTGCGGCAACGGCAGCGCTTGTGTCGTAACGTTTCAGGCGGCGGTCGTCAAGCGGTATACGCGCCTCTATGCCAATTCGGGTTGTGCGGCGATGGGCTACGGATTTCCCGCCGCGATAGGTGCCTGCGTGGCGCAGGGCGGGCGGAGAGTGGTGTGTATCGACGGCGACGGCAGTTTCCAGATGAATTTGCAGGAGTTGCAGACTGTTGTCTACAATAGGTTGAATATCAAGATTATATATCTGAACAACAATGGCTACCACTCCATCCGTCAGACCCAGACCAATCTGTTCGGGTCGCCTCTGGTCGGCGTGTGCGACGGCAACGGATTGAGTTTTCCCGATGCCGGGCGGATCGCCGGCGCCTACGGGATTCCGTTCATGCGGGTAACGACCGCTGCGCAGATCGGACCGATGCTCCGCTTCATGGAGCAGGAGGGACCCGTCTTCTGCGAGGTGGTGGTCGATCCTGCGCAGAACTTCGCGCCGAAACTCTCGTCGCGCGTACTGCCCGACGGACGCATCGTCTCGCCGCCGATCGACGATATGTTTCCCTTCCTCGACCGTGCGGAGTACGAGGAAAACCGTTGGAAGGAGTAGGCGATGGAGGAAAGACCTTGGCTGTCGCTCTGCATCCCGACCTATAACCGGGCCGAGGTGCTCGATCGGACGCTGCGTGCGCTCTTCGACGACCCCGATTTCGATCCCCGGAAGATCGAGGTCGTGGTGTGCGACAACTGTTCGGAAGACCGGACGCCCGAGGTGGCGGCCCGCTATCCGCAGGTGCGCTATTTCCGGAATGCGGAGAATATCCGCGATGCCAATTTCTCGCAGGCGTTGCAACACGGGCGGGGCGAATACCTTAAGCTGATGAACGACACGGTGCGTTTCGTGCCGGGCGGCCTGAAACTCATGCTCGACACCGTGGGGCGTCATCTCGCCACGCGCGGACCGCTCTTTCTCTATGAATGGAACCGCAACCGGCAGCCCGAGACGGTGGTTTGTCCCGACGTGGGGAGCTTCATCTGCGAAGCATCGGTGCGGGCGACGTGGATCGCCAACTTCGGTTGCTGGCGGCGCGATGCGGGGGTAACGGACGACCGGAGCGGCGCCGCGTTGCAACTGTTGCAGGTCGTGTGGAGCATCCGGATCGCCGAGGCGGGACCCCCCCCCGCCAAAATCTGTTTCGGACACTACTGCACGGTCGCGGCGGGGACCGGAGCTGCGAAGGGGGGCTACAACGTCTTCCGGGTCTTCGTGGCCAATTATCTGACGATCGTGGAGGAGTGTCTCCGCCGGGGTGTCGTGTCGCGGGCGCAGTACCGCAAAGCCAAGTCGCGCTTGTTCCGCCGCTTCGTGGCGCGGCGTGTGGTGTGGCTGCTTTTCCGCTCGAAGCACATCACCCGCTTCGACAATCGCGGAGCATGGCGGATCGTGCTGGAACACTATGGCCGTCAACCCTATTTCTACCTGATAACCTTCTACAAAAGTCTTCACTACCTGCTGCGCGGATGCCGTTGATGCGTCTCGTGCGGAAGACGGGGAGCGTTCATCTGCGGAAACGACGGAAAAAGGACCTTTCCCCGAACGGACGGACAATCCGCCTGAGTGCCGCCGCCCCGCAGATCGGGATCGGCCGTTACGACGGTTTCGCCGCCTGTTCGTCGGTTTGCGGACGCATGGCGCACGCTGCCGGGTGTTCCCTTCATCGGGAGCGGTCCGTGATCGGGATTGTGCCGTCCGGACGAAATGGACCGTGCGATCGCCGACGTACTTCCGCAACGGGAACGAGGCCGTCCAACAATTCGTAGACAGCCTCGTTTCATTCGTTCCGTACCCTTTGGCAGATTTCCGCCCCTTTCCAAGAAAAAGATGAAAGACCTGTCGGACGGCCTCTTACACGAGCGGCCGCCACCCGTCCGGCCGCTACTTGAGCAGCGACTCCATGATCTGCACGGCATTGAGCGCCGCCCCTTTGCGGATCTGGTCGCTCACGCACCAGAACGCAATGCCGTTCGGACAGGCCAGATCCCGGCGGATCCGTCCCACATAAACGGGATCTTTCCCCGTGAGATAGAGCGGCATGGGGTAGACCTTACGCGCCGGCTCGTCCATCAGCACGACCCCCTCGGCCCGGGCGAACGCCTCGCGCACCTCCTCCACCGCGAGCGGACGCTCCGTCTCGGCCCAGATGCTCTCGGAATGGGCGCGCATCACGGGTACCCGCACGCAGGTAGCCGACACTTCGACGTCGGAGTGCATGATCTTGCGCGTCTAGTGGTACATATTCATCTCCTCCTTCGTATAGTCGTTGTCCATGAAGACGTCGATATGCGGGATCAGATTGTAGGCGAGCTGATAGGCGAACTTCCCGACCGTAGGCTCCGCTCCGCCCGCCAGCTCGCGGTGCTGCGTCTCCAGCTCGGCCATGCCCGAAGCGCCGGCACCGCTGGCCGACTGATACGTGGCCACACGCACGCGACGGACGTGCGACAGCTCTTCGATCGCGCGGAGCGCCACGACCATCTGGATCGTGGTGCAGTTGGGGTTGGCGATGATCCGCCGCGGCGCCCGCTTCGCATCGGCGGCATTCACCTCCGGTACGACCAGAGGCACGTCCGCATCCATGCGGAAAGCGCTCGAATTGTCGATCATCACCGTCCCATGCCGCGTGATCGTCTCCGCGAACTCGCGCGACGTACCCGCGCCGGCCGACACGAGCGCGAAGTCGACTCCGGCGAAATCGTCGTTATGTTGCAACCGCCGTACGGCGATCTCCCGGCCGCGAAACGCATATTTCCGTCCGGCGCTGCGCTCCGAACCGAAAAGCAGCAACTCGTCGAACGGCAGCGGCCGCTCCTCCAGAATCCTCAGAAATTCCTGACCCACGGCGCCGCTGGCGCCCACGATGGCTATTTTCATCCTCCTGACAATTTATTATAAAGTTCTCGTCGATCTCCGTTCTCCGTCCACGACCTGCGCCTGCGACCCGCACCTCCGGCTGCACGGCACAGACCTCTTCCGCCCGTGCGTGATTGCCGATCGCCTCTCTCCGGCTGTGCCGGCGCTGCTCTTGCCGGAAGAGGCTCGGCACCGGCCCGCCGCCGCGCAACAGCGTTCGTCAATCGAAAAAGGCGTCGTCCTCGTCGATTCCCAGTTCGAACGCCCGTTCCTCCATTGCATCGGGATCGTCGCAATCGTAGCGGGGCATTTCGGCCGGCCGCACGAAACGGTCCGTCCTGCCGACGCCCAGCCGTCCGTCGTCGTAGACCTTCGACAGGAAATCGCCGACGATCGGCAGCGCCACCACGCTGCCCTCGCCGCGCGAGAGCAGGTGCACCGACTGATCTTCGCCTCCGCCCCACGATCCCATCACCAGCTTCGGAGCGACCGCCACGAACCATGCGTCGCGGTTCTTGTTCGATGTACCCGTCTTGCCGCCGATCTCCACGCCGTCGAGTTTGTAGCCCCACTTCAGCCGGCCGGCCGTGCCGCCGCTCACGACCCCTTCGAGCATGGTGAGCATGGTGTAGGCCGTCTGTTCGCTGATGGCGTCCTGCGACTGCGGAATGAAGGTCGCCAGCACGTTGCCCTGCCGGTCCTCGATGCGTGTAACGAAGATCGGTTCGTTGTACACGCCTTCGTTGGCGAAGGTCGAGAAGGCGCTGACCAGCTCGAAGACATTCGACTCCGACGAACCCACGCACAACGCCGGTACGGGGTCGATGAAACTGCGGATACCCATGTTGTGAATGAAGTCGGCGACCGCTGCCGGCTGCTTGGCCTGCTTCATGATCCACGCCGAGTAGTTGTTGCGGCTTCGGGCAAGGCCCCAGCTCAGCGGATGCAGCGCTCCGTCGTACTCCACACGGCCCGCCTCCTTGGGCGACCATGCCGTGCCGTTGGCCGTCTCGATCGTAACGGGCAGATTCGGCACGAGCGTACAGGGCGTCATGCCCAGATGATCGATGGCGAAGGTGTAGACGAAGGGTTTGATCGTCGAGCCGATCTGCCGCTTGCCCTGCTTGGCCATGTCGTACTTGAAATAGCGGAAGTTGGGACCGCCGACATAGGCTTTCACATGGCCCGAACGGGGATCCATCGCCACGAACGCCGCACGCATGATCCGCTTGTGGTGGAGGATCGAGTCGCGCGGGGTCATCACCGTATCGCGGTCGCCCCGGTAGGTGAAGACCTTCATCGCTACGGGCCGGTCGAACGAAGCCTCGATCTCCGCACGGCTCGCGCCCGCCTTCTTCATCTCGCGATAGCGGTCCGACCCGACGATCGCACGCCGCACGATCTTCTCGCGTTCGGCCTTGTCCGTGTCGAGGAACAGCACCTTCGTGCGGCGGTACTGCGCATCCATCGCCGGCTGGATCACCTTCTCCAGCTGCCGCTGCACGGCCTGTTCGGCGTAGGTCTGCATGCGCGAGTCGATCGTGGTGTAGATCTTCAGACCGTCGCGGTAGATGTTGTAGGGCGTGCCGTCGGCCTTGCGGTTCTTGCGGCACCAGCCGTAGAGCGGATTCTCCTCGTAGAGCCGCACGGCCTCTTCGTAGTCCCACTCGGTGTAGAACTGATTGCGGCGGGGCTTCTCGGCATTCATCACGAGCCGCAGCATCTCGCGGAAGTAGGTGGCCGTACCCTCGTTGTGCGACACGGGTTTGTAGTTCAGCACGATCGGCAGTGCGCCGATCGAATCCCGCTCGTGTTCCGTCAGAGCCCCTGCGGCCTCCATGCGCGCCAGCACCAGATTGCGGCGCGCCAGCGCATTGTCGGGATTCCGCACGGGCGAATAGCGCGTCGGAGCGTTCACCACGCCGACCAGCACCGCGGCCTCCTGCACGTTCAGTTCGTGCGGCTCCTTGTTGAAAAAGGTGTGGGCCGCCGACCTGATGCCGTAGGCGTTCGACCCGTACTCCACCGTATTGAGGTACATGGCCGCGATCTCCTCCTTCGTGTAGTTGTATTCGAGCTTGAGGGCCGTGATCCACTCCTTGAACTTCGAGAGCACGAGTTTCATCGTGCGGCCGTTCCGGCCGCGGCTCACCGTATCGCGCGGAAAGAGGTTCTTGGCGAGCTGCTGCGTGATGGTCGAGCCGCCGCCCTGCGATGAGTTGCGCAGCGCGATGGTCTTCACTCCCACCCGCACGAGCGACGGGATGTCGACCCCCGCATGGCTGCGGAACCGCACGTCCTCCGTGGCGATGAGCGCCGCGACGATGGGCGGCACCTCGTGGCCGCCGAGCCGGATGCGGAGCGTCGAATCCTCGGGGAAGAGCTCTTCGTACTGCACATAGGAGCGGTTCTGCACGAAGAAGGTGCCGATCACCTTGCCGTCTGCGGAGTAGATCTCCGTCGCAAGGTTGCTTTTCGGGTTCTCCAGCTCTTCGAACGACGGCAGGCGACCGAACAGGCCGCAGGCCGTGAGCAGCAGCATCGCCAGCAGCAACGCGCAGGGCGTCATCGCAGCGATCCACAGCCATTTGACGGTTCGTGAGGATATTCGCGTTTTTTTCTCAGATGTCATAAACCGGAATTTGGTACAAAATTACGAAATAATCGGGACCTGCGTCTCATTCTCCGCAAAAATCGCCCCGTCAGAACGGAAGTCCGAATCCGGCGCCGACCCACACGCCTCCGTTGCTGGGTTTGTAGACCGAGAGTTTCACGCTCGCGGTCGCCGATGCAGGCTGCCGGAACACATTCACGTCGAAGACCACGTCGCCTCCGTAGGACCACAGGCGCCGCCATCGTTCGCGGCCTCCGCCGAAATAGCGGAACTGTGCGAAGTCGCCGCCCAGATTCAGGCGTATGCGCTTGAAATAGAGCACCGAGGAGATTCCCCCTTCGGGATAGCACAGCGGGAACTGATAATCGACCGACAGAGCCGTGTAGTCGTCGCTGCGGATTTACGCAACATCCCCCCCGCGCCGCAAAAGCCCCGTGGCCCCGGAGGTGACGGAGGTCACCCCCGAAGGCACTCTGTAACCCCCGCAAGAGGTCTGATAGGCCGCCGCGACCGAGAGGGAGTTGTGGGCGAAGAATCCCGGAGTGTAGACCCGTCCGTAAAGCGAGATGAGGTCGCTGAAGTGTTCGTCCGCCGGATTGAACGCATAGTTGGCGCTCAGCGTATAGCTCCACGGCGACACGAAGTCGCGGTGCGCGGCCTGCACGGCATCCGACCAGCCGACGCCGAACGTCAGCTTGTGCAGTCCTTTGCGGAACCCGATGTTCTCGATGTTCGTGATGGCGCCGGTCTCCTTGTCGAAGCGCAGTTCGCCGACCTTCGCCACCATGCCGTTCGAAAAGTTCCAGCCCGCCGAGACCGAGAGCCGGCGTGTGTGGTAGCCCCGCTGGAAGTAGAGCGGCAGCGTCGCGGCAGCTCCCACGGAGTAGTAGCGGTCGGGGCTGGGGCGTTTCTGATATACGTCCGCGCCGGTCTCCGGATCGGTCTGCATCAACGAATAGAACACTTGATTTCCGCCGTAGGCGCCGTCGACGTCGAGTTGTACGCCCAGCCCGAAATAGCGGAGCGCAGCCCGCACGAGCGAACCTTCGCTGCGGTTCCAGCCATAGGAGACGAACCCCTCGGCATTCGAAAGCAGGTTCTGCGAGACGAGCGTTACGCCCACGTTGAGATTCACATTGTGCTCGTCGACCAGTTCGAACGGATCGAATGCCAGCGGCATCCAGCTGTGGAATTTCACGAGCGTCGGGATCTTGCGGTAGCGACGCGCACGGTGTTTCGCATACTGCGCCGCGGAATCTGCTGCCGTGAAGCGCACCGTATCGAGGTTCACCACCTTCCACCGCCGGCGCGGCGGATTCACCACGTTGCGGGGCAGACGTGCGAAAGCCACCGTATCGGGACCGGCCTGCGCCGTCTGCACGGCCACACGGTAGCCGCGGCGGGTGTAATTCGTCAGCAGCGTCGCTCCGCTGCCGTCCGGCGCCGGCGAGAAAGAGCCGTAGGCCGAAGTCGTGAGGCGTCGCTCTTCGCCGGTCGACAGATCGAGACAGTGGGCCTCGTCGCGCCCCGTGGCGATCGACCCGAAGTAGAGCTTCCCGCCGCCGGCCCTCAGATCGCTCAGGGTTACGTAAGCCCCGGGACGCAGCGGACGAATCCCCGTCTGCTCCACCCGGCCGGGCCACATGCCCGAGTCGTCGGTGATGAGCACATAGAGCGCATCGGTCGTGTCGTCCCACGCCAGTCCGTGAATCTCGGAGCGGGGCGGAGCGGGCGTTCGGCGCTCGCAGCCTTTGGCGTCCGTGCGGACCACCGCGAAACTGCCGTCGGGCCGGTATTCGACCCAAGCGAGCAGCGAATCCCGCACCACGGCGGGATAGAGCGCGTTGCGTCTGCCTGCAACGGTCCGCGGACGTCCGTCGGCGAGGTCCATATAGCAGAGCTGCGAATTTACGCGCTGCTCGAACAGCAGCGAACGACGGTACTCCGTCCACCAGACGCGGCCTCCGCCCACCGCAGGCCGGGTCGAGACCGACCCCGTGCAGGCGATCCGCTCCTCGGCGCCCGTGCGGCGGTCGATGCGCACGAAACGGGTCGCCCGGTCGAAGTCCGTTTTCAGCGCCAGCACCGCCGTATCGCCCAGCGGCAGAGGCCAGCGGTAGGTCGTATAATTGCGCTCCGGCAGCGGAGTGAGCGGTGCGGCCGAATCCTCTTGCGGCGGAAGCGATGCCCACCAAGACGCCAGATCGGAGAACGTAGCGCGGAACAGGTCGTCCACGCTCGTGCCGTAGAACTTTTTGAGCGCCACGGGATTCGTAAAGAACAGATAGGGGTTGCGGACGCTGAACCGCGCCACCTTGTCCCAGATGTTCTCGCCGTAGCGCGTGTAGGCATAGGAACAGATCTGATAGCCCAGCTGGTAGTGGTCGGGCACCATGTCGCGGTAGGAGCCGCAAAACCACTTGTCGATATTGCCTCCCGCGGCCGCGAGGTCGCCCATGGCGCGGTATTCGAGCGTGAAACGGGGCTGGAGGCCGCGTCCGAAGGAGGACATCTCGGTCTCGGACATCACGGCATCCCCCTCCATCGCCCAAATGGGCATGAAGAGCAGTCCGATGGTCGAACCCTGCTGCCCCAGAAGCCAGCTCGCCGCCTTGATCACGCCGCGGTTGAGGTTGTTGTACTGCACGGCGTGGCGGTACTCGTGGGCCACGAGTTGCTTGAGCCACGGCATCGAATAGCCGTCCACCGCCGGCGAGGTGAGGAACTCCACCCGCTTGGGGAGCCACATCACCAATCCGTTCGAGCGGAAATTCTCGGGGTGCATGACGAACGGGATGGGCATCGGTCCGTGGCGGAACCCGTAGCCGATCGACGGCTTCACCGCCTCGATGTAGAAGAGCGTCCGCCGCGCGGCGTCGCGCACCGTATCGGGGTAGATGACCCGCACGTCGGGCGTACGCACCGTCTCCCAGCGCAGCGACGCCGCGTCGGAGCCCCATGTGTAATACTGCGCCGCCGCATGCTGCGCGAAGCAGAGCGCGACCAATGCGGCGAGGATATGGGCCAGCCGCCTCAACTGCCCGCCTTTTTGGTCCGGACATATCCGGCTTCGAGCAGAAGACCGACCACGCGGTCGCGGTGGTCGCCCTGCACGATGATCTCGCCCTGCTTCACGGCGCCGCCCACGCCGCACCGGGTTTTCAGCAGACGCCCCAGCTCCTGCAAGTCGGCCTCCGCGCCGACGAAGCCGCGCACGAGCGTCGCCGTCTTGCCCGCCCGCTGCCGGCGGTCGAGCCACACGCGCAACTCCTGCCG
>ERZ1090879.1269-NODE-1270-length-14127-cov-4.361001_pt1 | contig 14127 bp, 10 predicted proteins | sample MGYA00478472_ERZ1090879 | MGnify/ENA primary metagenome ERZ1090879 (study PRJEB33644, sample SAMEA5815723) | chicken gut metagenome | biome: Chicken; feature: Gastrointestinal Tract; material: Caecum | place: Ireland | collected 2019-01-01 | study: A study of...
GCCCCTGCTCGCCGGAAATCCGCTCTACGATTGGACGCATCTCGAGCTTCGGCGCATCTATGGGATCGACGAGCCCCTCAACGCCGGGAGCGCGGCGCGCATTTACCGGCAGGCGAACGAAAAACCCGTCACGGTGCGCGGGCTTCTGAAGCAGTTCCGCGTGCAGTTCGTGGCAACCACGGACGATCCCGCGGACGATCTTGCGGCGCACGGCGAATACGGCGGAACGCTGGTTTCGCCGACCTTCCGCCCCGATAAGCTCTATGATCCGGACGATGGGTATCTGGAAAAGCTCGGCGCGGCGGCGGGTGTGCGCATCGGCTCGCTCGACGACCTTCTGGAGGCGCTGACGCGTCGGCTGGACTATTTTGTTTCCAAGGGCTGCCGCATTTCCGATCACGGATTTGCAAAATTTCCCGAACGGTACGCCGATCATGCGGAAGCGAAGGAGCTGTTCATGGCGCGCGGCACGCTTACGCCCGCGCAGAAGGACGCCTTTTTCGGATTTCTTCTTGTCTGGCTTGCGCGCGAGTACGGAAAGCGCGGACTGCTCATGCAGATGCATTTTTCCGTCATGCGCAACTGCAACGCGCGCATGTTCGCGCAGTGCGGCGCGGACGCCGGGTTCGACCTGCCCGCCGCGGAACAGCCCGCCGAAGGTCTGGTGCGCTTTTTGGGACAGCTTTCGGACGAGGAGCGCCCCGAGACCGTGCTCTATACGCTCAACGACGCCAATCTTCCCGCGCTCGCCGCGGCGACGGGCGCCTTCCGCAAGGTGCGCATGGGCGCGGCGTGGTGGTTCAACGATACCGTGCAGGGCATCCGCAAAAACCTGCGCACGGTCATGGAATATTCCGTACTCGGCACCAATCTCGGCATGCTGACGGACAGCCGCTCCTTTTCGAGCTACGTCCGTTTTGAGTTTTTCCGCCGCATTCTTGCGGACGAGCTGGGGACGCTCGTGCAGGAGGGGCGGTGCGATCTTGCAACGGCGCAGGCGGTCGCGCGCCGCGTGTGCTATGAAAACGCAAAGGAGGCGCTTCGGCTATGAAAATGACCTTTCGCTGGTACGGGGAGAAGGACAGCATTCCCCTGCAATATATCCGTCAGATCCCCAACATGTCCGGCGTGGTGACGGCGGTGTACGATACGCCCGTGGGCGAGGTATGGGAACCGGAAAAGATCTCCCGCCTCAAATACCTGTGCGATCAGGCGGGGCTGGAGATGGAAGTCATCGAGTCCGTCCCCGTGCATGAGGACATCAAGCTGGGCAAGCCCTCGCGCGATCGGCTGATCGCCAACTATGCGCAGACCATCCGCAACTTGGGCAAAGCGGGGGTGAAGTGCATCTGCTACAACTTCATGCCCGTGTTCGACTGGCTGCGCACCGATCTGAAGACGCCCGCTTCGGACGGCAGCAATTCCCTTTCCTACAATCATGAAACGCTCTTAAAGCTCGATCCCAAGAATCTGCACCTTCCCGGCTGGGACGAGAGCTACACGACGGACGAGCTGAACGGACTGCTCGCAGAATACAAAAACGTTTCGCATGAACAGCTCTTTGAAAATCTTGTCTACTTTTTGAACGGCATTATGCCCGCTTGCGACGAGACGGGGATCGACATGGCGATTCACCCGGACGATCCGCCGTGGGATATGTTCGGGCTGCCCCGCATCATCACGGGGGAGGAAAGTTACGAAAAGCTGTTCGCTGCCGTACCCAATAAGCACAACGGTATCACGTTCTGCACGGGAAGTCTGGGCGCGGGCAGATGGAACGATCTGCCCGAGATGGCGGCAAAGTACGCAAAGCGCATCTACTTTGCGCATATCCGCCAACTGAAGTACTGCGGCGAGACGGACTTCACCGAGGCGGGGCATTTGACGGGCGCTGGAAATCTCGACATTTACGGCATCGTCAAGGCGCTTGTGGAGAACGGATTTGAAGGGTACGTTCGTCCCGACCACGGCAGGAATATCTGGGGCGAGGACGGAAAGCCGGGCTACGGCTTATACGACCGTGCGCTCGGCGCGGCATACTTGAACGGACTGTTTGAGGCAATCGAAAAGGACAGGAGGTAAATCATGAAAATACCCTTTGAAGTAGATCTGAGCGAAAAGGTCATTGCGATCACGGGCGCAGGCGGCGTCATCTGCGGGGAGTTCGCGCGGGCGCTTGCCGCGTGCGGGGCGAAGGTCGCGCTTCTGGACATCAATTTCGACGCAGCCAAGAAGATCGCCGACGAGATCGGGGATAACGCGCTTGCCGTGCGGTGCAACTGCCTCGACAAGGCGAGCATTCAGGCGGCGAAGGAGGAAGTGAACGCGGCGTTCGGCAAGGTAAACTTCCTCATCAACGGCGCGGGCGGAAACAACCCGCGGGCGACGACGGACAACGAGACCGCGGACATGGGCGGGGGAAAAGACTTCTTCGCCCTCGAGGAGAGCGGCATCAAGTTCGTGTTCGACCTCAACATCACCACGGCGTTCCTCGTCACGCAGGTGTTCGCCGAGGACATGCTGGAGACGGGCGGGAACATCATCAATATCAGTTCGATGAACGCCTATCGCCCGCTCACCAAAATTCCCGCATACTCCGCGGCAAAGGCGGGCATCTCCAACTTCACGCAGTGGCTTGCGGTGCATTTTGCGTCAAAGGGCATCCGCTGCAATGCGATCGCGCCCGGGTTCTTCGTGACCAACCAGAACCGCGATCTGCTGTTCAATAAGGACGGCACGCCAACGGCGCGCACGGGCAAGATCCTGGCGGCGACGCCCATGAAGAAATTCGGGGAAGTGGACGATCTGCTGGGCGCGCTTTTGTGGCTCGCGGACGATGCTGCCAGCGGGTTTGTGACGGGAACGGTGATTCCCGTGGACGGCGGATTCTCTGCATATTCGGGGGTTTGAGTTCGCATGCATCGCGGCATACTGTGTCGCGCTGCGGGAATCCTCGGTTGCTTACGTCTTTGTAAGCGCCCGTCGGATTGTCCTCGCGCTTCTTGTCTGCCGTGCGCCTGCTTGCTCAAACCAAGTTTTGTTCGCATGCATCGCGGCATACTGTGTCGCACTGCGGGCATTTTGTCTGCGGACGTTTCGGGAACTTCTTATATCCGTGAGAGGTGAAGTATGTTGAAAAAATTCGGTGTGATCCCTGTTGTGACGCTGGCGCGGGAGGCGGATGCCGTTCCCGTGCTCGGCGCGCTGCAAAGGGGCGGGCTGCCCGTTGCGGAGATCTGTTTCCGCACCGATTGCGCCGCAGCGTGCATCGCACGGGGGCGCAAAGCGTTCCCCGATCTGTGCATCGGCGCGGGGACCGTCCTCGACGGCGCGCAGTGCGTTCGGGCGCTGGAAGCGGGCGCGCAGTTTATTGTCTCGCCCGGGTTTTCCGAGGAAGCCGCCGCAGTCTGCGCGGCGCGAAAGGTGTTTTATCTTCCCGGCTGTGCCACGCCCACCGAGATCATGCGCGCGCTTGCGGCGGGACTGACGACGCTCAAATTTTTCCCCGCCGACGTATACGGCGGTCTTCCCGCGATCCGCGCGCTTTCCGCGGCGTTCCCGCAGGTGCGGTTCGTGCCGACGGGCGGCGTGAACGAGCGCAATCTTCCGGAGTATCTCTCCTTTGAAAAGATCGACGCCGTGGGCGGCAGCTGGCTTGCCAAGGGAACGCCCGAAGAAATCGAAGAAAAGGCGCGCCGCGCCGTGCAGATCGTGCGGGAGGTGCGTCCGTGAGAGTCGTTACGCTGGGGGAACTTTTGCTCCGTCTTTCCCCCGAAGGATATGCAAGGTTTGTGCAGGCGGACCGTTTCAATGCGACGTACGGCGGTGCCGAGGCAAACGTTGCCGCGCTGCTCGCCCGTCTCGGCGCGCAGGCATTTTTTGTGACCAAACTTCCCGCGCATGAGATCGGGCAGGCGGCGCTCGACGCGCTCCGCCGCTGGGGGGTGGACGTCTCGCACGTCGTGCGCGGCGGCGCACGGCTCGGGTTGTACTATCTGGAAAAGGGCGCGTCTCAGCGCGCGGGAAAGGTGATCTACGACAGAGCGGATTCCGCGTTTGCCTGTTCGTCGCCCGAGGAATACGATTGGTCCGCGATCTTCGCGGGGGCGGACTGGTTTCATTTTACGGGGATCACGCCTGCGCTGGGCGAGCGTGCCGAAGCCGTTGTCCGCAGAGCGTGCGCGGAGGCGAAGGCGCGCGGCGTCACGGTCTCCTGCGATCTCAATTACCGCGCCACGCTGTGGCCGCGGGAGCGGGCGCGCACCGTCTTGTCGCAGCTCATGGAGAATGTCGACGTGTGCATTTCCAATGCCGATCAGGTCCTCGACGTGTTCGGCATGCGTGCGCAGGGGACGGGGAACGAACGCGACGCGGCGCTTGCAGAGCAGCTTGCGCAGACGTTCGGGCTGCGCGCCGTGGCGCTTACGCGGCGCAAATCCGTTTCTGCAAGCGAAAATTATTTTTCGGGGATGCTGTGGGACGGCGACGCGGCGTTTTCGCGGGAGTACGACATGTATATCGTCGATCGCGTGGGCGGCGGCGACGCCTTTGCGGGCGGGCTGATCTACGCGCTCTGCGGCGGTGAACCGGCGCAGCAGGCGATCGAATTCGCGGCGGCGGCAGGCTGTCTCAAACACACGATCGAGGGCGATATTTGTCTTGTAAGCGAACAGGAGGTCCGCTCCCTTGCGGGCGGTGCGGCGGACGGCAGAGTCCGCAGATGATCCAAGATAAAAGCAGGGCTTTCCGACGGTTACGGAAAGTCCTGCTTTTTTATGGGAAATTGCGGGCGGGTAGGCGCATAAAACAGCCAATAGGGACATTATTTGCGCATAAATGAAAAAATATATTTACAAGGGTTTCGGATTCCCCTATACTCAGGGTGCGATTTTCGCAAGACGAATGTTAACGGAAAGGATCTGAATTTATGTTGTTTACGGAAAAAAACGGCAGCCGCGAAGCATACGCCAAGGATCCCGCGGTCATCCGGTGGAAGGACGGAAAGTACTATCTGTATTTTTCCTCTTACTATGCGGACGGCGGGCGGGAGCGTCTCGGGATCGGGATCGCCGTCTCGGATGACATGGAGCACTGGACGAGCGTGGGGCACATTCCCTATACGCAGCCCTGCGAGCAGAACGGCATCGGCGCGCCTGCGGCGATCGTGCTCGGGGACGCGATCCATCTCTTTTATCAGAGCTACGGCAATCAGGCGCGCGACGCCATCTGCCACGCGACGAGCACGGACGGCGTACATTTTGAAAAGGATCCGACCAATCCGGTCTTCCGTCCGTCGGAGGACTGGTGCGTGGGGCGGGCGATCGACGCGGACGTGGTGCCCTTCGGGAATCGGCTGCTGCTGTATTTTGCGACGCGCGATCACGCGATGCGGGTGCAGAAGATCGGCGTTGCCGCCGCAGAGTTGAACGGGACGTTTTCGCGCGGCGCATGGGAACAGCTTGCCGCGTATCCCGTGCTGACGCCCGAATACGATTGGGAGGGCGAGTGCGTCGAAGCGCCCGCGGCGCTCGAGCAGGACGGAAAGGTGTATCTGTTCTACGGCGGCGCGTACAACTGTTCGCCGCAGCAGATCGGCGTCGCCGTCTCCGATGACGGGATCGGATTTAAAAAACTGTTTGACCGCCCCTTTATTCCCGCGGGCAAGGCGGGCGAATGGAACAGCAGCGAATCAGGGCATCCCTATGTCTACAGGGACGGCGACGGCGCGGTCTGGCTGTTCTATCAGGGTTCTCCGGACATGGGCAGGAGCTGGTATCTCACGCGCTGCCGCATCGGGTTCCGGGACGGCGTTCCCTACGTCTGTTCATGAGCTGCCGCGCTCGGTCTCCGCGTCCGCAAAGGGATTTTTTTCCTGCGAGCGGATGCATTCCGAGGGCGTCTGCCCGAAGCGCAGTTTGAACTGACGGGAAAAATATTTGACGTTGGCGAACGAGAGCCGTTCCGCGACCTCTCCCACGTTGAGAAAGGTGGTCGTGAACAGCACGCGCGCTGCGTCGAGCTTTTTGTCGAGCGCGTAGCGGATGGGGGAAACGCCGTATTTTGCCTTGAACAGCCGCTCCGTCTGCGAGACGGAACGATGCACCGTGCCCGCCAGCTCCGCAAGGGAAAAGCGCTCGTAAATGTTGTGGTCGATATAGCTGCGGATGAGGTCCGCGGGGTGCATGCCGGTAGAGGAGAGGGCGAAGTCGGGCGGCGCAATGAGCTGGATGAGCCGCAGGATGCAGCAGGTCAGTTCGGTATACGCTTCCTGCGTCGGTTGTCCGCCGCAGCGTTCGATGATCCCGAATGCCCGTTCAAAGACGTCGCGCGCCTGCGTGTGCGCCACAATGACGCTCTCCGTCACGCCGTGCGCGGAGAGCATCGCGTCCACAAGCGATCCGTTCACGACCAGAAAGAGTTTTTCGTAGGGCTCTTTGCGGTCCGCGTAATAGACATGCTGCTGCAGCTTGTTCAGAAAAAACAGATCGCCCGCGCCGACGCGGTACGTCTTGTCCCTCGTCTCGATGTATCCCGTGCCGGACAGGACGAATTCGAAGTTGTAGCGGTCCCACACCGAACCGTCCTTGTAGGAATGGTGGATGATATAGTTGGGATTGGGCAGCGTTCTGCCCGCCATGGCAAGGCAGAAGAAATCGTTGGCGTACGTGCGTTCGTCGAGGTAGATGATCTCGTTTTTGCGGTTGTATCTCATGGCACGATTATAGCACGGCGGCAGACGGATGTCAATGCGGAAAAAGAAGTCTGAATTGTGAAAAAAATGGAAAAATCAGGCATTTTATGCGCAGATAGTGCACTATTATGGCGAAATCGTGTGTTTACGGTGTCTGTGAAATATGCTATACTTTGAGTATGGGAAATCATCCCCCCGCGCCTGCGGGGTATAAGGAGGAACATATGATGAAGAAAAAACTGTGTCTGCTGCTCGCTTCCGCGGTCGTCGGGACGGCGGCGCTCGGAATGTTTGGCGGATGCGGGGGCGGATCGGATATTACGTTTGACGACGACGGCAATATCATCCCGTCCGATTCGACCACCATCATCAACTTCTGGGGCTGGGCGGATAAGTATGAGGAAGCTGCGTTCAATCAGCTCGTTGAAAACTTCAATAAGAAATACGAGGGCGTCATCCGCGTCAATTACACGCCCAAGAGCACGAGCGGTTACAGCGAAAATTTCGTCGTCAACATGATCGGCGGGCCCGACGTGGCGTATGCGGCGGAAAATTATTTCAAGAGCTATGTCGATCAGGGCGCGCTCTATGACGTCACGCAGTTTTACGAAGAGAGCCTTGCGAACTGGGAATCTTCGGGCGGACAGAACGGTCTGGACGCCGCCGACATGCTGCCCTATACCACCGAGCGCTACCGCTATGATCCCGAGACGACGACGTCCAATGCGGACGATCCGCTCTACGGCGTTGCCAAGGATCTCGCGCCCACGGCGATCTATTTCAACGAAAAGTTTTTTACGGCGGCAGGGATCAATGTCATCAACGAGACGGAGGAATCCATCCGCGCGTGGAACGAAGCCAACCCGACCGACAAGAAAAAGATCATGGCGTTCTACGAAGAGGACGGGCAGTACTACTTCAACAAGGCGATCGCCATGAGCTGGCAGGAATGCGTCGATCTTGCGAAACTCTTGCAGACGCCCGCCGCGCAGGGCGGCGGGGGAGCCGAATACGGGTTCTTCAGCGAATGGTGGTTCAATTACGGATTCACCGTCGGCGGCGACTGTATCGAATATATCCCCTCGGACGACGAAGCGTTCGAGGGCAACGCGGACGAATTCAACGGCGGGTACTGGAAGTTTACGCTTGCAGACGAGAGCAAGAACTATATCGTCAAAGACGATGCGGCGCCTATTGAAGTCAACGGAAATTCCTATGCGGCGGGGGAGATCGTCTCCTATACCGACAAGGACGATCTGACGGAGGAACAGAAGGCGAGCTGCAACGAACTGCCCTCCCAGCGGGAAGCGTTCACCGAATTCGTACGCCTTTCGCAGAATCCCGACGAGCTTGTGGACAACGCTCGGGGCGTCTATGCGGATGTGAGCGACTTTTACGGCGCGGACGCGAACGGCGACCTGTACGGGTACGGCGTCGCGCCCGATCCCAAGGATATGAGCGAGAACAAGAACGCGTTCTTCTCCTCGGGCAAGGTCGCCATGCTCGTCTCCACGGCCTCCGTGCAGCGGCAGTTTACCGAGAACATGCGCGGCGAGAACAGCTTCGACGTCGCGCCCATGCTCGTCTACAAGGAGTATTCCGCGGACGGCACGGAAGTGCTCGTGCACGGCACGGAGGGCGCGCACAGCGGATCGGTCGCCATTGTCATGAACGCGAATACCCGCTATCCCAACGCGAGCTGGCTCTTCATGGAATATATCGCGAGCAAGGAAGGGCAGGAGATCCAGGCAGAGCAGGGCTTTGCCTGCCCCTACTACGAATCGCTCGCCTATGACGAAGACGGCGCGTTTCTGAACAGCGCCTACGCGGCGGACAACGCCGTCGTGTTTGCGCGGGCGACCGCTTACGAGACGCCCGGCGACTGGTGGTATCTGAAGGACAAGAAGTGGATCGACGACTGGGCGGGCGTGCTCAACACCCACGTGCGCAACGGGGACATGAGCCTGACCGACTTCTACCGCTGCCCCGAATATCTCGCCACGCAGTCCCTGCTCAACGAGTACACGAAAAAATAATCCGAGGTGCGCACTATGGAGCAAACGAAAGCATACGCGGCTGCGGGCGGCAGGAGACGCCCCGCCGGCGGCGAGCCGAAAGCGCATCGCAGCAAACGGGCGCGCAACGAGGAGATCTGCGGGACCATCATGGGCGCGCTGCCCGTTGTATCCGTTCTCCTGTTCAGCGTCGTTCCCATGGCGCTTGCGATCGTGATGGCGTTCTTCGACATGCGCACGCCCGTCTCCTTCAACGGCGCGGAGTTTGTGCTGTTCGACAATTTTGCGGAGGTGTTTTCCGATCCCAACTTCGGCACGGCGATCGTCAATACGCTCGTGTATTCGCTCACGCTGCCCATTTCGCTCGTGCTCGCGCTGTTTATCGCGGCAGCGCTCAACGCAACAATCAAGGGGACGGGGATCTTCCGCGTCATTCTGTTCCTTCCCTTCATCTGTTCGTCGGTGGCGATCGTCTTCGTCTGGAAGTGGCTGTTCAACACCAACTACGGCGTGCTCAATTCCATGCTCGGCACGCAGGTCGGCTGGCTGGATTCCCCGTGGATGTTCCGGATTTCGCTCATCGTCATGATGGTGTGGGCGCAGACGGGCTACAAAGTCATCCTGCTTTCGGCAAGCCTGACTTCGGTCAACCGCGCATACTATGAGGCGGCGGAGCTGGACGGGGCGAACCGCTGGCAGAAATTCGCGCATATCACGGTGCCGGCCGTCAGCCCGACGCTGTTCTTCCTGCTCGTGACGGGATTCATCAGCATCCTGCAGCTCTTCAGCGAAGTACAGGTCATGGATCCGACGGGCGGACAGTCCATCGACTACGCCGCGCTCACCGTCGTGTTCTATATCTACAGACAGGGTTTTCACTACAATGCCATGGGCGTCGCCGCCGCCGCGTCCTGGATTTTGACGCTCATCGTGCTCGTGGTCACGGTGTTCAATTTCAAGATCTCCAAACTGTGGGTGAAATATGACTGAGCGTTCCGTCGATCTGCGCGTCAACAGACGCGCCAAATGCAAGCGCTTTGCGGGAAAGGCGGCGGTCTATCTCTTTCTCGCGTTCATGGCGTTTCTCGTCGTGTTGCCGTTCTGGATCGCGCTCATCACCTCGTTCAAATATCCCGCGGAAGCGAACAGCCTCGACTTTACCTGGTGGCCCGCGGAATTTACGTTCAACGGATATAAGGACGTCTTCACCTACCGCGGCGGCAATACGGTGCAGATGCCGCTGCTCATCCTCGGATTTCTGAACACGCTCTGGATGTATCTTCCCCGCGCCGTCATTGCCACGGTGCTTGCGGGCATGGCGGGGTACGCCTACGCCAAACTGCGTTTCCGCGCCAAGGGGGCAATGTTCGCCTTTCTCATGACGACCATGATGATCCCCGGCGTCATTACGCTCGTTCCGTCCTATCTGCTGTTCTATTACTACAATTGGCTGAACACGCCGCTGCCCGTTATCTTGCCTGGGCTCTTGGGCGGGGTTTCGAGCGTGTTCTTCCTGCGGCAGTACTATGCGGGCGTGCCGTCCGACATGATGGACGCCGCCGAAGTGGACGGGCTCGGATTTTTCGGGATCTACTTCCGCATCATGCTGCCCATCGCGATGCCCGCGTTCTGGGCGCAGTTTGTGCTTGCATTCGTCACGGGTTACAACGAATACCTCGGACCGATGCTCTACTTAAAGGACGCTTCGCTGCTCACGCTGCAGCTTGCCCTGCAGCAGTTTGCAAGTTCGCGGCAGACATCCGATCCCGGCGCCGTCATGGCGGGGACGCTGGTGGCGGTCATTCCGACCATCGCGCTGTTCGTGTTCGCACAGAAGTACTTTATTTCGGGCATCGTGACGTCCGGTCTCAAGCTCTGAAGGGCTGCAAACGATAAGGATAAGGAGGGAAGCAATGAACAACAAGACAAAGAGGATCGTGCCGCTCGCCGCGCTGTCGCTTTCGGCGCTCGTGCTGCTCGCCGGCTGCGGCGGAAGCACGTTCGAAGTGGAGCTCGGCTGGTCGGACGGGACGATCGCGCAGGAAAATACGACGGTCGGGGAGCGCGAATATGACGAATCGCTCTTTTACAGAAACGACGTCGCGCTTCGTCAGGTCGCCGATCCCACCGTCGTCTGGACGGAGGAGGATGGCGGCACGCTCTATCTGTACGGCACGAGTAACACGCTCTCCACGCGCGGCATCGGCGTCTGGCAGTCCACGGACGGCGTCCATTGGGACAGCGCGGGCGTCGCGTTCGAGCCGGAAACGTCGTCGTGGAGCTATGCGAGCCTCTGGGCGCCGGAAGTCGTCTGCCATGACGGGACGTATTACATGACCTATTCCGCGCGCAACAGCAATACCTTTGCGTCGGGCGGATCGTACTATGCGAACACCTATATCGGGCTTGCGTATGCCGAAAGCCCGCTCGGACCGTTCGTGCAGTGGACGGGGACGAACGCCAACGGCGATGCGATCGGTTTGGGCGATCCCGTTTTCGATCCCGCCAAGATCACCGCGCTCGACGGCGTCGCCTGCGAAGCGGGGACGTATGCCCGTCTCCGGTTCCTCGACTCCTGCTATTTCGTGGACGACGACGGACAGATCTATCTGTATCTGACGCGCGGGCAGGACCGCTATAATATCCTCGATTCCGCACTCGATGCGCGTTTTGACGCGGACGAGTCGGAGATCTGGGTTGTCAGGTGCAAGGATTTTGCCTCGCCCGATTATTCCACCGTCACGCGGCTCACCTCCGTGGGGTACAGCACCGTGGACGGCGGGACGGAAAACGACATCGACGCGGAGCGCGCTGCGACGGACCGCATCAACGAAGGACCGCAGATGTACCGCAGAGGGGACGCCTATTATCTCATCTATTCCGTGGGCAGCACGTCGTCCAACCTCTATTCGGTGGCGCAGGCGGTCGGTTCTTCGCCGATGGGCCCTTTCACCAAACTCTCCAAGGCGGAGGGCGGGCTGGTGCTCGGCACGGAGATGAACTGGATCCAGAACGCCGGAACGGGGCACTGCTGCCTGACGGAGATCGGCGACGAGCTGTTCATCTTCTATCACGAAGGCGCGGACCGCTATACGATCGATCAGAGCAACCGTGCGATCTCCTACGTGCGCGCAGGCTTTTTGCGGAATGCGCAGGGGCAGGAAGTGCTCGTGGCAAACGGACCTTCCTCCTATTCCCTGCAGGCGCTGCCTGCGGCGATCAGCGGTTACAAAAATATCGCGCCCGAGGCGGAAGTTTCCGCCCAAGGGCTTGCGGAGGGCAGCAGCGCGGCGTATCTGAACGACGGGTTCTTTGCCTCGCATTCCTACGGAGCGGTCAGGGAAGCGGAGTTTGCTTCGGGCAGCGACGCGCAGATCACGCTCACGTTCGGCGACTGGCGCAAGGTGCGCGCGGTCATGCTCTACAACAGCATCGATTACAACAAGACCTTCTATCAGATCGCGCGCGTGGCGCTCGAAGTGCGCACGGAGAGCGGCGCGGAGGGCACGGCATATATTTCGGGGGCGGCGTTCTCCTTTGACGACAACACCTGCTATGCCTCGCAGGAGATCATGTTTGCGGGCAGCAACCTTGTGATGGAATTTGCCGAAGTCGAGGTGAAGAGCGTCACGATCACCTGCCGCGGGCCGATGGGCAGGGCGGGTGCGGCGGTCGGGGACGTCTGGGTGCTCGGCATATAAGGGAAGGGGAGGAAAAACACGATGAGAAAAAAACTGTTTGCTGGCGTGCTTGCGGCATGCGCCGCAATCTGCTTGACCGTTGCCGGCTGTGCCGCGCAGGCGACGCAGGAGGAGCTCGACCGCCTGCAGGGCGGCGTAACGATCGAAAATCCGCCGCACGAAAACGAGTATCTCGCGGGGATCACGCAGGATGCGGGCATGACGGTGGACGGGATCCTCGACGAGGACGTCTGGCAGGACAACGGCACCGCGTGGACGTTCGAACACGATTCTTCGACGGAAGATAACCCCGTCACGATGACGACGATGAGTCACCTCGGGGAAAACGGGCTGTACGTCGCCTTTGACGTCAAGGATACGGCATTCTATTATTCCTCGGACAGGAGAGCTTCGGGCAATACGTCGGTGGTTATGTATGTAGGCGCGTTCGAAGCGACGGAGTGGGACGGCAACAGTTTCCGCGTCTCCGTCGTGCCGACGGGTTCGGACAGCTGTCTTACGGAAGTGCGCACCTACCGCACCAAGAAGGCGGTCTACGAGGGCGCGGACAGGCTGAATGCAGAATGGGCGCTCTGGGAAAAGGCGCTGATCGCCGGGTGCCATATCGAGGGCGCGGGGATCAACACCAGTTTCAACGAGGGGTACTCCATCGAACTGTTCATTCCGTGGTCCCAGCTCGGGCTGAGCGCGACGCCCGAAGCCGTACAGTATATGACGGCATTCTATCATGTGGAATCGGAGGCGTCCGATGCGGACAACGTCTGGTCCAAATGCGAACCGAACGTCAGCACGACGGCGCTCGGGAGCTGGCTGGTCGCCGCCGAAGACGAGATCGGCCCCTATACGCAGATGGCGGACAAGCTCCTGACCGAGGCGGACGATTACATGACGGTGGACGGCGCGTTCGACGAAGACGTATGGGATCTTTCGGGCGAATTTGTGTATGAAGTGGACAAGCCCGCGAACAGCGTCTACGCGACGGTCGGCACGACGGCTTATTTTTCGGAAAAGGGCGTCTATCTCGCCGTGCGCGTGCGCGACAGCGAGATCTATGCGACGCCTGCGCGCGCCATCAACCTCAATACGGGGCTGGAGATCTGGGTGCAGGCTGCGGACGCGACGTGCGTGACGGCGGACTCCGTGGAACTGCGCATCGACGCTTTGGGCAGTGTGGCAAAGTATAACGGCAGGGAAAACAACGAGTTTGCTTCCGGTTATTTCAAATCGCTTTCGGCGGTCAGGCTGCTCGGCTGCGAGCAGGAAAACGGCGTGATCGCCTCGGACAGCGCAACGGGCTTCGATGCGGAGATCTTTATTCCGTATGAAGAACTCGGTCTGACCGAAAAGCCCGAAAGCCTCGCGGTCTATCCGCAGTACGTGCACGCAGAGGACATCGAGAATACGGTCAAACCCGGCTCCAACAGCGACGTGTGGTCATTCTGGCAGATCTCCTCGCAGTCTACGGCGAAGCGGGACAGCCGGAATGCGTTTGCTCGGCTGACGGACGGGGGATACCTGTCCGAACTGTCCGCCGACGATATTCTGTTCAACGCCGCCGACCTCGCTTCCGACGGCAGCTATTCCGCGGAGATGACGGTGGAACGGCAGTATGCGGGAACGCTTCTGAATTGTAACGTGACGGTGCTTCCTGCCGCCGTTTCGGGCGCGGTCTCCGCAACGGAAGGGGTGACGCTCACGGCAAACGGCAGCGGATATACGA
>ERZ1090879.1271-NODE-1272-length-14122-cov-5.790858_pt1 | contig 14122 bp, 13 predicted proteins | sample MGYA00478472_ERZ1090879 | MGnify/ENA primary metagenome ERZ1090879 (study PRJEB33644, sample SAMEA5815723) | chicken gut metagenome | biome: Chicken; feature: Gastrointestinal Tract; material: Caecum | place: Ireland | collected 2019-01-01 | study: A study of...
GCAGACGCTTTATAATAAGTTCGGCCTGCTTTATGTCCGCTCTGCCGCCGCTTGCGCGTTTGAGATAGCCGAAAAACGCGCCTATGGCTTTTTGCTTGCCGCCGCGATAGTCAGCCGCCGCCGCAGGATTTGCCGCTATCGCATCGCGACAAAGTTTTTCAAGCTGCTCATCGGAAATTTTATTCAAATCTCCCGCCGAAATGCAGTCCGAGGCGCGGCACCCGCTTTCAAGCATGCGCGAAATTGCCAGCTGTGCGGCAGTTATGGATATTCTGTCCTCGTCCGCGTAGCGTACCACCGTTGCAAATTCCTCTGCGGGAATTTTAATGTTGAAGGCAAGTTTGTCTTCCTCCGCGGGCAATGCCGAAAACACCGTGCCTGCAATGAGGTTGGCCGTATTTTTCGCTCCCGCGCCCATTGAAAGACAGCTTTCGAAATAGTCGCACACGGCGCGGTATTTTGTGAGCAGAGTTGCCGTATGGCCGCTGACGCCGAGGGATACATACCTCTCCCTGCGCTGCGCGGGAAGTTCGGGTATGGCCGCCCGCTCTGCCTGCAAGTCGCTTTCGGAAATTAAAATATCTGGAATATCGGGTTCGGTAAAATATCGGTAGTCGCGCGCACTCTCCTTGGTGCGCATGGCAACCGTGCGGCCGCTCTTTTCGTCAAAGCGCATTGTCGCCTGCTCCACGACCCCGCCGCCTTCAAGAATTGCCAACTGCCGCTCGTACTCGCTGCGCATTGCGCGCTCAGCAGTGCTCAACGAATTGAGGTTTTTTATCTCCGTACGCGTACCCTCCGCGCCGTCAACCGAAACAGAGATATTTACGTCGCAACGCAGAGAGCCCTCCTGCATGCGGCAGTCCGATACGCCCGCAAAGCGCAGAATGTTCTGCAACGACTCGATATATTCGCGCGCCTCCTGCGGGGAGGATATGTCAGGCCGCGTGACAATCTCTATCAGCGGAACGCCGCAACGGTTGTAATCGATAAAAGTTTTGTCGCCATCGTGAACAAGCTTACCGGCGTCCTCTTCAAGATGTATCCGTTCTATGCGGATAATTTTGCCGCTTTCAAGGCGGATAAAGCCGTCCTGGCAGACGGGGAGCGCCTCCTGCGAAATCTGGTAGGCCTTGGGAAGGTCGGGATAAAAATAGTTTTTGCGTGCAAAGCGGGTGCGGCTGTTTATTTTACAGTTGAGCGCAAGTCCCGCACGTATGCAGAGCTGCAACGCCTTTCTGTTGAGGACGGGAAGGGCGCCCGGCTGGCCTGTACATATGGGACAGCACAGCGTGTTTGGCGCGGCGCCGAATTTTGTTGAACAGCCGCAGAATACCTTTGTTGCGGTGGCAAGCTCCACGTGGGTCTCTATGCCGGATACCATTTTACAGTTCACTGAGCACCTCCCCGCAGAGTTTAACGCGCACATCTGCCGCGCGCTCATAAAAATGTGCAAGCGAAAGAGCAAGACTGTCTTTCATTCTTCCGCAGATTATCTGCATGCCTATCGGCAGACCGCCTTCTGTCAGTCCGCACGGCACGGACACGGCGGGCAGTCCCGCAAGGCTCGCGGGTACGGTGCATATATCGGCGCTGTACGCCTCCGCTGACGAGGGATTTCCGCCCTTATCAAAGGCGGCCGTGGGTGCGGTGGGCGTGATTATCGCGTCACATTCGCCGAAAATCTGTTCAAACGCGGAACAAATGCTTTCGCGCACGGCGCAGGCGCGGGCATAGTATCTGCTCTTGTACCCGCCAGAAAGCACAAACGTGCCCAGCATTATGCGGCGCTTTACTTCCCTGCCAAAGTATGCGGAACGCGTCTTTACCATCATTTCCTCCACGTCCGCACCTTCAATGCGCCGTCCGTAGCGCACGCCGTCATATCTGCCGAGGTTTGATGAGGCCTCTGCACAGCTTATCACATAATACGCCGAAAGCGCGGCGGAAAGATGAGGAAAACTTACCTCTTTTATGCGCGCTCCCGCTCGTTCGATAAGGCATATTGCCGCGCCAATTGCACTTTTAACTTCGTCCGAGACCATATCCGAAAAGAACTCGCGAGGGACGCCTACGGTAAGTTTTTTTATGTCAGTTTCAACAAGAGAGGGCGCAGACGGACTTTCAACCGAGGTCATATCAAGGCAATCTCTACCGCGGATTGCATCGTAGATTATGGCCGCATCCTCCGCGCTTGCCGCTATCGGTCCTATCTGGTCGAGCGAGGAGGCATAGGCTATAAGTCCGCTGCGCGATACCGTGCCGTACGTGGGGCGAAAGCCCGTAACGCCGCAGAATGACGCGGGCTGACGCACCGACCCGCCCGTATCAGAGCCGAGAGCAACAGCCGCAATGTCGGCAGCAACCGCCGCAGCACTTCCGCCCGAAGAGCCGCCCGCCGACTTACTTAAATTTACAGGATTTGACGGCGCGCCATAGCAGGATGTTTCCGAAGAGGAACCCATTGCAAATTCGTCCATATTGGTTTTGCCGAGCAGTATGGCGCCGCGCTCTTCCAGTCTGTGCACGGCATATGCGCTGTATAAGGGGACGTGCCCCTGCAGAATTTTTGAACAGCACGTTGTGGGTACGCCCTCCGTGCATATGTTGTCCTTTACGGCAACGGGTATGCCGCAGAGAATATCTCCGCAGCCGCCATCTATCATTTTCTGCGCCCGCTCCGCCTGCTTATAGCTCTGCCTGGCTGCAGTAAAGACATATGCATTGAGCAGCGGGTTAAGCCGTTCGATGCGGCATATGTAGCGGTCAATCAGTTCCCTGCAGGAAATTTTGCGCTCCCTTAAAAGGCGGGCAAGCGCCATTATTCTGCCGCTCATTTCACCACCCTCTTTACCACGAAAAAGCCGTTGTCGCTCTTCGCTCCGCTCAATAACTTATCGGCGGGAAGGGAGTTTTGCACCGCGTCCTCCCTTAAACAATCAAGCTCTTTCGCGGGGCGATGCGTTTCTGCCTGCAAATCTCCGCCCATTCCGTCGCAGAAAGCTATCATCTCTTCAAAGTCCGAAATAAAGTCCTTCATCTCATCCGAAGAAAATTCAAGACGGGCAAGGCGGGCTATTTCCTCCGCCTGACGCTCGGAAACCTTCATATTGCCTCCAAAAAAATTTCTGCCGCAGAAATCTGCGGCATACGTATGTAAAGTATTTATCTGAGTTTACCCTTCTTTTCGCGTATCTTTTTTACCGTCTGTTCAAAACCTATATCCTTGGGCACATAGTATACCCTGTCTTTGAGCTTATCGGGAAGATACTGCTGCTCCACATACCCTTCGGCATAGTTGTGCGGATATTTATATTTAAGACTCTGCGCCTTGGTTGCCTTGTCGCCGAATGTATTGTCCTTGAGATAGGGCGGAACACCGTCGTCGTCGCGGATATTGCGGGCGTCCTCCATAGCCGCGTGATACGCCGCGCACGCCGCGTTGCTCTTGGGCGCCTCGCAGACGTACACTATGGCGTTTGAAAGGGGTATGAGCCCCTCAGGATAGCCCGTCTTTTCAAGCGCGTACATTGCAGAGGTTGCCACCACCATTGCCTGGGGGTCGGCCATTCCCACATCTTCCGCCGAATGAATTACCAGTCTGCGCGCAACAGTCATTGGGTCGCATCCGCCCTCGATAAGGCGCATTGCGTAGTAGAGCGCGGCGTTGGAGTCGCTGCCGCGCAGAGATTTGCAGAATGCCGAAAGATAGTCGTAATATTCGTCCTCGTTATAGGAGAGGGCCTTGCGCTGTATGGACTGTTCGGCGTCCTTTATGGTCACCTTTATCGTGCCGTCTGCCTGGGGAGGCGTGGTGAGCACGGCAAGTTCGAGCGCGTTGTAAGCCGTACGCAGGTCGCCGCCCGCCATTCTGGCGATGTGGTCTATTGCATCGTCGTCAACCGATGCGGAGTATGTTCCCAGCCCTTTGCGCTTGTCTTTGAGCGCCTTTAAAAGCGCACCCTTTATGTCCTCTTCGGAGAGTCTTCTGAATTCAAAGACCCTGCACCGCGAAACGATTGCGGGCGTCATCGAGGCATAGGGATTTTCCGTTGTGGAACCTATGAATATTATCGTACCCTGCTCTATCGCGGGCAGAAGGCTGTCCGACTGCGTCTTGTTGAAGCGGTGACACTCGTCCAGCATGAGATATGTGCGGCGGCCGTACATCTTTAAGTTGTCGCGCGCCTGCTCCACCGCCTTTTTAACATCGGCTACGCCCGCCTGAACGGCGTTCAGTTTGATAAACTCGCCGTGCGTTGTGGAGGCTATTATGTTGGCAAGCGTCGTCTTGCCCGTTCCCGGAGGGCCCCAGAATATGCAGCTGCCAAGCCTGTCCAGAGAGATTGCGCGCCGCAGAAGGCTGCCCTCCGCAACAATGTGCTTCTGCCCTATGAATTCATTGAGATTGTTTGCACGCATGCGCTCGGCAAGCGGCTTTGCACTCTCTTCGTTTCCGTTAAAGTCAAAAAGATCCATAATAAAAAGTTATATTTTGTCCGCACGACATTTTTGCGCGGATTTTTTAATAAGGCCGCAATCGGCAAATGTTGAATTTATTCGCCGCAAAAAAACAGAACAAACTTTAAGCCGACCCACCCCGCAGAGTAAGAGCCCGCACATTACGGCGTCAAAGCAGAGCTTAATCGGCAATCAGTTCCTTGATTTTTTCAATGTTCTCCTTGCCGAGCTGATAGCCCTCCTCGTACACCTTGTCCAGATTCTTTACCGCAAACTGGCTTATGCCGTTGAGTTCCGGTTCAAGAAGCAGGTCGCAGGGGTAGTCGGGCGCACGCCTTTCTGCACGCACGTTTATATTGTCGAGAGTATCAAATACGCGCATAAGCACGGAGGGTATGCTGGTAAGTTCCTTTACGGGGTCGCCCGTGTTCTTTATCGCATCTATGCCGATAACCACGTCTGCGCCGAGAGCCTTTGCCTGCCTTACGGGTACGCGGCATAAAACTCCGCCGTCCACCAGTAGCATTCCCTCGTGTTCAATGGGTTTGAATACGCCGGGTATGGCTGCCGAGGCCTGCACTCCCTTTGCAACCAGACCTTCCGTAAACACGTACAACTTTTCGTTGAGAAGGTCAACCGCCGTGCAGGAGAACGGTATTTCAAGATTTTCAAACGTAATTTCGCCTATGTGCTTTATAAGCAGTTTCTGGAGCTTGTTGCTGCGCAGAAGGCTGAGCCTGGTAAACGGCACGCCGAAATCGATTATGTCCGAGGTCTTAAGCTTAAGCATTTCGCTGCGGATAGTATCAACGGACATTCCGCTGGCGTAGCAAGCGCCCACTATCGCACCCATGGATGTGCCTGAAATGCAGTAAGGTTTTATACCCTCCTCTTCAAGCGCCTTCAAAATGCCGACGTGCACTACGCCGCGCGCTCCGCCACCGCCGAGCGCAAGTCCCAATTTTTTACTCATAATTTCTCCGTTATTCAAATAATTTTTATTGATGAACTCTCTGTCGCAATCATACAGCCGACAGCGGCTGCCCCGCATTAAAAAAATTTCGGGAAGAAAGGTAAAAAGAGATATTTTTTATGTGCTGATAACCTGCGTTTGCCTTGCAGTTATTATTGCAATTTTAGCGCGCCCAGAAAGATATACTGCGGCGTGTGCGGAGGCCGTTGCGCTGTGGGCGCAATGCGTTCTGCCCGCACTCTTTCCGTTCATGGTGGCATGTTCGCTGCTGATAGCAAGCGGCGCGGCGGAAAAAATCTCCCGTCCGTTCGGATGGCTTTGCAAAAAGGCAAAGTTACCGTCCTGCGCCCCCGTCTGCATACTTCTCGGTCTGCTTTCAGGCTATCCCGCGGGAGCGCGCAACATTGCTCTTTTTTTTGAGTATGGAAAAACCGACAGCCGCGGCGCGGAAAAACTTGCCTTTATATGCACCGCCTGCGGACCTGTCTTTCTTGCGGGTACGGTCGGCGCGGGAATGTTTGCGAGCGCGACAATTGGTGCAAAACTCATTGCCGCACACCTTGCGGCCGTGCTGTTTACGGGTGTAATTCTTGCGATTATGGGCAAAAAGTCACAGCCGACATCCCGGGAAATCTGCGCCGTACAAATGAATAATGCAAATATTTTAGAGGAATGTTTTTTCGGGTCGGTGAAGTCCGCACTGACGGCAGGCGCGTTCATCGCCTTCTTTTATACACTCTCTGCCATGGCGGAAGATTACTGCCTTCTTATGCCCGCCGAAAAAATTTTTATGCTGTTTACCGACGAGGCAACGGCGCACGCGGCGGCGCGGGGACTCATTGAAATGACGGGCGGGTGCGCCGCACTTGCAAAAGCGGGCTCGCCTTTCTCCGTTCCGCTTGCAGGTTTCCTTGTGACGAGCGGCGGACTGTGCGTGCTGTTCCAACAGCTGAGCTACCTGACAAAAGCGGGAGTAAATTCATTAAAATTTGTGGCCGTAAAGATTGTGCAGGGCGTGTTATGCTTTGCAATTCTGCTGGCCATATATTAAATTGACCCCTGTATATGCCGCAAATAACGCAAATTTTTTAATATGCGCCGAGTATGCGGAAGGAATGTGCCGCCGCCTTTATGCATTCAAGCGCGCGCTTTGTATCTGACCTGGAATAGTCGCCTTCAATCTCAATGAAAAAGCGGTATTCGCCCGGCCGCTCCTTTATGGGACGGGACTCTATTTTGGTCATATTCAGATTGTTTTCGTATATTACCGACAACATTTTCAAAAGCGCGCCGGGCACGTGGTTGCAGGTAATTGTAAAGTAAACTCTGCTGCTTGAAAAATCTTCTGGCAGACTGCCCTTTACAACAAGCAGAAAGTGCGTGAAGTTGTTTTTTTCATCGGAGATGCACTCCTCCGACACATCTAATCCAACGCCCGCCGAGTGAGGCCCCGCGATTGCGGCGTCCTGCGCGCTCTCTATGCGCGACAAGCTGGCCGCCGTGGAATTTTCTGCAATCAGCTGTGCATCGGGATAGTTTTTACGCAAAAACTCCGAACACTGGTCGAGCGCCTGACGGTGGGAATAAATGCGCTTTATCGCACCCTTATCCGCCCCCGCAAGCGTTATAAGACGGTGGTCTATGCGGAGAGTGTACTCGCGGACGGCGCAGAGCGAAGGATTGTTCTGCAACAAATCCATATTCTGCAACACGCCGCCGTTTAACGTGTTTTCAATGGGGAGAACGGCCGCGTCGGCCAGTCCATCGAGAAGCTGCCTTACCGCAGCCGCGAATGTTATGCAGGGAATAAGGTGCGCATCGGGGCACATCTTTTTTGCCGCGACATAAGAATAACTGCCCTGCGGACCGAGATAGCTTACATTTTTATACATTGCGCACCCCCTTTATGCCGTCATACGGTCATATTTTTTGTTAAAACTGGCCGTCTTAACTGCAGATTTTTATAGTAATTGCGGCATATTGCCGCACCAATTTGTATTTATACTTTTTCCGCTATATCGAGAATGAGGCGCTTTGTATCCTCCCAGCCGAGGCAGGGGTCGGTTATGGACTTGCCGTAAACCACATCCTCTTTCTGGTTGCCTTCCTCTATAAAGCTCTCTATCATGAAGCCCTTTACTATATTTTTGAAGTCCTTGTCGTAGATTCTGTTCTGCATTACCTCTTCGCAGATTCTTATCTGCTGGCGGAACTTTTTACCGCTGTTGGAATGGTTGGAATCTATTATTATTGCGGGGTTTGCAAGTCCCGACTGCGCATACCCTTCCGCCACCTGCATGACTGTTTCATAGTGGAAATTGGGAATATCGTTGCCGTAGCTGTCCACGGCGCCGCGCAGTATTGCGTGGGCGAGCGGGTTGCCGCCCGTCTTTACCTGCCAGCCGTTGAGCTTGAACACCTGCGGACTCTGTGCGGCGTATATGGAATTGAGCATTACAAGCACGCTGCCGCTCATTGGGTTCTTTATGCCAACGGGGCCGTCTATTCCGCTTGCGACAAGGCGGTGAAGCTGATTTTCGCTTGAACGCGCGCCTACCGCAACGTATGAAAGAAGGTCATCAAGATAGTCGTAGTTGGCGGGATACAGCATTTCGTCCGCGGCGGAAAGTCCGCTGGCCTCTATCGCCCTTACGTTGAGTTTGCGTATGGTGAGTATGCCCTTTAAAATATCCTCGCTCTTGGTGGGGTCGGGCTGGGAAAACATGCCCTTGTAGCCTACGCCCTTTGTGCGCGGTTTGTTGGTATATATTCTGGGCACAAGCACAATCTTTTCGCTGACCGCTTCATTAAGTCTGCCCAGTCTTTCCACGTAGTCAAGCACGGGGTCGGGTTCGTGCGCGGAGCAGGGTCCGACTATGACAAGCAGCTTTTTGCTGTTGCCCGTGATTACGTCCGTTATCAGTCTGTCGCGCTCCGCCTTTATCTTTTTAAGGTTTTCAGGCAGCGGCACCATTGCCTTGATTTCTTCGGGTTCGGGTATCCTTATCTGTTTTTCAAACATCTTTTTCCTCCAGCATGGAAAGAAAGTCCTCCTTTACCGCCTCTGGTACGTAATCGAAGAGCTCCTTTCTGAATTTTACCGAATTTTTTACAAGGGTCGAACTTATCTGCACCTTGTCCTGCTCGGCGGGGATGTATATCTCCACCAGCTCGGGCATAAGCTTTTTGCTTGCAAGAAAGTCGGCCGTTTCATACTCATAGTCAATGCCGTTGCGCACGCCGCGGACATAAAAAATAGTATTTTCCCTTGCAAGAAGGTCCACGGCGGCACCTTCAAACACGGTAACTTTTACCTGCGGCTAGTCCCTGACCAGTTTTTAAAGCAAAAACGCCCGCTGCCTTTCAGAAAGGAGCGGCTTTTTTGCAGTATTGACCATTACAGCCACAACGACTTCATCAAAAATTTTAAGGCAGGCCTCCACTACAGCCTCGTGCCCCGACGTGGGCGGGTCGAACGTGCCTGCAAATACGCACTTTTTCATATTATGTTATTTCCAGTAACTTTAAATATTATTGCCACAGTACGCTTTTTATAGGCTGTGTTTTATACAGTTTATTTATCAGAAGTAGTGAAAAAAGTGAGGTACGTCTTTCCGTACTTTCTTTCATCGAACACTCTTGCACCCGCAATTTCGCCAGAAAATGCACGGTCACGCTCATATACAAGCGTGCCGCCGTCAGCTAAAACGGAGTGTTCAAACACAAATTGGGTGGCATATATGCCGCAATCATCGGCATACGGCGGGTCGATAAAGATAAGATTGAACTTGTCCTTGAGTGCGCTTAAACATGCCTTCCAGTCGCCGCGGGTTACACGGAAATTTTCGCCGCGCATACGCGCCAGATTTTTATTGAGAACGGCTATGCTGTCCGCAGAGATATCGTTGAACTGCACGAATTCCGCTCCGCGGGAGAGGCACTCTATGCCCAGACTTCCGCTGCCGCAGAACAAATCGAGCGCGCGCGAGCCGACTATTTCCGATGAAATTATATTGAAAAGACTTTCCTTTACCCTGTCGGCCGTGGGACGAATGTCCCTGCCCTTGAACTCCGCAAGCACAAGGCCGCGGTATTTTCCGCTTATAACCCTCAATTTATGCCGCCTTTTAATGATTTTTCAAATGTGATTATGCCTTTTTCGCACACGAACGCATCCAACGGCTGGTCCCAGGCGTCCTCTTCAAACTTTTCCGTGATCTGAAAAGAATAGCCCAGGCCGACTTTTATGGTTTGTGCGCCGCTTAAATATCTGTCGTAAAAGCCGCCGCCGTAGCCCAGCCTGTACCCGCGCGGATTTATGGCAAGCAACGGAATTACCGTTACAGCAGCATATCCGCGGAAGGCCTGCGTGACGGGTTCGGGTATGCCGCCAAAGCCCGCCTTTAACTTTCCGTAAGGGGCGGCGACCATATCCTTGCCCTCCACGCGTGGCAGAAGTACGCTTTTGCCCTGCTTTAAAAGCGAGGAAATTAGTGCCGAAGTATCCGCCTCGGCGCCTATGCTGTTGTATATGAAAAAGCTGTTATTTGAGCCATATGTGTGCATGAATTCATTTAATATTGCCCTGTCTGCAGCGGAGCGAGGCTCGCCCGTGAACTTCTCGCGCATAGCTTTGAATTCTTTTCTCAGTTGCGACTTCATATAATTTTAATGCGTAATGTTTATATTTTTTGGCAGTTTGCCGAAAATTAAATACGGTTATGATATGCTGCGAAAGTGCACGCCGCGGCAAAACTTATGAACATCAGATGTTTTGCCCCCTTTATATGCTTTGCGTTCAGTCGCAGATGTACACCCTTTCAGAGCGTCTTGTTACCGAACACAACACCTCGTAACTTATTGTACCGCAACGGGCGGCATATTCGTCGGCATCAGTAAAGACGGGAACAAGCGGACGCGTATCCCGAGAGACGAAGGCGTCCATACACAGATTGCCCTCGCCAAGCGGCACTCCGCGGAAAAATCCGTCCGCATAGCCGCAACGGTAGGCGCTTAAATTTTCATATCTGCGCTCTGCCACGGCGTAACCTACACCCCTGCCGCACACGGGCGAGGTCTGTACCTTTCTTGCATATATGGTGAGCGCGCGCTCCAGTCCCTCACGCGAAAAGCCGTGGGGCGCATAGCCGTAAAGCGCTATGCCGCAGCGCACTCCGTCCTTTAAATATTCGCCGCCCAGCATTGCCCCGGCGCTGGCCGAAATATGGCAAAAGACCTGCGGATATGTACGTTTTACCAGCTCTTCCGCGCGGTTGAACACGGCGAGCTGACTCTCCCTTTCGCGCGCGATGTGGGCGCAGTACATATGGCTGAACAACCCGACAATGTTTGCGCCGCAATCCTTTGCCGCATCAAGCACGTCGGGCAGCTGCGAGAGATTGCAACCATAGCGGTTCATGCCCGTGTTCACTTTTATGTGGCAGGAAAGACCCTTTCCAAGCCGTGCCGAGCGGACACTGTTTATGCTCACTTCAAGGCCATAAAAGCGGCAGATGGCGGCGTCTTCCTCGCTGCAAAGAGGCGTTAAAACCAGAATCGGCTTGCTTACTCCGACTATGCGGAGAGCGGCTCCCTCTTCGGGAATGGCTACGCAGAAGCCGTCCGCCACACTTTCAAGCTGCAGGGCCACACGCTCGGCGCCGTGACCGTAGGCATCGGCCTTGACCACGGCATACAGTCTGCGGCCGCAGATCAGGCTTTTAATATGCGCGGCATTGCGTTCTATCGCCGCAAGATTTATAACTGACAATGTTTTCTGCACGCTTTCATTATATGAATGCGTTGCCGCGGCGGTTACTTGTTGCCGCAACGTATAATGCGAGCAGTATAAAAGTATTTTACCATATTATAAAACAGTTTGCAAATGTTTGAGAATGTGCCGTGCATTTTTTGAAATATATCGGGAAATACGGGCTATAAGCATGCTTTTTCAAAGGGGTATTGACAAAATGCACAAACCGAATGTATAATTTAGGTAAGAAAAACCGCCACGCGCGGAAAAATGACGGAGGAAAATTATGTTTGCACTACTGCTTGCAGGCTGGGTTGTGCCTGTTATCGTGGTTGCCGTTGTGCTTATAGTCATAATTATTTTTGTGGCTGTGCTCGTGGGCATGTACAACAAATTTGTAAGAATGCGCAACTCCTGCGAAGAGGCCTGGGCCACCATAGACGTATACCTTAAAAAGAGATTTGACCTTATACCCAACCTTGTTGAAACGGTAAAAGGCTACGCAAAACACGAAAGCGGAACGCTTGAGGCAGTTATAGCGGCACGCAACACTGCAATGAATGCAGGCAATGCCAAGGACAGAATAGCCGCGGAAAATGCGCTGAGCGGAACGCTTAAAACACTTTTTGCCGTATCGGAGGCTTACCCCGATTTAAAGGCAAACACCAACTTCATGGATTTGCAGAACCAGCTTAAAATTATTGAAAGCGACCTTGCCGAGGCAAGAAAGTACTACAACGCAAATGTCAAGGTTATAAACACCGCTATGCAGACCTTCCCTTCTAGCATTGTTGCGCGCTTTATGAAACTTGAAAAGTTTGAATATTACGAAATCGAGGAAGAAGCGCGCCAGAACGTTAAGGTCAGCTTTTAATCGGGCTCATTTTATAAAGGGAGCGACGGCGCACGCCATACAAAGGCGCGCGCCGTTTTTTAAAAATTATTATGAGAAAAGTATCTTCCATTATCTATATCGCAGTGATTGTGGTCATGATTGCCGCGATGGGCATCACCGCGCTGACCTTTTCCTCATCTGAAGCAAACCGCAATGTGGACAATGACTACTATATAACGGAATACAACGTAAGTTATACCCACATCGGCGACAGAACGTTCGATGTCGAGGAAAACATAACCGCCGTATTCCGCGTATACCAGAAACACGGCATCATACGCGACCTTGCTGCAAACAGCGGCGAGGTCTACAGCGATGTCAATGTGCTGAACGCCTCTTTCGACGTTAAGATGGAGGACATAAACTTTGTAAGCATATACATCGGCGACGAGGACACCACTCTTGCCATAAACAAGCCCTATACTTATTCCATAAGATATAAGTTCAAAGTGCCCGAAGGGAAAAACCGCGACGAATTTGCAATCAACGTGCTCGGCGGGGGATGGGCTACGAGCATTGCAGATTTTTCCTGCACGATAAGCTACCCCTCCTCTCCCGAAAAAATTAACCTTGCGAGCGACAATGCGAGCGGTACGCAGGACGGCAGGACATACTCGGTGACGGCGCAGAACGTAAAGCCGTTCCAGGCTATTACCGTATACGCAACGTTTAACGGCGGCACGCTTGCCGCCTTTGCGCCCGAAACCGCAGAAATTATTGCCGTGGTTGTTGCCTTTGTGGCGCTGGCAATAATTGTTGCGCTATGCCTTGTCATACCGAGAAAAACTCCCGTTGCTACAGTAAACTTTTACCCGCCCGAAGGTATGGACCCGCTGTATGCGGGCACGCTTATAGACGGTACCGCTCACAACGAGGACGTGACCTCACTTTTGTACTACTGGGCAGACCTGGGCTGCATAAACATAGATTTTTCCGACGAAAAAGACCCTCTCATCATTCTGAAAAAGGGTTTGCCCGATGGCACGCCCGAATATCAGCACATTCTGTTCAACAAGATTTTTGAAAACCGCGTTGAAGTAAACGTTTCGGCATTGTCGAACACTCTGGCCGTCACGGCGCAGGAAGTAAAGGCGCAGGCCGCCGCATGCACCCCCGCACCATTCTCTGCAAAATCGCGCTACGGAGCGATAGCCGCCACTGTGATAGCGGCAATAATTTACGTTGCCACGCTGATAGGGCGCGCGCTCAATGTGGGAATATTTTTCCCGCTGGCTTTCATAGCCGTACTCGCCCCCGCGTGCATTTACATTACGGGCGACTTTGCGGCACGCAACAGACTTAAATTTTCAAAGAAAAAGCGTACTCTGCTGTTCGCGGCGCAGATTGCCGAAACGGCTGCCTTTTCAATTGCCGCATTCTTTATAGTGCCGCAGACTTTCCTGCTAAATTATATCGACCTTCTGCTTGCCCTGGCCTGCTGCGGCATAGCCGTTGCCGCACCATACCTTTTAAGGTACGACCATTTCTATTGCGAAAGCGTAGGCCCGCTGCTCGGATTCAGAAACTTTATCGAAGTAGCCGAAAAAGACCGACTGGAAAAAATGATTGACGAAAACCCCGCTTACTACTACAAAGTACTGCCATACGCGCAGGTTATGGGTGTTTCTGACGTATGGGAGAGCAAGTTCAAAGGAATTGATCTTCAGCCTCCCGCCTGGGCCAGCGGTTATAACTATACCTTATTCGACTACATGCTGTTCACAGCGCTTATGCGCAACACCTGGCGCGGAGTATCCAAAGCGTTTGTTCCCCCTCCCTCACGCTCGGGAAGAAGCGGCGGCGGTGGCGGGTTCCACATAGGCGGAGGTTTCGGCGGCGGTGGCGGCCGAAGCTGGTAAAAAATACGACTTTGCAACTTTTAAAAAATTAAGTATGACACATAAAGTTAAAGGCAGGGCGACGCCCTGCCTTTGATGTTATAAAAAAGACCCTGCAAAAAGCAGAGCCTTTGAGATACTTAAAAATATCCGCCTGTGCCGTGATATGAAAAAGTATTAACCCGGTTCTCCCAGGTGGGTGC
>ERZ1090879.1272-NODE-1273-length-14119-cov-7.796075_pt1 | contig 14119 bp, 12 predicted proteins | sample MGYA00478472_ERZ1090879 | MGnify/ENA primary metagenome ERZ1090879 (study PRJEB33644, sample SAMEA5815723) | chicken gut metagenome | biome: Chicken; feature: Gastrointestinal Tract; material: Caecum | place: Ireland | collected 2019-01-01 | study: A study of...
TACACTTCTAGCTTCGTCGGCAGCGTCAGATGTGTATAAGAGACAGTCATTATTCCGTACCGATTGCATACTTTTATCCCGCGCTCTCGGCGCGGGCTTTATGGATTCGCTTGCGCTTGTAAATTACGGTCTTTTACGAAAATAAATTTAGGATTTTTCAAAAAAAATTATTTCAAAATCAATTTATGATACACCATTGTGTTATAATGATATAAAACCAAGGAGGGAAGTTAAATGACAAGAAACTTTATAGAAGCTAAGGAAAGGTATCTTTCGGTGATAGAAGAATTATCACATATTGCCGATATAATCAAACAAGCTGAGCGTAATGGTTCGGATATACAATTTGACAGAAAAATATTCATGTGTCAATTTGATTCTTTGTTGCAATATTCGTTATTGGAATATGCAATAAATGACGATTATCTTGATTACGATGAGTTGACTTTTATTAAAGATATAACCAAGTATGCCGATTTTATATCCTATATAAATTCGCATTACGAAAATAGTATTACCTGGGACGATATATACCATGCTAATGAAACATCTATCAGGGATTGGCTATTGCGAAATCGGGTATACATGGACAATATCAAAGAACAATTCGCATTATCATTTGCTCTTGTCGATGGATTAGACAGAGATCCGGATCTCATTGAACATTTTACGAAAGATATTTTTCAAATATTTGCGGCATTGGCGAGAGAAGACGGATATGTTTCTTCGGAAGAAAAACAGTTAACCGATAACTACATATCTTCGGTAATTATCGAGATGTATGCTGCTTTTAGGTTTATTTCGGAGAAAGTCGGTGAAGTCAATAGCGGAAGGAATGAAAATAGCAAACCCGATTCACTGAAAAGTTTATATCAAAATAAAGTAAAAAAAAACTGATCAACACTAAAGGATCTGTTTTTTATGGCAGTGAGGATTGTAATAAAAGTATAGTTTATATAGAAACCGAACATGGCTCCGGTACCGGTTTTATCATTAGTCCCGATGGCTATTGCCTGACTTGCGCTCATGTTGCAAAAGGCAGTAATGAGTTTTATGTAATGATCGCGGGAGAAGATGATAAGTTTGACGTTTACAAAGCCGATCTGTATGCGATGGATGAAGAGATCGATATGGCAGTCTTAAAACTTGAAGAGGGTAAGTATCAAAATTGTGCCTTAATGGAGATCCCGCAAAAAACAATAGGAAACGATATTGCTATTCTGGGTTATCCGTTTGGCAAGAGAGTAAGCGACAAATTTGACAATCTGGCGATCAGTATTACGAAAGGATATGTATCAAGCTGGCAAAGAAAGGACGATCTGGATTATGCGTTGCTTGATATATCGGCGAAAGCAGGCAATTCCGGCAGTCCCGTAATTGAAGTGAAGAGCGGACGTGTAATAGGTATCTTATGCGGGAGCATTCTTAATGATAGCGGTAATATAAAAGAAGAGATCAATTATATGTATCCTATAAAGTATTTCTTTGAACGATTTACCGAAGAATAATTTAATGGGTATACGAGCCGATGTTTAGACTCGTATGCCTATTATTATTGACATGCGCATTTTTCTGTTGTACAATCTGCATATAAGATCACGGAGGGAGTGTCATGAGATATTTTACGCCGACTGGGACGGATATGAAGGCGAGCGTAGTCGCGCAGGGGTGCATGAGGATAGCGGGGCTGAGCGACGGGGAAGTCGACCGTATGATAGGCGCCGATCTCGCCGCGGGGATAAATTTCTTCGACCACGCGGATATATATGCGGGCGGGAGGTGCGAGGAGAAGTTCGGCGGATACCTCGCGCGGCACCCGGGTGCTCGCGACGGCATGATATTGCAGACCAAGTGCGGCATAATCCGCGGCAAGAGGTACGACCACTCGGCAGAGCATATCGTATCGTGCGTCGAGGGCAGCCTGCGCAGGCTGAAAACCGACAGCGTGGACGTGCTGCTGCTTCACCGCCCGGACGCGCTCACGGAGCCCGAAGAGGTCGCAAAAGCGTTCGATATGCTGCACGAGGCGGGCAAGGTAAGATATTTCGGCGTGTCCAACTATAATTCTTTTCAGATAGAGCTGCTTCAAAAATACACGCCGCATAAACTGATATTCGACCAGTTGCGGTTCGGTCCCGCGCATACCTGCATGATAGACGCGGGGCTCAACGTCAATATGAAAAACTCCGCCGCGGTGGTGCGCGACGGTATGACGCTTGACTATTGTCGCCTGCACGATGTTACCATCCAGCCGTGGTCGCCCTTCCGCGCGCGGTCCGGCAGCTTCTTACGCGGACCGTTCCACATGCGCCTGCGCCGCGAGATACGTAAACTCGCCGCAAGGTACGGCGCGAGCGACTCTGCGGTCGTGCTCGCGTGGATACTCCGCCACCCCGCGCACATGCAGCCGATCGTCGGGTCGACCTCGCCCGAGCGCATAACGGGCATGGCGGCAGCCGCGGATATAACGCTCACGCATGAAGAGTGGTACGATATATACCGCGCGGCAGGGCACAGACTGCCGTGAGCGCATGGCTTCGCTTATGCCGCGCGGAGCGCTTACGCGAATGCCTCGGGCGCGCATACGGCGGGAATGAAACGGATACGTTAAAAGCAGGGGACCGCAAGGTCTCCTGCTTTTTCGATCGGTTCGTTATATCTTATTCCGCGTCGGGAGCATCCGACTGTTCGTCGCTTTCGACGGAGGAGTCGGGCGCGGGGTTGGCGTAAGCCTTGCTCTGCTCGCGGCCTATGCGGCGGTACTCCTTGGGCGTCACGTTGTAGACGGACTTGAACTGGCGGTTGAAGTAGGATACGTTGTTGTAGCCTACGCCGAGAGCCACGTCGATGATACTCGAGCTCGTGACGAGCAGGTGATTGGCTGCCTGGCTGAGGCGCACGCCGTTGATGTAGTCCACGCAGGTCATGCCCGTAGCCTTCTTGAACAGCTTCATGAAATACGTCTCGGAGAAGCCGCACAGCGAGGCGAGCGTCTTTATGGATATCTCCTCGGCGTAATTCTCGCGGATGTAGTCGATGGCGGGCTGTACGGATTCGCTCTCGCGGTCCTCGTCGATACGCTCGGCGCGGTGCACGAGGTCGAGCCTGTAAAGGTGATAGAACAGCCAGAACAGATTGGCTTTGACTGCCATTTCCCAGCCGGGGATAGCGTCGTTGTACGCCTGCATGATCGTCGTCATGTTCTGATCGAACACATGGTAGTCCGCGAATTTGGTGCGGATGACGCGCGTCACGAGGTTAGTGCCGTTTATGACGGGCGCGAGATACTTGATGCTGCATGCGTCCGCATTCGTGCTTTCGAGGATGCGCAGATTGAAGATGATGGAATCGATGACCATGTCTTCGTTCTTGTAGCGCGCGATGGCGTGGATCTTGCGCGGGTTGACGAACACGATGTCGCCCTTATGTACGGAGAACCATTTGTCGTCGATACAAACGGAGCCCGTGCCTTCCTGCACCTTGATGATCTCCATCTCCTCGTGCCAGTGGGCGGGGATGCTCGGCATCTTTTCGCATATCACCGTGCGGTACTTCGCGAAAGGACGGAGCGCCGTCCCGTGGACTTTGTTTTCGTGAAATTCGTTGAATTTCTCTTTGTTGAGCTCGGATAATTTCCTTTTCATACTTATTTACACCTACCCCTTCATCCGGCTTGGGAATGCACCTCGCCGGTGCGCCGGAAGAATATATTCCGATGATCGCCGCCGCGTGAGCAAATATCTCCTCGGCTGCGTTATTCCCCCGACATATTCATATATTCTATATTATACAGGCAAAGACGCGCTATTGTCAAGTGATTGAGAGACGATTATTTTTACCGCAATGCGGATACGGGCATGTAACGTTATGTAACGAGATGTAACGTTCCCCGTAAACTTTTGTAAAGTTTTTGTAAAGTTTTGTAAAGTTTTATGTAAAGTTATGTAACGAGATGTAATGTTACATGCAAACTTTATGCGTCAAACGGATACCGTTTGCGATTTTCGGTCACATGAACATTTTTGCATATATCTTACCGAGCAGACGGGCGAGCACGGGAAAAAGCAGCGGGAACACGACCGCGTTCGTGACCGCCTGCGCGATGTAAAAAGGCACGCCGCGCAGATAATACACGCCGAAGCGCGCCCAAAAGTTTTCGAAAAAGCCTGTGAGCAGTCCTACGTCCGCGAGGCTCGTTAGCACGGAGAAGCAGACTACGGAAAGCAGAGCGATCGCCGTCGGCACTATGCGTACGGCAATCTTTCGGTCTGCCGGCAGCAGGCGGCGGAGCAGGATGAACGCGAGCGTCACGAGCGGCCAGTGGATGAAGTAAGATACCGTCCATGTGCCGAAGCCGTATATCGCGCCCTCGACGGCGACGAACGCGAGCACGGACGGCAGCGAAGTAAAGCCGAAGGAGTACCCGCCGAGAGCGCACAGCAGCGTGACGATCTCCACGTTGGGGATAGCCGCGAGCGCCTCTTTTCCGCCGATGAGCAGCGCGGCATATACCCCCGCGAGGGCTATGCGCCTTGCGGGGTGCAGTCTGCGCCGCGCGGCGGGAGCGTGCGCGCTATCTTCGGCGGGAGTTTTGCCCGCGTTTTCGTCCGCTTCCGTCAATATACTATCTTTCCTATATATATCGTGCAGCCGTCTTCTATCGTCATTTCGCCTGCGCCCACGCCGCTGTTCGTAAGCGTCACGCCGTTCTTTTCTACGGTAGTCGCCCACGCGCTCACGTCGTAGTCGGCGGCGACGCTCGTGTAGAAATAGAGGTATTCGCCGCTTCCCAGCGTTATGCCGTCGACGGCGTTTACGAACGTGCCGCTCATTTCGTAGCCGATATCCTCGGCGTCCAGAATGTCGGTCAGACAGATATCCTTGTCCATGCCCGAGATGTCAACGGTAATTACGCTTTCCGGTTCGGTCGCGAGGACGAGCGTCACGGACGCGCCGTCGGCGAATGTGCCGTAGGGCGTTTCTCCGCAAGCCGTAAAGGCGATGGCGGTGCAGACGATGAGCGCCGCAAGCAGCGCGATGATGATCTTTTTCATAACGGTCTCCTTCTTCCGCGCCCCGCGGGATATAAAGAAAAACGCCTTTTCGGGGAAAGGCGCGCGAAAAAAGAGGGGATGTCTCCCTTTTTTGAAGCGCGTCCCCCGCATATCCGGGAACGTCGGCTCGTGGTATAAGGCTTGCGGGGCAGGTTATCCGACTTGGCGCGCGCACGAACGCGCGGGATACGGTAATGAGCGTTGCGGCGGATTCTCACCGCGCTTCCCCTGCTTTCGGGGGCGAAAAGCCCCACGGTCCCGCAGCCGCTTGAATTTTATACATTATACTTCTTATCGCAGGGCATGTCAAGCCGAAAAGCGGTATTGACAATCATGACGCGACATGATATAATAAATATAATAAGATAGCAGAGGGAAAACGGAATGGAGAGCAAATCTATCAGAGTCGCGGTGGTAGACGATGAGCGCGATACGCTGAAAACGTACGAGCAGATGTTCTCGCGGCTGTCGCGTGAGACGGACGCGACGTTTTCGGTGACGCCTTTTGCGGACGGGCTGGATCTCGTCAGCGATTATAAGAGTTTCGATCTTATTTTTCTCGATATCGACATGAATAAGCTGAACGGGCTGGAGACGGCGAGGCAGCTGCGTAAGATGGACGAGAGCGTCATGCTGATATTCGTCACGCGGCTCGCGCAGTACGCGATAAACGGATACGATTACAACGCTTTCGATTTCGTGCTTAAACCTCTCGATTACGCCACGTTCCGCATGAAAATGAAGCGCGCGCTCAAAACGCTGCTGCGCAGACGGACTAAAAACGTGTGTATACGCTGCGACGGCGTGAGTAAAGTCATCCCGTGCGATACGCTTAAATACGTGGAAGTGCAGGGACATTACCTCGTATATCACACGACGGACGGAGATCTTCGTACATACGGTACGTTGGCGGAAGCCGCCGAGCAGCTCGACGATACGGATTTCGTGAGCTGCCATAGGTGCTTTCTCGTGAACGCCGCATTCGTTAAAGATATAAAACTCAACACGGTGGTCGTCGGAGACGACGAATTGCCCGTCAGCCGTTTGCGTAAGCGCGGATTCGTATCGCATATGGCGGAATGGTTCGGCGGTAACAGATGAAATTTATACTCGACATCGTTACGGACTCGGGTTTCCTGTTCGCGGTGCAGTTGTTCCTCGCCGAATGGATAACGTTTTCGGGCAAACGCATGAGAAAGCTCGGCGTGCTGTGGTCCGCCATAGGATTTGCCGCGACGGCGGCGATATCGGTGTTTTGGACGAATGCCGTTTTTTATATCGCGCATCCCACCTTGTCGATGCTGTCCAATATATTCCGTTACGTCGTGTTGTTCGCGCTCGCCGCAGTCGCCATGTTCGCGACATTTGAATGCAGCGTCGTCGAAACGGCGTTTTTCGGCATACTCGGATATACGATGCAGCACATGGCGGCGAGCGTTTCGTGGCTGTTTTCTTTGACAGCGCTCCGCGGCTTCGTGGAGCATAACGTAAAACTGCTGGGGCTGGTCACTATTGCGATATGCGTTATAGAGTATCCGCTCGTATATTTTCTTCTCATAAGGCGGATGTATCGTAAACGTATAAAGCTCGCCGTGATCTCGGTCATGATACCGTCTTCCGTCATACTCGCGATATCCATCGTGATGAATATGTATCTTACGGCGTATCGCTGGGAAAACCCCGTGATAGAAGTGTATCACATAGCTTTCTGTGCGATCGATTTCTTCCTGTTCGCGAGCATGTTCGACAACAGCCGGCTCACCGAAGAGGTGGAGGACATCGAGAATATAGTAGATAAACAAAAGATATTCGGCGAGCGTTCCAAAGAAAGCATAGACGCGATAAACATCAAGTATCACGACATGAAGAAGCAGCTCGGTACGATAATGCGCATGAGCTCGTCGGAAGAGCTCGCGGCGTACGGCAGGGAGATCGCAGAAAAGACGGGCGACTACGATATACTTGCGAATACCGGCAACGAGGCGCTCAACGTGACGTTCACCGAGTATGCCGCCAAGTTCCGCGAGCTCGGTATAAAGTTCATGTATATGGCGGACGGAAAAATGCTGTCGTTCATGTCTGCCGCGGACATATATTCCGTGTTCGGCAATATCCTCGATAACGCGGCGGAGGCAGCCGCAGGTCTGCCCGAAGAGCTGCGCGTCGTCGACGTGCGCGTGCGCGCCGAAGGCGGCGGAGTTCTCGTATGCGCGGAAAATTATTATGCAGGGGGGGGGGTAAAACACTCCGCGCCCGGCGGGCTCGTGACGAGCAAGCGCGCCAAGGATATGCCCGGCTACGGGACGAGGCGCATCCGCTCCGTAGCTGAGAAGTACGGCGGAACGGTGAATGTTTCCGCCGACGGCGAAATGTTTTCGCTGAATATGTTTTTCCCGGGGAGAGCGTCTCCTCCGGACAGGTGAGATCGCCTGCCGCCGCCTTCGGGCGGCGTTTTTTTGCGTATGTTCCACAGCAGCCCGCATGCGGGAGAGACGGCGGGAAAGCGCGCTCGCTTGCGGCGCATCATACAAGGTCGGCGTCGGGCAAACGCATTTGAAGAGAATTTTACGACATTTCGTGCGGGAACCCGTTCACAGGATGCTTTCTTCGGGATATAATGTCGGCGATCCGAAAGGGATCGAAAAATACATTTCCGGAGGAAGATAATCATGGAAAAGACAAAGAGGTTGATCGCGCTCATCGTTGCGATCTCGATGGTGGCTGTCGCGGTCACGGTTTTTGCGGCATGCGGCGGCAGAAAGATCGACGGTACGTTCAAGATCGATTACGATAAGGAATACGTGTCTACCAATATGGCGCAGTTCGAAGGCGGCGCCGCCATGTTCCTGACGATGGCTGAGGCTTATTCGTCCAATACGCTCGTCATGAAAGAGGACGGCACTTACTCCTACACGAAAGATCTTCAGGGACCCGCGCTCGGTCTTGCGCTCACGGTGACGTTTACCGGGGAGTACGAAGACGGTATGACCGAGCACGGCGGTACGACGGAAAATTCGTACATACTCAATAAGCCTACCGGTGCGAGCTGGACTTTTACTCCCGGCATGACCGTTATTGCGGGCTGGGGCAACGGGACTTCTTACAGCGAAGATTATGCGGAGCATATGAACGATAAGTACGAAGGCGATCTGGATACGGATATATACGTCGGCGCGCCCGCCACGGCTTTCAAAGCGGTCGACTGTTTCCTCGGACCCACGCTGCTGTTCGCTTCCACCGAAGGCATGACGGACGAGGAGCTTACCGTAGAAGTGGCGCTCGCCGACGGCGCGATCGTTTACCTTGCCGACGCCGAATAACGCGTTGCGGCGATATAAAGCAGGGGAACGGATATGGCTAAAACGGTAAACAGAAAAAAACACATCATAAAGTGGTCGATCATCATGGCGGTGATAGCCGCGGTCGTGATCGCGGTCAACTGCGTTGCGATGTCCCCGACGTTTTACGGCATCATAACGATGGCGTTCGGCGGAGCGCGCTATGAGACCACGGGCGGCGGCGACGTCGACGCGGAATACTACACTTCCGCTTACGACAGTCACGACGCGGCGATTGCGGGCACCGAGGCTACAATCATACCCGAGGCGGTCACCGAAGGCGTCGTGCTGCTCGAAAACGACGACGATCTGCTGCCGCTTGCCGCTTCGGCGGGCTCGAAGGCAAAGATCAGTCTGTTCGGCTACGACTCGATAAACATCGTCGTCGGCGGTACGGGCTCGGGACAGTCGGTAGGCAAGGTGGACATGAAGAGCGCTCTCGAGAGCGATAACTTCGAAGTCAATCCCGACGTATGGAACGCGAGCGCCGAGAATGCCGACGACTACAGCCGCGGCGCGGTGGACGTCGTATACAACACCGCGGATTTCCACCTTGACGAGTTCCCGTCGTCGATATACGCGGGCGCGGAGAGCAGTTATGCCTCTTACGACACCGCGGTATATATGATAGGACGAGCAGGCGGCGAAGCGTTCGATCTCCCGCGCGAGATGAACGAATGGGAAGGCGACGCCGGCAGACATTATCTCGAACTCACGAGCGAGGAAGAGTCTCTTCTCTCTTACATCTGCGGCAAGTTCGATAAGGTCGTCGTCATCATAAACACGGCGGGCAATATGTTCGAGACCGGCAGGATAGAGACGATCCTGGACAACGCGGCGCGCGGCAATACGGATTTCGAGAGCGCGACGATGTTCGTCGCGGGTATGGGTTCGACGGGCGCGAACGGCCTGGGAGACGTGCTCTCGGGCGCGGTATCGCCGTCGGGCAGGATGACGGATACCTGGCTGCGCGACATAACGGCAGACCCGTCATACGTCAATTCGGGAGACTTCAGATACTCGGATCTCGATAACGTCTCTTATGTGGAGTACGAAGAAGGGATCTATGTCGGCTACCGCTATTACGAGACCATGGACGCGATCAAGAACGACGGCGGCGCGTGGTACGATTCGGCGGTGGCGTACCCGTTCGGTTACGGACTTTCGTATACGACGTTCACGCAGACGATGAGCGATATTACCGCGGACGACGAGGCGGAAACGATCTCCTTCGACGTCACGGTGACGAATACGGGCGAGAGCGCGGGCAAAGAAGTCGTGCAGATATACTCCGCGCCTCCGTATTCGGCGGGCGGGACAGAGAAAGCCGAAAAAGTGCTCCTCGATTTCGCCAAGACGGACACGCTGGACGGCGGGGCGTCGGCGACGATAAAGTTCACGATACCCGTCGAAGAGCTTGCGTCTTACGACTACAAGACGGAAAAGGCGTACGTGCTGGACGCGGGCGAGTACACGATCTCGGCGGGGAAGAACGCGCACGAGGACTTCGACGCAAAGACGGTCGAGCTCGATAAGAAGGTATATTCGGGCGAGAACAAGCGCGCTTCCGATTCGGTCGCGGCTACCAATCGGTTCGACGATATGAACGAGTATATGGAAAAAGCCACCGAGCCGCTCACGCGTGCCGACGGGTTCGCCGGCGGAGTGAGCGCCCCCGAGTCGGGCAGAAAACTTCCCGTATACGAGTCCGAGTACTGCGATATGCCGCTTTCCGAGATGCTCGTTTCCAAGTCGCCCGAAGCGGACTATACTTACGACGCTTCCGTGTGGAGCGGCAGCGACATGACGTTCGGTGAGGACGGCGAACTCGAGCTCATCCAGCTGCGCGGCAAGGCATACGACGACCCGATGTGGGACGACCTTCTCGATCAGGTGACCGAAAGGGAAGCTCAGCTGCTCATAGGCACGGGCGGATACAAAACGCAGAAAGTCGATTCGATAAGCAAGCCCGCGACTAAGGATCCCGACGGACCCGCAGGATTCACCTCGTTCATGGACGCGTCCATAAAGGGTTCGTCCATCCCAGCGGCGACGCTCATCGCATGTACATGGAACAAGGATATAGCGGAAAGGCTGGGCGAGGCGATAGGCGAAGAAGGACTTGCGGGCGGTTACAGCGGCTGGTACGCTCCCGCGACGAATATGCACCGCTACGCTCTCGGCGGCAGAAATTTCGAGTATTACAGCGAGGATCCCGTACTTGCCGGGCACATGACGACGTACGTCGTGCAGGGTGCGGCGAGCAGAGGCGTGTATTCGTATATCAAGCATTTCGCGCTCAACGAGCAGGAGACCAACAGAAAGACGAACAACAATGTCGCTACCTGGGCGGACGAGCAGGCTATACGCGAGATATACCTCAAGCCTTTCGAAATGTGCGTGAAAAACGCCCGCATGGAGCTTAAATACCTCGAAGAGAGCACGGACGCCGAAGGCAACACGACGTATACCAAAGCCACCAAAGAGATGCGCGCATGCACCGCGGTAATGAGCTCTTATAACCGCATAGGCGCGTTGTGGGCGGGCGCGAGATACGGTCTTATGACGCTCACGCTCCGCGACGAATGGGGTTTCGAAGGCATGGTCATAACGGATTACTTCAGCACCGAGCCGCAGAACATGACGCAGATGCTGCGCACGGGCAACGACCTCGCGCTCACGACGATCGCCGCAAACGTCCCGATGGCTACGGCGGAGGACAAAGCGGTCGCACGCAACGCCGTACATAATATCCTTTACACCGTGGTGAACTCCAACGCGATGAACGGATATTCGTTCGGCGTAAGACAGGTCGAGCTCATGCCGGTGTGGGCGATACTCATGATAACGATAAGCGCCGTTATCGGCGCGGCGTGGCTGGCATGGGCTGTGATACTCGTCCTCGACGCCACGGGCAAAACGCATATCGTTTATATAATGGCGGACGGTCCCGCGGATAAGAAAAAAGACGCGGACGGTCACGGCGATAATTGATATTGCGCGCATAAGAGCGCTTCATCCCCGTGCGGCTTTGCCGTGCGGGGATGAACTTTGTTCGCTTTCATTCGCTTAAAATAGTTTGAAAAAGGTATGGAAATTCGTTTGCATTTTTCGGCGAGTATGGTATAATAGGGTACGATGAGACAATGGGGGAAGGCGGTTTCGCCTGTCCGTATTTAGGCTTGCGGGATCGGCGACGGCTGTGCCCTTTTTTTAAGCGCTTCAAGAGCCGTCGCAGGGGAAAAGGGAAACGCAGGGAAATAAGCTGACAAAAATTTTCAAACGGAACGGATAAAGGACTATGGAAAGAAAACACTCTAAGATCAGCATCATCGGCGCGGGACTCGTAGGCGCTACCGCGGCTTACGCGATCGCGACCCGCAAGCTCGTTTCCGAGCTTGTCGTCATCGACGTGAACAAGGACAAAGCCAAGGGCGAGGCGATGGACATCAGCCACGGTCTCGTGACCATGGACGCGATGAACATCCACGACGGCGATTATTCGGAGATCGCGGACAGCGACGTCATCGTCGTCACCGCGGGTCTCGGCAGAAAGCCGGGCGAGAGCAGGCTCGACCTTGCCGCGAAGAACATCGTCATCGCGAAGGACATCGCGGCGAACATCGCCAAGTATTACAACGGCGGCGTAGTGCTCGTCGTTGCCAACCCGCTGGACGTGTTCACTTACGTCATCCGCAAGCATTCGGGGCTTCCCGCGCATTGCGTGGTGGGCACGGGCACGTCGCTGGACAGCGCGCGTTTCCGCTATCTTCTCGCGAGGGAGCTCAACGTAGACACCCGCAACATCCACGGTTTCATGAGCGGCGAGCACGGCGACAGCCAGTTCGCGGTGTGGAGCGGCGTACACGTCTCGGGCATGCCCATCGATTCTTATTGCGAGAAGAAAGGCATAAAGCTGGATAAGCCCGCGATAGAGAACGCGGTGCGCACGGCGGGCGGCGAGGTCATCAAGCTCAAGGGCGCGACCTTCTATGCGATAGCTTCCGTCGTTGCGGAGCTTTGCAACGTCATCATCAAGAACACCCGCAGCGTACATAACGTGAGCACGCTGCTCGAAGATTACCACGGCATAAGCGACGTATGCATAAGCGTGCCCGCGGTGCTGGGCATAAACGGCGTAGAGGAATACGTTCCTTACGATTACACCGAAGAAGAGACGGAGAAGCTGCGTTCCTCGGCAAAGAAGATGCGCGAATTCCTCGATAACCTCAATATCTGATATTAAAAGGCAGGTACAATATGGATAAGAAGCAGTATGCACTCGACAAGCACAAGGAGTGGGCGGGCAAGATAGAAGTCGTTACCCGCGCCCCGATAACCAACCGCGAAGAGCTCTCCGTAGCCTACACCCCCGGCGTAGCGGAGCCCTGCCTCGCGATCTCGAAAGACGTGGATCTTTCCTACGTTTACACGCGCCGCGCCAACCTCGTGGCTGTCGTGACGGACGGCACCGCGGTGCTCGGCCTCGGCGACATCGGTCCCGAAGCGGGCATGCCCGTCATGGAAGGCAAGTGCGCTCTGTTCAAGACCTTCGGCGACGTAGACGCGTTCCCGCTCTGCGTCCGCTCCAAGGAAGTGGACGATATAGTCAAGACCGTTCAGCTGCTTGCGGGCAGCTTCGGCGGCATCAACCTCGAGGATATCTCCGCGCCCCGCTGCTTTGAGATAGAGAAGCGCCTTAAAGAGGTGTGCGACATCCCCGTGTTCCACGACGACCAGCACGGTACCGCCGTGGTGACGATGGCGGCGATGATCAACGCGCTCAAGATAGTGGGCAAGAACATCGAGGACGTCAGCGTCGTAGTCAACGGTTCGGGCGCCGCGGGCATCGCGATCACGCGCCTGCTCATGAGCCGCGGACTTAAAAAAGTCATCCTCTGCGACCGCAAGGGCGCGATATACAAGGGCCGCGACGGGCTCAACCCCATCAAAGTCGAGATGGCGGAGATCTCCAACCTCGAGAAGAAAGCGGGCAGCCTTAAAGACGTTATCGTCGGCGCGGACGTGTTCATCGGCGTTTCCGCTCCCGGCAGCCTGACCACCGAGATGGTGAAGAGCATGAACCGCGATCCCATCATCTTCGCTATGGCTAACCCCGTTCCCGAGATCATGCCCGACGAGGCTATCGCCGCGGGCGCAAAGGTCGTCGGCACGGGCCGCAGCGACTTCGCGAACCAGATCAACAACGTACTGGCGTTCCCGGGCATCTTCCGCGGCGCTCTGGACGTGCGCGCGAGCGACATCAACGACGAGATGAAGATCGCCGCCGCCGAAGCCATCGCGAGCATAGTCAAGCCCGAGGAGCTTTGCCCCGAGTACATCATACCCGATTCCTTCAACCCCAACGTCAAAGACGCCGTGGCGAACGCCGTCAAAGAGGCAGCCCGCCGCACGGGAGTGGCGAGGATCTGATCCTTGCGCGACATTTGACCGCAAAATACGGGAAAGCGAAATGCTTTCCCGTATTTTTCTGATGTCGCGCTGCGACTTTGACGCAGGACATCATTGTCTTTTTTGTTATAAACCGCGTTTTCGGGTCGGCGCAAGGTCAGCACCTTGCGGTGCGGCAAGTTAAGCCATTGCGGTACGAAGCAAGCGTATCCGTTAGCAAGTAAATCGGTTACCGTCCGTCAGGACCGACCATTTCCGCGTCCGCTCATTCCGAAAACGCGTTTTATACCTAAAAAATCCGATGCGTCTGCTGCG
>ERZ1090879.1275-NODE-1276-length-14107-cov-7.899160_pt1 | contig 14107 bp, 13 predicted proteins | sample MGYA00478472_ERZ1090879 | MGnify/ENA primary metagenome ERZ1090879 (study PRJEB33644, sample SAMEA5815723) | chicken gut metagenome | biome: Chicken; feature: Gastrointestinal Tract; material: Caecum | place: Ireland | collected 2019-01-01 | study: A study of...
TACTTACATTTTTTTTAGAAATTTGATTTATAAAGAAGCGGACAATATTTTGTTTTTATTCTGCTTTTTGCCTGTTATTAATCATCTTGCAATTTCGGGACTGAGAGTCATGGGGAGAACTGCTCAATTGTTTTTCCCAGTTATTGTTGTCGTCACATTGTTTTGTATTGTTGTTGGCTTCTTTGGAATTGGAAGCACGCCTCTTTTTTTTGAGTCATCATTTTCTGATGTTATGTTGACGGCATTTAAACACATTTCTTCCTTTGGAGATGTTTTGTTTTTGTTTGTTTTTATGGATAAAATTCAGATTAAAAAGGGGCAGTGGAAGATTTTGTTTTCATTTGCAGGAAGTGCGATGATTGTTGTTACAATAATTACGGTTGTTTTCATTTTTTCTTACACTTACACATCTTTCATGCATCCTTATGCTCTTTTTGAGATTATGAGTTATGTCAAAGAGTATGGCGGACTTGGAAGAATTGATATCATTTCAATGATTGTGATTATTATCTACACCTATTTCCATTTGGCAATTTATCTCAAGGCTTTTATGGCATCATTCAATGTTGTGTTTAGGAAAATTGATGAAATTTATTCTGTTTTGACATTCAATTTTCTCTTTTTGATTTTTATCAACTTTTTGGTTCTAAATCTTGAAAAGGCAGTTTTTTACGGGGAGGATATTTTGCCGTATTTCTCGGTGATTTCTTTTATCATAGTTCCTCTTGTTTGTCTTGTGCTTTTGTGTTTCAAGCACAGGAAAAAGCGAGGTGATTGAAGATGAAGGAATATTTGAAAAATATCTATAAGACACCCATGGTTTTTGTTTTTATTCTAACCACAATCATTTATGGCTTTAATGCTTTGGGTATGACGGCAGAGATTAATCGCTACGCAATTGTTTCTGCCATCGGAATTGACAGTTCTGATGATGAAGAAAGCAAATTTGAAATCTCTCTTTTGACATTTATTCCAATCGCTGAACAAACTTTCACAGAAACATACAAAGTGGTTTCTGCAAAAGGGAAAAGTCTTTCTGAAGCAATGGATTATGCTGGTCTTCACATTGGAAGGGAAGTGGGGCTTTCTCATGTCAAATTGATTGTTTTGAATGAAGAGTTGGTTTATGAAGACATCACAAAATTTTTGGATTATTTATCTAGAAGCAGACATATGTCGTCAAGCACAAAACTTGTCATCACAGATTCTTCTGCAAAAGAATTTTTGCAGGTGGCCGAGCAACTTGACAGCCAAAGTTCAATCAAAGTGAGCGAACTTATTACATATAATAATGAATACATTTATGCCACTGATTCCACTTTGGAAACTTTTTTCAAAGGGTTGTTTGGTCCTACAAGAGTCAGTCTTGTTCCTTACATTATTTTGGAAGATGAAAGCACAAGTGGCTTTGCGGTCTCGTCTTCTGGTGGATCTGGAAATGGAAACGGTGGAACTCAGAGCAAAACGGGTCAAGCAGAGAGTTCACAAGAGAAAAAAATTGTCAACAATGGAGAAACAATCGTGTTGAAAGATGCTGTGGAAAAAGTGAAAATTTCTGGCAAAGATATTGAAAAAATCAATTTGATTAGAGGGGATTTTAACACTGGGACTATTGATATTGAAAATTTTAGTGATGAAAATTTTGATGAAGCAAACTTGACTTTTGAAATCTTTGATAAAAGACTGAGAAACAAAGTTACATACCAAAACGGAATTCCAATTTTTCAAATTGACATGGAGTTGTCTCTTACTTTGACAGAAGTTGAAAACAAAAATGGTATGATTGAAGAGAATGTGGAATTTTTCACAATAACGCCAGAAGCATTGGAGGCAATTGAACAAAAAGTTAGGAAGTCTGTTATGGAAGGTGTTGAAATTATGAGAGATAATCAGATTGATGTGATTGATTTTTACACCATTATGCACAACTCAGACAAAAAGTCTTTCAACAAATTCCTTAGTTCTTTGGAAGACGAAGACAACTACCTAAGTCACATGGTTTTTAAGGTCAGTGTCAAAGTTTATTCAAAATAATTTCGTATTTTTTATAGGTATTTTGACATAAAATTTTTTGTAAACACCCTTTGTTTTGTTGTATTATTTTTTCTTTTGTGATAGAATATCCTAGTATATTATTACAAGAAATGAAACCTCATTATAAAAGCATGTTTATTTGGTGGTTTTGGTCTGAATATAGTTGTGGGTACAAAAGATATAACTTAGGTTTGGACTGACTTGTAAAAATAAGGAGTGTGTATGAACGATAAAAAACAACAAGGAGGCTTTAAACTTTCTTATGTGATTGTTCTTTTGGTGATTGTCCTTTTGTTTTCACTTCTGTTTGTTGATTTTGGAAACAATGGCTTGAGACTCACTCAAAGTGAAGTTTTTGACATGATTAAAGGAACTTACACAAGTGAAGAAGGACCTCAGCAAGCAAGTTTTATTTATTTCAAAAATGGAACGGGCTATATTTTGATTGATGGTTCAAAATATAAAGAAAACCAAATTCCAACCTATTCTGACTATTATTTCAAATATGATTCGGAATTCAAAAGTCAGTTGGTGACTTACATTGAAGAAAATGATACGGCAGTAAGATATGATTATGCACCTGCTGGTGTAAGTTTTTGGGACGTTTTGATGCCTATCCTTTATATTTGCTTTGCTATCTTCATCTTCTGGATGCTCTTTAGAATGCTTAAAGGGGCAAACAGCGGAGCAATGAACTTTGGCAAAACAAAAGTTAAGTCTTATGCTATGTCCAAAGTTAAGTTCTCTGACATCGCTGGAATGGACGAAGAAAAAGCTGAACTTCAAGAAATTGTTGAGTTCTTGAAAAATCCAAAGAAATTTACTGACCTCGGTGCAAGAATCCCTAAGGGGGTTTTGCTTGTTGGTCAACCAGGAACTGGTAAGACTCTTCTTGCAAGAGCGGTTGCAGGGGAAAGTAAGGTTCCTTTCATTTCAATAAGTGGTTCTGACTTTGTGGAAATGTTTGTCGGTGTCGGAGCTTCCAGAGTGCGTGATTTGTTTGATCAAGCAAAGAAAAACAAACCTTGTATTGTGTTTATTGACGAAATTGATGCAGTTGGTCGTCAAAGAGGTGCTGGACTTGGTGGTGGAAACGATGAAAGAGAACAGACATTGAACCAACTTTTGGTGGAGATGGATGGTTTTGAACCTAACGAAGGAATCATCGTTTTGGCTGCAACAAACAGAAGTGATGTTTTGGATCCTGCTTTGATGCGTCCAGGTCGTTTCGACAGACAAATCTATGTTCATATTCCTGATGTTAAGGGAAGAGAAGGCATCTTGAAAATTCATGCAAGAAACAAACCTCTTGATGAATCTGTTGATTTCAACGTTTTGGCAAGAATCACGACAGGCTTTACTGGTGCAGACATTGAAAATATGTTGAACGAGGCAGCAATCCTTGCAGCAAGAGCTGGAAGACCAAAGATCATCATGGAAGATATCACTGAAGGTATCAACAAAGTTATCATGGGACCTCAAAAGAAGAGCAGACTTTTGACAGATAAAGAAAGAAAACTTACTGCTTATCATGAAGCTGGTCACACCATTGTTGCAAAGAAGATGAAACATTGTGAAGATGTTCAAGAAGTTTCAATCATTCCTCGTGGCAATGCAGGTGGTTACACAATGAGTCGTCCTGAAAATGACGATATGACAATGTCGTATAACAAAGCAAATGACACCATTGCGATGAGCATGGGAGGACGAATTGCAGAAGAGTTGATTTTTAAGGATATCACAAGTGGTGCTTCTTCTGATATTCAACATGCAACCAAAATTGCTAAGGCAATGGTTTATGATTGGGGTATGAGTAAGAAGATTGGGTTCTTATCACTTGGAGATTCAACACAAGTGTTTATTGGCAGAGATTATCAAACAAAGAATGATTTCTCTGAAAAACTTGCTGGAATTGCTGACGATGAAATTATGTCAATTTTGAATAATAACTATAAGAGAGCAAAAGATGTTCTTTCTGAAAATATTGAAATCTTGCATGAAATGGCAAAACTTTTACTTGCTAGAGAAACCATTTACAAAGAAGAAGTAGATATGGTTTTGGCAGGTAAGAAGACAGAAGAAATTGTCAAAATAATGGAAGAAAAAGAAAAACAGCAGAAAGAAAAGGAAGCAAAAATAAGAGCGGAAAAAGAAAAATTTAACAAACTTGAAAGTTTCCGAAAGAAGATTGCTGAAGGTGAAAGACTTGTAAAAATGGGAATAATCACTGAGGCAGAACTTGATAATTTGAAGAAAGAATTTTTGGAGTTTGAAAAATCTTTAAATCAAACACAAGAGGATTCTGCTAAAACTGAAAAAGAACCGAAAAAAGTTGAAAATAAAGAAAAGAAAGAAGATGAGAAGGTCGATGAAAATAAGGAAAAGACAGTAAAAAGAACGACAACAAGAAAAACAACGACCAAAAAACCTACTGAAGAGGTTGAAAAGAAAGAAGAAAAAGATAACAAAAATGACGAGGAAGGCTGATGGAAGAGAAAGATACAATTCAACCACAAAATGAAGAACAAAAAGAGAATGTTGAGGCTGTTGCAAACGACAACAATCAAGAACAAACTGCAGAACCTGTGAATGAAACAAAAAAGGAAGCAGTTAAAAGCAAGAAAACTAAGACAAAAAAATCTAAATATGAAGACTTGTCTGAATATGAAGGGCTTTCTGATGATGAGTTGTATGCAAAAATTCAAACTCAAAAACTCTTAAAAAAGAAACAAAATAAGAAAATTGCAACAATTATTGGAATGGGATTTGCTTTTGTTTTGGCAGTTGTCATTATTATTTTGGCGGCAGTTCCTGTGAGCTTGAAACCAAGATGTATGGTTAGTGGTTTTGACAGTGTTGCATTATATCCTGGAAACACTAATGGTGTTTCATACACTTATGACGAGCAAGGTTATGACGATTTTATGAAAGTTTACAACAAAGCTTTCAGCCAACCATATATCTCAGCAATCTTCAGTGGAAGTTTGTTTAGTTATTCAATTGAAGAGACTGGTGACTCAGTTTCAAGCGTGATTGGCTCTGGTGGTTCTCTTATTCAAAACAACATATATTTTGTTCGTTTGAGATATGCAGAAGAACAAGTTTTCACATATCAGAATGGAAAAATTTATTCTTCTAAATTTTATGGTAAAGATAATGATGAATGGTCTGGAAAATATTCAGGTGGGAAGCTGTATTTTACAGATGTTTATTTTGAAGTTAGTCAAACAGATGGAGTGAAAGAAACAAATGTTTATGTTGTTGCAAATTATCCAAAAAGTTCAAACGGAGAAGGACAAAATGTGTTAGAACATGGCATTATTAAAATAACAGTCAAAGCAAATACTAATTTGATTTTTGATGCTTGGAGTGATTTAACTTAAAAATTTCAGCCCTATTTATTGGGCTGAATTAAACTTATAAGGGGAGGGAAGTATGAAGCCGAATCCGTTGGAAATTTTTCCTGTAAAGGGACAGAAAGATGTTATTTTAATCAAACCAACCATAACCAGAAAGAATATTGATGTTGGAGATTTTTCTTATTATAGTGGATGTGATTTTCAAAGTTGTGTAACTTTTCATCATGAGTTTTACGGAGATAAGTTGATTATTGGTAAATTTTGCCAAATTGGTTCTGGTGTGAATTTCATTATGAATGGTTGTAACCATAAGATGAATTCTGTTTCTACATTTCCATTTTATATCTTTAATGGGTGGAATCAGGAGATCCCGGTTTTGACAGATTTTCCTTTAAAGGGAGATACAATTATTGGAAATGATGTTTGGATTGGACAAAATGTGACTATTTTGCCTGGAGTAAAGGTTGGAGATGGAGCTGTTATTGGATGCAATAGTGTTGTCTCAAAAGATGTTGAACCTTACAGCATTGTTGCTGGAAATCCTATTAAATTAATCAAAAAAAGATTTGATGATGAATTGATTGATTTGTTAGAAAAATTCAGATGGTGGGATAAAAGGATTAATGAAATTAATGATCTGATTCCTATTCTTACTGATTCAAATCTTGAGAATGTTAAAAGACATATTAAAAAAGTTTTAAATTTAAAATAAATTTTTCAAAATTTGTTGACAAAATGTGCTTTTGCTGTTATAATAATGCAGTATTAAAAATCTTCCGAAGACCGCAAGTGCGTTTTCGCGTAAACACTCTATGTGTGCTTGCCGAGGAAAAGTATGGTGATTGATTTTTCTATCTCTGTGACTTTTCCTGGGTTACAGAGATTTTTTAATGCTTATAAACACAAAATCTTATTAAAAGGAGGTATGGACATGAGTGCTAATTTAGAGGCTAAAAAACTTGTTGTTGAAGAAATTAAAGAAAAATTCTCCAAAGCAAAAACTATTGCCTTTGTTGACTACCGTGGAATTACCGTTGCTGAAGACACTGCTCTTCGTAGAAAATTCCGCCAAAACGGTTGTGATTACAAAGTTTACAAAAATCGCTTGATGTTGAAAGCACTTTCTGACCTTGGTATTGAGTGTCCTGTAAATTACTTAGAAGGCACTACTGCTGTTGCTATTGGATATGAAGATGAAGTTGCTGCTGCTAAAATTGTTTGTGACTTTATCAACGATTCAAAGAAAATGGCTATCAAATTTGGAATTTTGAATGGTGTTAGCGTTGACGCTCACAACATCGAGGAACTTGCAAAACTTCCATCAAAGGAAGAATTGATTGCAAAACTTCTTGGAACTTTGAACAATACTGCTTCAAGTTTGTGCAGAGTTCTCTCAGCTCCAACTCGTGGGCTGGTTGTTGCTTTGAATGCGGTTGCAACAAAATAGTCTTTTCTGACTTAAATCAAAAAATCGCATAAAAATAGAGTTTTTTAAAAGGAGATAATTAAAATGGCTGATATTAAAAATATTGTTGAAGAAATCAAAAAATTGACTATCGTTGAAGTTTCTGAACTTGTTAAAGCTTTGGAAGAAGAATTTGGTGTTAGCGCTGCTGCTCCAGTTGCAGTTGCTGCTGCTCCAGCTGCTGGTGCTGCTGCTCCAGCTGCAGAAGAAAAGAGCGAATTTAACGTATTCTTGAAAGAAGTTGGTGCAAACAAAATCGCTGTTATCAAAGTTGTTAGAGAAGTTACAGGTCTTGGACTTTCTGAAGCTAAAGCTATCGTTGATGGCGCACCAAAGATGGTTAAAGAAAACGTTCCTGCAGCACAAGCTAAAGAATTTGAAGCTAAATTCAAAGAAGCTGGCGCCGTTGTTGAATTGAAGTAATTTAAGAATATAAAAATATTAATTTGATTTTGTGTTTAAAAAAATACGCTCAAAAGATTGAGTGTATTTTTTTATTTTATTTATTGGTCTTATTCATAACTATAAAATTTGTCTGGGGTGGAATCTGTCAAAATTGCAGCATAAACATTTTCTGGTGATGAAAAGACCTTTTGGCAGAATGTTTGCAGTTGCTCAGGTGTTATTTGCTCATAAAACTTTTTACTTTCTTTTTTATATTTGCGAGATAATATTATGTCTCCATAGCATAGGTATTCTCTGAATAGTGAGCTTGGGTATATGTTTCGAATCCTTTCGTCTTTGCTTAGTTTTCTGTTTTGCTTTATTTTTTCAATTATTGTTTGTTCAACTGGGGTGGTTCGTAATTCCTTGAACAGTTCTCCGACTTTTGTTATTACTTTGTTGACATTATCACTTGAGCACCCAAAATTGATTCCTATTGTGTAGTTTGAAGGTATGCAGTCTGCCCACATATTGACGCTGTAAACAAGTCCATTGTCACGAAGTTTTGATGTTAGTTTTCCATTTAAACTGTTGCAAACTGAACACAGCATTGATGCAAGATTGTCCGTTTCCATTGATTCTAAAGATTTATCAAGTTTGATGCAAAGACGACAATTAGATTTGTTGAAAGGAAAGTTTTCAATGTTAAGATTTCCTTCTCTGTCAATTTTGTTTGTGATATTTTTATCAACAGGATATTTTGGATTGCTTTTGAGTTTGCTGATGAAGTATTTTTCGGCAAGTCGTTTGGCTTTGTGAAAAGAAATTCCGCCTTCAATTGTGATGATGAAATTTTGAGAAATGAAAGTCTCTTCCTTGAACTTTTTAAGAGGTTTTGCTGACACTTGTTCGATTTCTTCTTCACTTCCTAAAACGACAGTGTTGGAGTTATATTTGCTGGAGACTGCCCTCAAAAATGTGAAATATGAAATTGCGTCAGGATTGTTTAATTTTCTCACTAATTCTTGTTTGATTACACCTTTTTCCGTGGCAATTGATTTGGCAGAAAATTTGGTATTTAAAAGCATCTCGGCAGAAAGTTTAAAACATGGTTCCAATGCTTTGTTTGAACGACAAAAATCAATTTCAGTGTAGAATGGACTGGTTCTTCCGTTATACATGGAAAATGTGTTTATCATGTCTTGTTTGAGTTGTTCTGCGGTTCGATTCTCTGTTTCTTTGAAAAACATGTGCTCACAGAAGTGGGCGGTTGGTTCTGGATACTTGTCTCTGTTTTCTCCAAAAACAAAGCCAGCAATGACTGATGTATGTTTGCGTTTACATTTTCGAAATATTAATGTTGCGCCATTCTTATAAATTTTTCTTTTTGGGATTGAAAGCATGTTTTTCCTCCACTCTTAGTTTTGTCAAATTTTTATATCTTTATTGATGTTGACTATGACTTTTTGGGTTACATTTCTCAAGAGCTTCAAAAAGGTCATATTTGAACATATTTATGTCTAAGTCTACGCAAACGGTTGCATTTGGTTTTTTGTCAAAATCTATGTCAACATAACCAAAATCATCTGTTTCCGTTTTATAATATTTTATTTCAATGAATGCCTTTTCTGTTTTTATATATTCAGGGTGGGTGAGATAGTAGATTGTGCAAACATCGTGAACTGCAGCACCCATTTTGCCAACATGATAGTCATTATATCCTTTAAACATTTTGGCGTAAATTTTTCCAATCTTATTTGTTTTTTTGAATTTTTTGATGTCGTTGTGGTCAAGATAAGCAAAGTGTCCAAGTTCCATTGGAACCATAACAAGCTTAATTCCGCTTTTAAACACTACTTCAGCAGCTTCAGGGTCGTAGCCGATGTTGAATGATTTGTATGGTTTTCCATAAATTTTTTCTTTTGTTCCGCTTTCAAAAATAATTTCTTTGATATACTTTTTGCAGTCTGGATATTTCTGTATCATTTTTGCCAAATTTGTCATTGGTCCAATTGACACGATTGAAATTTTATCCTGGGAGTTTTTTAATGTTTGATATATGACATCACAGGCTTCCCCATCAACAGGTGAGTGTTTCAATTTTTTCTTGTTGTATGAATAAGCGCCAAGTCCGTTTTTTCCCTGTTCCTTGGTTGCATATTTGGCTGGACGAACTAATGGGGTTGAAGCGCCTTGAACCACTGGAATTTCTTCGTTAAACAGTTCTGTGATGTGAATGGCATTTGCTGTTATGTTTTCTATTGGGCCATTCCCACCGGCAGAAGATAACAGTTTTATATTGAATCTCTCACTTTTTATTGCATAGAGAAGTGCAATAGAATCGTCAACACCTGGGTCGGTGTCTATGATTAAATCAATCTTTTTTTCTTTCATGTTGTTTCCTCTTGTTTTTATTATGGTTATATTATAGCATAAAAATTTTGCATGACAAAATGATTTGCTTTCAAAACTTTGAATGTTCTGAGCTTGATGCTTTGTGTTATGTATATTGCATAACACACTATATGTTGTGTATTATGCATTGCATACCACCACCTGATTTTGAAAATGGATATTTCTTTGATTGTTTCTTTCAGTTTTGATTTGCATTATTTGTGGTGACAAAATTAGAACAAATTCAGCATTTGTTCTTTTTTTTATGCATTTTTCGTATGCTATGCTTTTTGTGAAAAGGAGTGGTTATGCAAGTCAAAAGTCGTGTTCATAATGGAGTGCTCTATGTTCTTCTCTGTGGGGAACTTGATGAACATTCCGCAACTTACACAAGAATTACATTAGATGAAATGTTTGATAAACCAAATTTCAGGAAAATCATTATTGACCTTTCAGAACTTGATTTCATGGACTCAACTGGCATTGGAGTTTTGATTGGAAGATACAAACGCATGAAGGATAAAGACATTCCAATCTACATTGCCAATCCGTCTGCTCATGCTGAAAAAATTTTTAAAATTACTGGGCTGTATGACATCATGCCGAAAATTGTGTAAAAAGGAGTTGTTATGAAATATTCAAATTTTATGGAAGTAACTTTCAAGGCGTTGTCAGTTAATGAGGGGTTTGCACGTGTTTGTGTTGCATCTTTTTGTGTCCAATTGAATCCTTCTGTTGACGAAATTACTGATATTAAAACAGCTGTTTCTGAGGCTGTGACAAATTGTGTTGTTCATGCGTACCCAACTTCTGTTAAGGGGGATGTTATTTTGCGTTGTGAGCTTGAGGACGATATGGTCACAGTTACTGTCACTGATAAGGGTGTTGGAATTAAAGATATAACTAAGGCGAGAGAGCCATTCTACACATCAAAACCTTCTGCTGAGCGCTCTGGAATGGGCTTTACTGTTATGGAAAGTTTTATGGACGATGTTCAAGTTGTCAGCAATTCGTTTGGAACCTCTGTCAGAATGACGAAAAAAATCTTGTCCGCTTCCTGTGAAAAGGTGGGCTGAGATGCTGGGGCAAGATGAAACTCTTGACCTTATCAAAAAAGCACAATCCGGAGATGAAAACGCCAAAGAAAAATTGGTTAATGAAAATTCTCCACTTATCAAAAGTGTAATTAGGTGGTTCAGAGATAAGGGGATTGAAAATGAAGACCTTTATCAACTTGGTTGTCTGGGATTTTTGAAGGCGATAAACAACTTTGACTGTTCTTTTAATGTCAAATTTTCCACCTATGTTGTGCCGATGGTTGTGGGCGAAATTAAGCGTTTTATGAGAGATGATGGTGCTGTTAAGGTTTCAAGGGCGATTAAGGGACTGAATTTGAAGATTAACAAATTTGTTGATGTCTTTTTTGTCGAAAACGGCAAGAAACCATCAATTTCCGAGATTGCCGAACATTTTAAAATTAGTGAGCAAGATGTCATTCTTGCAATGGACTCTGCCAAGATGCCTATTTCTCTTTACACTCCTTTCGATGATGGTGAAGAAGATGGACTGACTGTTATTGACAGATTTGATGGGCAGGAAAACGAAGATTTTGTTGACAAGTTTGCATTGAAAGATATGATTGACAAACTTGAGGACAGGGATAAAAAGATTATTTTGATGAGATATTTCTATGACAAAACTCAAAGTGAGATTGCTGAGCGTTTGGGTGTTTCTCAAGTTCAAGTTTCTAGGCTTGAAAATAAGATTTTGGAAAATTTAAAGAAAAAATTGGAAAGCTGACATTTCGTAATTTTTTGAGAGATTTGTATCTTTTGTGTTGAAAATTTTTCAACACATTTTTGTTTTTATTTGCTGTTTATGATTTTTATGATATAATGTTCTCATGGATAAAAAAGACGATTTAACAGAAAAAGATATTAAACAAATCTTCCAAATGTATAAAAATGCGCATACTCTAAAAACCGTTTTAAGAAGTGGTTGGGTAAAATGGGGTTTAGACAAAAAGATTAGACATGAAAGCATTGCAGAGCACGTCTATGGTTGTTGTATGCTTGCTCTTTCAATTTTTGCTAATGGTGGTGCAAATAATTTGAATGTTGGCAAAGTCTTTACAATGCTTGTTCTTCATGAAACTGAAGAGATTTTTATTGGAGATATAACACCTTTTGACAAGAAAGCTGGAGACAAGAAAGAATTGGGCAAGCAGGCTGTTATAAAATTTTTTGAAGGGGCTCCAAATGCTGATTATTTTTTGAAAATCATTGAGGAGTTTGAGGCTAATGAGACGGAAGAAGCGAAATTTGCACATCGAGTTGACAAGTTTGAAGCTGATATTCAGGCTAAGTATTATGACAACCATTTTGTTGAGAAGAAAGATAAAAGTGTTTTAAAGAGTGAAAGAATTATGAGATATAAAGCTTTGGGTTATACTAAAGTTTCAGAATATTTTGCTCTGTATGATAAACAAATTTTTGATGATTATTTCTTGAAATTGTTGGAAAATTTGGAACATGATGTTGAATTTTAATAGGGGGATTGGTGAAAAACAGAACTGAAGTTTTGATTGATTCTGATATTGCTAATGAAATCGATGACCAATTTGCTTTGGCCTATGCTTTTTCTTGTCAGGATAAGTTGGATATTTTGGGAATTACGATTGCACCTTTCAGAGTTTCTTGGCAAAAAAATTTGTCTATTCGTGATGGCATGATTGACAGCAAAAATGATGCCTACAGACTTCTTCGTTTTTTCGGAATTAAACATGACAGCAATAATCCATTTGTGTATTTGGGTTGTGAAGGTTTCTTGTCTGAGGGGTATAATTCCACAAATCCTGCTGTTGAAAAAATTATTCAATTGGCACATGAAAATAAATCATTTTGCATTTGTTGTCTTGGAACTTTGACAAATGTTGCTATGGCTCTACGCATTGATCCTTCCATTGCCTCGAAAATCAATGTGGTATGGCTTGGGACAGACAATGTCCTTTTGGACAAGTTTGAAGATGCAAACTATCGAAAAGATGTTCAGGCTTTTAATGAAGTGTTGGCAAGCAAAGTGAATTTGACAATCTTTCCTACATATCTTGCAAGAACTTTCGTTACTTCAACTTATGAGTTTTCTCAAAATATTAAAGGAAATCATATTGCAAAATACCTTACTTCAATTATGAACAAATTTATTTTTACTGAAGAAAATTTGGGTATTAAGACGATTTATGATATAGGTCCAATTGCTTATTTGCTGCATAAAGATTTGTTTGGCGTCAAAGAGATTGATGCCCATATCGTTTTAAAAGACAAAGATATGAAGATTGATAAAGATAGGAAAGTTAACTACATTGTTTCCATTCCAAAGCACTCTTTTGTTTGGAGTGACTTTTTGAAGTCGATTAATTCAAATAAAGATTATTATTTCAAACCAAATATTTTCTTTACGTCGGACACACACTTTAATCATGAAAGAAAGGTTAGGTTGAAACAGGTCCCATTCAAGACTGTGGAAGAGATGAACAAAGAGTTGATTAAACGCTGGAACAATAAGGTTGGTCCAAATGATGTTGTCTATCATTTGGGCGATTTTGGAGATTATGAGTTTGTCAAAAAACTTAATGGAAAAATTCGTTTGATTTGTGGCAACTATGAAGAAAAAGACTATGGAAAAAACTTTGAAGAGTTTAGAAAGAAACTTATGAAACTTGGTTTTTCTGATGTTATTAAAAATGGTGTTTATCTTGACAAGAAAGTGCTTGGCGAAAAAGTTTATTTGACGCACAAGCCAACAAATCATGCCAAAGACTGTTTGACACTATTTGGTCATGTTCATAGTTTGGCTCTAGTTAAAAAATTTGGTTTTAATGTTTGTGTGACCTATCATTACTATGCACCAATAAATCAAGAAACAGCAAAAAGATATCTGAATTTTGTTAAGAATTTTGCTGACGAAGATGTGTTTGTTTAATTGGTGTTTGTGTGTTAATTGGTAGGACTTGTTGAAATTTTACAATAAAAAAAGAGCGTTCGGCTCTTTTTTTGGGGGTGTTTTGAAAATAAAAAAACATCTAATTTCATAGATGTTTTGTATGGAGCTGGCGAAAGGAATCGAACCTTCAACCTGCTGATTACAAGTCAGCTGCTCTACCATTGAGCCACGCCAGCACATAGGCTTATTTTTGGTGGGCAGGGATGGATTCGAACCATCGAAGACATAGTCGACGGATTTACAGTCCGTTGCATTTGGCCGCTCTGCAACCTACCCATATTCTTGTGTCAAAGTGGAATTTATGCTTTTGAAGAATTCCACTTTGCTCACTTCTGGTGCCCAAGGAGGATTAAACCCTCTCTTTCAAGAGATTTGGTGGATGCCTCCACTTGTTCACTTTTGGTGCCCAAAGGTGGAATCGAACCACCGACACAGGGATTTTCAGTCCCTTGCTCTACCGACTGAGCTA
>ERZ1090879.1279-NODE-1280-length-14094-cov-8.429019_pt1 | contig 14094 bp, 11 predicted proteins | sample MGYA00478472_ERZ1090879 | MGnify/ENA primary metagenome ERZ1090879 (study PRJEB33644, sample SAMEA5815723) | chicken gut metagenome | biome: Chicken; feature: Gastrointestinal Tract; material: Caecum | place: Ireland | collected 2019-01-01 | study: A study of...
TGCTCCCTCGCCTGTTGCCCGTCATAGACGCACTCTACGCCGTCCGCGTAAGTGTTACTAAAATATAGATAAATAAAATTATTGCTATCTTGGATAGATGTACTCTACGCCATCCGCGTAAGTGTTACTTAAATAAAGAAAATAAAAAATATCACAGCCCGTCATAGACGCACTCTACGCCGCCAGCGTAAGTGTTGCGTAAATAAAGATAATTAATGATAGACGCACTCTGCGCCGTCTGTGCGGGCGGGGATGAACGAGGGGACGGAAAGACTTGCGGTATGGGCGTAAAAACAGTGGTGCGGCGGCGCGGGATGTGCTATAATGATGTCGTAAGCGACATGAGCAAAAGCGCAGAAAAGCGCGAGGATAAACGCAAATATAAGAGCGTAAAGAAATGAGCATGACGGGGAGGTGCGGAAATGGAAAACGCGGACGTGACGGAAAGGCTGAAAAACATAGTGGCGAGTATGAAGAGAGGGGTGTTCTTTGGGGGCGCGGGCGTGAGCACGGAGAGCGGGATACCCGATTTCCGATCGGAGGACGGGCTGTACCGCATGAAGTACAAGTACCCGCCCGAGCGTATGCTCTCGCACTCGTTTTTCCTGTCGCATACCGAGGAGTTCTTCGAGTTCTATCGCGACAAGATGTTGTATCTCGACGCGCGGCCCAACGCGGCGCACGTCAAGCTCGCGGAGTGGGAAAAAGAAGGCAGGCTGGCGGCGGTGGTCACGCAGAACATAGACGGCCTGCACCGGAAGGCGGGCAGCCGTAACGTCCTCGAGCTGCACGGCAGCGTCCTGCGCAACCACTGCATGGACTGCGGGCGGTCGTACCCCGTGGACTACGTCGCGTCCGCCACGGGCGTGCCGCGCTGCGAGTGCGGCGGCATAGTCAAGCCCGACGTGGTGCTGTACGAAGAGCCGCTGGACGACGACGTGCTGGAAGCCGCCGTGGACGCCATACGCTCCGCCGATACGCTCATCGTGGGCGGCACTTCGCTCAACGTCTATCCCGCCGCGGGGCTGGTGGACTTTTTCCGCGGCGACGAGCTGGTAGTCATCAACAAGGGCTTGCCCGCGCGCGCCGTCGCGGGCGCGCTGTTCGTGGACGGCAAGATAGGCGAGACCCTCTCGAAACTGTGACGCGTCCGCTCACGCGCGCCCGTCGCCCATGGCGCACGTCGTACGCAGACAACGCATATCGTAAAAAAACACAACGCAAAAAGCACGCCGCTCTGGCGTGCTTTTTTTTGTTGCGCGCGCCCGTTTGAGGAGCGCGTAACGCTTGGAACGAAAAAAGATCGCTAAACACAGCGTTTGGAACAGAAAAATCGCAAAATATAACTCTGAAAAACTATTGGATAACAGCGAAAACAAAACGGGGAAACGCGGGCGATGTCGCCGACCTTTCGGGAGCGGCGCGGGCGGTGCGGCGGGTGGAAAAGGCGGGACGGATCGGAACGGTGGGAGCGAAAAAACAAATAGGTAACACGCACGGGGAAAAGACGGGAGCGGCGGCGGGTCGTGCGATCGCGGGCGACGCGGTTCGTGCTGTGCGCGGCGCAGAGCGGTGCTCACGGTGGCGAGCATACTGCTCATCGACCCCATGCTCGCATGGATAAACGTCCCGCTTCCCTCGGGCGTGGTGTACGTTGCGGCGAAAGCGGAAAAACAAAGAGGTAACACGGCGCGGGGGTGGGGAGTATAATGTATTGAGAGGCGGCGGAGGCCGCAAATCGACACATAAGGAGAAGGCTATGCTTTTCTGCAATAACGACAAAAACGGCTCGTGCGGATGCTGCGACAACGAGAGCGGCGCGTGCGGAAATTACTATCCCGTACCCGGGCCGCAAGGCCCCACGGGCGCGACGGGAGCGACGGGCGTCACGGGCCCCACGGGCGTTACGGGAGCGACGGGCCCGATCGGCCCCACGGGCGCGACGGGTCCCACGGGAGCGACCGGCCCTACGGGCGACGTCGGGCTCAGGGGCATAACGGGCCCCACGGGCGTTACGGGCGCGACTGGCGAGAACGGCCCCACGGGTCCCACGGGCGTTACGGGCGCGACGGGTCCCACCGGCCCCACGGGTGACACGGGAGCGACCGGCCCCACCGGCGCGACGGGCCCCACCGGTCCGACCGGCCCCACGGGCGCGGGTCTGGACACCGCGACGCCCTTCACGCAGGGCACGACCTACGACAGCGGCGATCTGGTATATTACAACGGCTCGCTCTATACCGTGTTAACCGATTCCCCCACGGGCACGCCCGGTTCGTCCGGCGACTTCGCGCTCGTGACCGCGGTCGGTCCCACGGGCGCGACGGGCGACACGGGTCCAACCGGTCCCACAGGCCCCACGGGACCGACGGGTGACGCCGGCCCGCAGGGCGCGCAAGGTATCCAAGGCCTGCAAGGCGACAAAGGCGATACTGGCGACACGGGCCCTACGGGTCCCACCGGTCCCGCGGGCGACACGGGTCCAACCGGTCCCACAGGCCCCACGGGACCTACCGGCCCCACGGGACCGACGGGTGACGCCGGCCCGCAGGGCGCGCAGGGCATCCAAGGTCTGCAAGGTCCGCAGGGCGACAAGGGCGATACGGGCGACACCGGCCCCACGGGTCCCACAGGCCCCACCGGTCCGACGGGCGACGCGGGTCCGCAGGGCCCCGCAGGCTCGGTAACTCCCGCGGCGGCGGTGACGGACGCGAGCAGCACTTCGGACATCGTCCAGCAGTTCAACCAGTTGCTGGCAAACATGCGCACGGCGGGACTGTTATCGTCCTGACGCGGATATATGAGGAACGGCGACGCATTCGCGTCGCCGTTTCGTTTTTCTGTCCGTTTTTCGTCCGTTGCCCGACGTGCGGACGGGCGTATGCCCGCGTCACTGCGCCTTGTCGGGGGGTTGGAGATTTTTAAGGATGTTGTCCATGACGTCCGAGGCGTTGTGCCACCAGTCGCGGCTCCACACGCGCATGAGCTTCCAGCCCTTCTGTTCGAGGAAGCGGGAGGCGAACACGTCGCGTTCGAGGGCGGTCTCCTTGCCTTCGAAGAGGGCGCGGTCCAGCTGTATGCCCAGGACGTACCTGTCCGTCTTTTTGTCGTACACCGCCACGGATATGCGGTTCTTGCCGTCGCCGATGTCCGTTTCCACGTTGTAGCCCAGCTTTTCCAGCTTGTCGGCGATCTGGTACTCGGGCGGCACGTCCAGCGTGGAGATCGCGGGCGCGGGGGAGGGACAGAGCGCGTCGAGTATGGCCTTGACCTCCTGTTTCTTGCCCGACGACACGGCGCGGACGTACGCGAGGTACTGCCTGAACAGTCGGGGGCCTGCGTTCTTCGAGCCGTCCACTTTGAGCTCTTCCGGTTCGATGCTGGTGACCACGTATATCTTGCGTTTGGCGCGGGTGACGGCGACGTTCAGTCTGTTCTCGCCGCCCTCCGCGGACAGCGAGCCGAAGTGCGCGTTGACCCTGCCGTTCTCGCCGCGCGCGTAGCCTATGCTGAATATGATGATGTCGCGCTCGTCGCCCTGCACGTTCTCGATGTTCTTGACGAACAGTCCGACGTCCTGCCCGTCCTCCTTGCGGCTGCTCTCGCGCGTGATCTCCGTGCGGAACGCCGCGTCCATCTTGCACTCGCGGTCGATGGCGTTCTCGATGCATGCCTGTTGCTCGCTGCCGAACGTGATGATGCCCATCGTTTCGCGGTTCCTGCGCGAACGGAACAGTTTTTTGAGCAGCATGACTATCTCGTGCGCTTCCACGGGGTTGCTGCGGTCCACCCACGCGCCGTCCACCTTGATGCGCTCGATGGGCTTGTTGCGCATGGAGCGCGACACGTTGGGCGCGATGCGCAGTTTGCCGTCATAGAACGCCATGTTGGAGAAGTCGATCAGCTCGCGGCTCGCGCTGCGGTAGTGGTAAGTGATGTTTGCGCTGTCGTACCGCGCGACTGCGAGGTCGAGCAGGCTCTCCACTTCCAGCGCCGCCTGACGGGTGAGGTCGTCCTCTTCCTCGCCCCCGCCCATGTACCTGCGCAGGAAGGTGGCGGTGGGGCGGAGCTGTTTGGCGTCGCCCGCGACCACGATGTTCCTGCCGCGTATGATGGCGGGCAGCGTGCATTCGATGAACACCTGGCTGGCCTCGTCGAAGAGCACGAGGTCGAACAGCTCTTTTTTGAGCGGGAGTATGGACGACACGTTCTCGGGCGAGAGCAGCCAGCAGGGGAAGAGGTCGAGCAGGTACTCGCCGAACACCTCCATGGTGCGGCGTATCGGCCAGAAGTTCTGTTTTTTGGATATCTGATAGAGGAAGTCCTTGCAGTCCGCGCTCTTCTGGTACAGCCGCTGATACTCTGCCACGAAGCTCTGTTCGAACAGCTCCTTGCATATCTCGCGCTGTTCGCCCATGAGCGCGGTAATGGCGGACTTGATGCTCTCGAACTCCACGCTGCGCGAAAGGTCGGCCTTCATGCTGTCCTCGAACTCGGTTATCTCGCGGTAGATGCGTATGGGCATGAGCTTTTCCAGCACGCGTTTGTAGCCCTCGCGCGAGTCGGTGATGCGGTAGGCGAACGCCAGCACGGTCTTTTCGGGCTCGCTGAAATTGGACAGGCTGAGCACCATGTCGCCCAGACGCACGTACTCTGCGAGCGCCTTGGCGAGGTCGCCCAGCGCCGCCTGGTCGCCGCGCAGCACGGCCTCAACAGCCAGCGCGTAACCGTCGTAGGTGAGCACCTCTTTAAGGAATTCGTAGTCGCTGGCGAATTCCTCGATCGCCTGTTTGCTCTCGATGTACTTGCGCTCCGTTTCCTTTTCCTTGCGGTTCATCAGTACGCGTGCGACGGGGTAGAGCGGGAACGCTATCTTGCTCGTCTGCAAAAAGGAATACGTCTTGGGGTACTCGTACGCCGCCAGCGTCTTGACCAGCAGTTTCTCGCCCTTCTCGCTGCCCAGCTTGTCGTAGAGCGCGAGTATCTGGCGGGAGTAGGGGTGGGAGTTCTCGTCGAACACCGCCACGCGCGTCCGCATGAGCGCCGCCAGCTTTGCGCGCGCCCGCGAGAGCGTGTCGATGTGCAGGTCGGGACGCAGGTACTGTATGAAGGGATTGCGCTTGCGCGTTTCCGCGTAGTCGTAATATATGTCCGCCTTGCCGTTGCGGAGCGAAGTGAGCGCGTCGTTGAGCGTTTCGTAGTCGTAGGACAACAGCCGCTTGTTGCGTATCATCTCGCGGTAGATCGCGTACTCGCCGCTGCGCTTGCCCGGAATGAAGGAGTTGTAATACATCTCGATCAGGCTCAGCCCGAAGGGGCTCTTGACGAGCAGCGAGTCGGATATGGCTTCCAGCTTGGCTATCTCGGCGTCCAGCCTGTCGCTTATGACGCGGTATTTGCCGTAAGAGTCGGGCGTTTCCGCGTCGATGACCGCGTTGTGACGGGTCAGACACCTGTCGTAGAACGCCCGCCGCTCCTTGACGGGGTCCACGACGAACATGGCTTTTTTGTTGAGGTCGCCCAGGCGGTTGTAAACGACGTCCAGCGCCGCCTTCTTCTGCGACACCACCAGCACGCGCTTGCCCTTGCAGATGGCGTCCGATATCAGGTTGACTATGGTCTGCGACTTGCCCGTGCCGGGCGGGCCGTAGATGACCATGTTGCCCTGGCGCGCGACCTTGGCGACCACGCTGCGCTGGGCGTAGTCCAGATCGCTTATCATGAACAGGTCGCGGTCGGGCTCCTCTCTGCGGCGTTTCCTGCGGCGCGCGTTGGGCGCGATCAGCTCGTCCGCCGCCTCGCTCGTGATGTGCCGCTTCTCTATCTCCGAATAGTCGTTGTATATGGAGTTGGCGAGGGAGTACCGCGCCAGCACGCACGCGCGCGCTATGGCGGGCGGGTCCTTGGCGGTCGGCTCCCTGAACGCGCCGAATTCGCGCATGTGCTTGTGCTCCGGCCGGCGTATGTGCAGACCGAACTTGTCGAGGTAGTCGAGCACGCGGTCCAGGTCCGTCAGACCCGCCGCGCGCAGGTCGTCGAACTCCGTCACCAGCTCGGTGGTGTCGATGCGGCGGGACTGCGCGTAGGCGAACAGCAACGCCTTGTTCAGCCGCACGCTCTCGCCGCGCTTGAGCCGCAGCGTGACCTTGGTGTCCTCTTCGGCGTCCACCTCCACGGGGAAGAAGAGCAGGGGAGCCTTGAACAGGAAGTCGCGCGTGCCGCCGTAGACGAACGGGTAGCCCACGAACAGCTCGTACCGCCCCGTTTCCTTCTCGATGTCCTCCGCCTCGCGCTTGAGCGTGCGCACGGCCGTCACCTCTTTGGCGACGTTGGCGTTGAACGCCTGACGGGCCTGGCGCTCCAGCCGCAGCACCGCGCGGTCCTTTTCGTCCCCCGTCAGACCCTGCGTTTCCAGCTCGCGGCGCGCGCGCTTCTCCTCGGCGTCCGAGTCGAATATCTTGCGCAGCGTCTTGTCGCCGGACGAGAACAGGTCGAAAGGCTCGCGCCCGTCCGACCACAGAAAACGCACGAACGCGTCCTCCCTGTTCGTGTCGCGCGCGAGCAACCGCCCGAGATCGTAGCCCGTTTTCTTGCTGAACGATCGGGTGTATATGCTCCTGTTCTTGCCGCTGATCTCGATCAGCCGCTCTTTGTAATAGGTGTATATGCTCTTCATCGTTTACGTCCGTAGCGCGCCCTCGTCGCGCGTGTCCCGCCGCGCTCCCTCGGCGCGGCCGCCCTGTCATATATATATAAAGTATACTACAACGCCGCGTTTTTTGCAAGTGTAATGCCCACATTGCGCGTATCCGCCCGCGTCCGCCCGTTCCGCGCCCGCCTCGCCGCCGCGACCTCCGAGCGCGCGGACTCAAACGCTTGACAAGCGCGGGCAATGGGCTTATGCTATATGTGACAACGCAAACGCGGCGTTCGCCGCAAAGGATAGACGTAATGGGAATGAAGATAAACGGCGTGCTCCCGTCGCCCGCCGAGATGAAGGAAGAGTACCCGCTCTCGGCCGAGGGCGCGGAGATAAAGCGCAGACGCGACGCGGAGATACGCGACGTGCTCACGGGCAAGGACGACAGGTTCCTGCTCGTCATCGGGCCGTGCTCGGCGGACAGCGAGGCGCCCGTGCTGGACTACGTGTCCCGTCTGGCCCGTCTTAGCGAGCGCGTCAAGGACAGAGTGCTGGTCATACCGCGCATATACACCAACAAGCCGCGCACGACGGGCGACGGCTACAAGGGCATGCTGCACCAGCCCGGACCCGACGGCGTGCCCGACCTGCGCGCGGGCATCGTCGCCATACGCCGCCTGCACCTGCGCGTCATCGAGGAGAGCGGATTGACGGGCGCGGACGAGATGCTGTACCCCGAGAACCGCAGCTACCTGGACGACCTGCTGTCGTACGAGGCGGTGGGTGCGCGCTCGGTGGAGGACCAGCAGCACCGCCTGACCGCCAGCGGCATGGACATCCCCGTGGGCATGAAGAACCCCACCAGCGGCGACCTCACCGTCCTGCTCAACTCGGTGTACGCCGCTCAGCACCCGCATAACTTCATCTACCGCGGCATGGACGTCACGACCACGGGCAACGACCTCGCCCACGTCGTGCTGCGCGGCGGCACCAACAAGCACGGCGCGTCCCTGCCCAATTACCACTACGAGGACCTCATGCGCCTCAACGACATGTACCTCGCGCGCGGACTGAAGAACCCCGCCGTGCTCGTGGACGTCAACCACGCCAACTCGGGCAAGCGTCACCGCGAGCAGATACGCATAGCGGGCGAGGTGCTCCACAGCCGCAACTACGCCCCCGAGCTGAAAAAGCTCGTCAAGGGTCTGATGGTGGAGAGCTACATCGAGGACGGCCGCGTCGCGGACGACGCGCCCCGCGTATACGGCAAGTCCATCACCGACGCCTGCATCGGCTGGGAGGATACCGAAAAACTCATCCTGCGCATCGCCGAGGATTGCTGACGCGGCTTATTCGTTCGGGCGGCGACGTGCGAGGCCGAGCGGGAAAACGAGCGGGACGGCGGCGCGCCATCCGCGGGCAAGCATGCTTTCGGCGGCGTTCCCGAACGACCGCGGCGATATCCGACTGTTTTCGCCCGCGCTTGACAAACGTCGCGCGTTGGGTTATAATGGCGGTATGAAAGTCGATCAGTCGGTGGAGGATTACCTCGAGACCATACTGCTGCTGTCGCAGAGCGCCGAACAGGTGCATCGCGCGGACGTCGCGCGGCGCCTGGGCGTTTCTCTGCCCGCCGTGACCAAGGCCGTGCGCAAGCTGTGCGACCTGGACTACGTGCGCACCGATGGCATGCACATCCACCTGACGGAGAGCGGTCTGGCTCGCGCCCGCGAGATATACGGCAAGCACGTGGACATCGCGCGCTTCCTCGTTTCGCTGGGCGTGGCGGGGGACGTCGCCGAGCGGGACGCCTGCCTGATGGAGCACGTCGTGAGCGAGCAGACCTACGCCGCCATAAGGAACTACCTCAAAGGCGCGGACGCCACCTGACGGTCCGCCCGGCCTGTCGGGCGGAGCCGCTTTAAGGCCGGCCGCTCCCTTCCCATATATATTATAATGTATATATATGGAAAAAGGGGAGGACGGCGCCGCGCGCGGAACATTATTTTTTGATTTTTCGCGTTTTTTCGCTTGACAAACCACGAGGGAAGGGATATTATAGTATAGCTACAAAAAAAGCAACGAAAAGCGACAAAGGCGTCGGACAGGGCATATCATGCCTTCCGGCGTTTGTTTTTTTTAGAGAATAACTTTTAAGAGAGGGCAATATATGGACCAAACGGTAAACATCAACGTGGAAGAGAAGAACCGTGAAGGCAACGTGCGCATCCCGTCGGGCTGCGCCATTTGCGGTTTCTTCTCCAAACGGGGAAGGGCGTTGCCCGCCATCGACGCGGTGGACGCCATGACGTATATGCACGACCGTTCCAACGGCCTCGGCGGAGGCTTCGCGGGTTACGGCATATATCCCGATTTCCCCGATCACTATGCGTTCCACATCTTTTACGACGACGAGTATGCCCGCGAGCAGACGGAGGCTTTCCTGAAGCTGCGTTTCGACATCTCCAACATGGAACGTATCCCCACGCGTAAGGTATACGGCATCAAGGGCGCGCCGCTGATCTGGCGGTACTTCGGACAGCTCCTGCCCGAGGTCAAGGCGCATACCGAGCTGGACGAAGAGGAGTACGTGTGCCAGGCGGTGATCCACATCAACACGGGCATCAAGGGCGCGTACGTGTTCTCGTCCGGCAAGAACATGGGCGTTTTCAAGGGCGTCGGCTATCCCGAGGACGTGGGCGAGTACTATCGCCTGGGCGACTACAAGGGCTACTGCTGGACGGCGCACGGACGTTATCCCACCAACACTCCCGGCTGGTGGGGCGGCGCGCATCCCTTCAACATCCTGAACTACACCGTCGTGCACAACGGCGAGATATCCTCTTACGACGCCAACCGTCGTTTCATGGAGATCTACGGCTACAAGTGCACGCTGCTTACCGATACCGAGGTCATAACGTACATAATCGACTACCTCCACCGCCGTCGCAAGATGAAGCTGGAGGACGTCGCGAAGGTCATCGCGCCCCCGTTCTGGTCGCAGATCGAGCGCATGCCCGAAAAGGAGCGCGAGAAGCTCACCACGTTGCGCAACATGTACGCGTCCCTGCTCATCACCGGTCCGTTCTCCATCATCCTCGGCTACACGGGCGGCATGATGGCGCTCAACGACCGCCTGAAACTGCGTAGCATGGTGGCGGCGGAGCGCGGCGACGTCACGTACGTCGCGAGCGAGGAGTGCGCCATTCGCTCCATTTGCCCCGATCCCGACAGGATCTGGAGCCCGGCGGGCGGCGAGCCCGTCATAGTCGAGCTGGAAAAGGAGGGCGGCAGACAATGATAAACTATCTTCAGCCCGATTACGAAGTGGTCAGGGACAAGGACCGTTGCATCAAGTGCAAGGTCTGTGTCCGCCAGTGCGCCAACAAGGTGCATCAGTACGACGAGAAGCGCGACGTGCTCTACGTGGACAACTCCAAGTGCGTCAACTGCCACCGTTGCGTCACGCTCTGCCCCGCGAACGCGCTCAAGATCGTCAAGACCGATCACTGCTTCAAGCCCAGCGCAAACTACACCGAAGACATAATCAAGGACATCTACCGTCAGGCGGACTCGGGCGGCGTGCTGCTGTCCTCCATGGGTACGCCCAAGGCCTATCCCGTGTATTGGGACAAGATGCTGCTCAACGCCTCCCAGGTGACCAACCCCTCCATCGACCCGCTGCGCGAGCCCATGGAGATACGCACCTTCCTCGGCCGCAAGCCCGAGGCCATCGAGTACGAGCCGGACGGCAGCATCAAGGTGGACAAGTACCCCAACCTCGAACTGAAAACGCCCATCATGTTCTCCGCGATGAGCTACGGCTCCATATCCAAGAACGCGCACCTTTGCCTGGCGCGCGCCGCGGAAGAGCTCGGCACGTTCTACAACACGGGTGAGGGCGGTCTGCACGAGGACCTCTACAAGTACGGCGCGAATACCATCGTCCAGGTGGCGAGCGGTCGTTTCGGCGTCCACGCGGACTACCTCGACGCCGGCCGCGCGATCGAGATCAAGATCGGTCAGGGCGCGAAGCCCGGTATCGGCGGACACCTGCCCGGCAAGAAGATCGGGCCGGACGTGTCCCGCACGCGTATGATCCCCATGGGTACGGACGCGATATCGCCCGCGCCTCATCACGACATCTACTCCATCGAGGACCTGCGTCAGCTCGTTTACAGCCTTAAAGAGGCTACCGATTACAAAAAGCCCGTCATCGTCAAGATAGCGGCCGTGCATAACGTCGCCGCCATCGCGAGCGGTATCGCGCGCAGCGGTGCGGACATCATAGCCATAGACGGCGTGCGCGGCGGTACGGGCGCGGCGCCTACCCGCATACGCGACAACGTCGGTATCCCCATCGAGCTCGCGCTCGCGTCCGTGGATACCCGTCTGCGCGAGGAAGGCATCCGCAACAACGTCGGCATCGTCGTGGGCGGCTCCGTGCGCTCGAGCGCGGACGTCGTCAAGGCCATCGCCCTGGGCGCGGACGCCGTGTACATCGCGACCCCCGCTCTGCTCGCCGTCGGCTGCCACCTGTGCAGGAGCTGCCACACGGGTAAGTGCAACTGGGGCATAGCGACGCAGGAACCCGAGCTCGTCAAGCGACTCAACCCCGACATCGGCGCCCGTCGACTCGTCAATCTCGTGAACGCATGGTCGCACGAGATCATGGAGATCATGGGCGGTATGGGTATCAACTCCATCGAGGCCCTGCGCGGCAACAGACTCATGCTGCGCGGCATCGGCCTCAGCCAGAAAGAGCTGGATATCCTCGGCATACGGCATGCGGGCGAATAAAGGAGGCGCGAGATGAAAAGAGTATATGTCAACGAAGAATGGTGCCTGGGCTGCCGTCTGTGCGAGTATTGGTGCGTATGGTCGGCGTCGGGCGAGAGTTATTTCCCCTTCGCCTTCGACGGCGGCGACAAGCCCCCCGCAGGCATGCAGGTCGAGGATATGCCCAACGGCATCCACTTCGCCGTGGACTGCCGTCACTGCGAGGACCCGCTCTGCATGAAGGGTTGCATTTCCGGCGCGCTCTACCGCGACGAGTTCGGCGCGGTGCGCGTGGATAAGAACAAGTGCGTGGGCTGCCATACCTGCCTCGCCATGTGCCCTTACGGCTGCATAGTGGCGGGCCCCGATCACGCGCCCATCAGAAAGTGCCAGCTCTGCGCGAGCAAGGACTACGAACCCCAGTGCGTCAAGCACTGCCCGAACAACGCCATCGTGTGGGAGGAGGAATGACCGTGGAATACGTTATCATAGGTAACGGCGTCGCCTCCGTCGGCGCTATCGAAGCAATAAGACAGCATGACAAAAAGGGCGGGATAACCGTGTTCACCGACGAGGAATATCCCTGCTACGGCCGCCCCCTCATCTCGTACTACCTCGAGGGGAGGGCGCAGCCCGACAACATGAACTACCGCCCCAAGGACTTCTATAAGGCGAACATGGTGGATCTCCACCTCTCCGAACCCGTGACCAAGCTGGACGCCGCCGCGCATACGGTGACGGCGGGCGGCAAGCAGTACTCTTACGACAAACTGCTCGTCGCGACGGGCTCCTCGCCCTTCGTTCCGCCCACGCCCGGCTACGACACCGTCAAGGACAAGTTCACGTTCATACGCATGTCCGACGCGCTCGCGCTCGCCAAAAAGGTCAAGAAGCGCAGCCGCGTGCTCATCATCGGCGCGGGTCTGACGGGGCTCAAGTGCGCCGAGGGGCTGTACCCCCGCGCGGGCCACATCACCGTCGTGGATATGGCGGATCGCGTGCTCCCCGCCGTCATGGACGCCGAGGGCGCGAACATCGTCAGGAAATATCTCGAAGGGAAGGGCATGGAGTTCCATCTCGGTGACAGCGTCGCCGAGTACGCGGGCAACGTCGCCCACCTCAAGAGCGGTAAGGACGTCGAGTTCGACGTGCTCGTCACCGCCGTGGGCGTGCGCCCCAACACTGCGCTCGTCGCGGAAGCGGGCGGAGTGACGGAGACCGTCCTCCCCAACGGCCGCATCATGCGCGGCATCGTCACCAACGACGACCGCAGCACCACGCTCCCCGACGTCTACGCCGCGGGCGACTGCTCGCTCAGCTACGACGTGACCATCGAGGGCGTTCGTCCGCTCGCCATCCAGCCCAACGCTTACATGCAGGGCGAAACGGCGGGTCTGGCGATGTGCGGCGCTGAGGTGTTCAAGCGCGAGTACCTGCCCGTCAACGCGGGCGGCTTCCTCGGCCTCCACATCATCACCGCCGGTTCGTACGACGGCGAGGCCATCACCATCGCGGAGGACGGTAACTATCACCGCTTCTTCGTCAAGGACGGTCGCCTGGTAGGGTTCATCGAGATAGGCAACTATCCCCGCGCGGGCATACTCACGGACATGATCCGCAAGCGTACCCCCGTCGCCAAGGTGGACTTTGCGTCGCTCATAAAGAGCCCCTCGCTGGGCGCGCTCGGCATGGACTACGTCCGCGCCGTGCTCAAAAAGTAAGGAGGGCGTAATGGAGATCAACGCAAAAGGAATGCACTTCGCCGAGCTGGACCGTCTGGTCAAGGACTCGGCGGACGAGAACATAGTCATCGATAACGTGCTCGGCCAACGCTACATCGCCGCGGGCGCGCACGGTAAACACATCACCATAAACGGTATCCCCGGCAACGCCCTGGGCGCGTACCTCAACGACTGCACCATCGAGGTCAACGGCAACGGTCAGGACGCGGTGGGCGATACCATGAACGCCGGTAAGATAATCATCCACGGCAACTGCGGCGATACCGCGGGCTACGGCATGCGCGACGGCGGCATATTCATCCGCGGTTACGCCGGCTGGCGCGTGGGCATCCACATGAAGCAGTACGGCACCCACATCCCCAAGATCGTCGTGGGCGGCACCGCAGGCTCCTACCTCGGCGAGTACCTCGCGGGCGGCGTGATAGTCGTTCTGGGTATCGGCAGCGAGGATAAGCCCTGCATAGGCGACTTCACCGCGACCGGTATGCACGGCGGCAAGATCTACGTCCGCTCCCGCTTCATCCCGAACGACCTGCCTCAGCAGGTCGAGGTGTCCCGCGTCACCGATAAGTCCGAGCTCGAACCCATCGTACGCGAGTTCTGCTCGTACTTCCCTTACGACGCGGAAACGCTGCTCTCGCACGATTACTTCGTGCTGAAGCCTTCGACGGTACATATATATTCGAGGATGTATTGCAACCGCTCGATGTAAGGACTTCGGGCCGGTTGTTTGCCTGCAACATACACGCTCCCGCGTGTATGTTTCGGCAAAGCCCGAACGCCAACGGAAGCGCGGAGAGCCGCTCCGCGCTTGGGGTCTTATAGACAAGACAACGATGTTCGAGGCGACACGCTTATGCGTGTCGCCTCTCTGCATCGTTTTCTTGGACTTTCGCAGTCGCTCCGCTCGCGGCCGCTCCGCGACTTTTAAAA
>ERZ1090879.1280-NODE-1281-length-14094-cov-5.063395_pt1 | contig 14094 bp, 12 predicted proteins | sample MGYA00478472_ERZ1090879 | MGnify/ENA primary metagenome ERZ1090879 (study PRJEB33644, sample SAMEA5815723) | chicken gut metagenome | biome: Chicken; feature: Gastrointestinal Tract; material: Caecum | place: Ireland | collected 2019-01-01 | study: A study of...
AGCAAATAAAGAGATTGCAATACGGCAGTTTTTTCATGGCTTTCTCTGTAAAATCTTTTCGAACACGCTCTAACGTTTTAATAAGATAATTATCAGCAGATATAAAATCAGTATGCCTGATATAATCAAAAATAAGAAGGAAATCCATGGCATGCCCAATATCTGTGGTTGGATGTCTGTGAAGCTGAAGATGGCTGAAGCGAGGAGCATCGCAGCCGACAAGAGGGACAGGGTCAGGCGGTTGGCGATGGCGTAGATGCTTTTGCGCCATTGACGGCCTTCGTTTTCCTGGAGGTTGATGCGGACCTGGCCGTTTTTTACGATGTTCAGCAGGTCGGACAGCTGGGCGGGGATCTCCAGGGCTTTGGCGGAGGACATGTAGATCAGCCGGGCGTTGTGGCGGAGTTCGTGTTTCAGGTCCAGTTCTTTCCAGATGCTTTGGGACATGTGGATGGACAGGATCTGGATCAGGTTGACGTTGGGGGAACAGGCTTTCAGAGTTCCTTCCATGGTCATCATGCTCCGGCACAGCATTGTGATGTCTGACGGGATCGAGATCTCGTGGGTCTTCAGCATATCCAGGAGTTCTTCCAGCAGGTTTCCCAGGTTCATGGTTCCGAAATCCATACTCAGGTAGCGGCGGACGATGTCGTCCAGGTCGGTGTAGAGCTGGGCGTGGTTGACTGGATTTTTTGGGGTTCCGAGAGCGAGGAAGGTGTTTTTCAGGGAGTAGATGTCGTTCTGCAGGATCGCCATGATCGCGTTTTTCAGGATGTGTTTCATCCCTTCGGACAAGCGGCCGGTCATGCCGAAGTCCAGCCAGGCGATTTTTCCGTTTTCGATCCACAGGTTGCCCGGATGGGGGTCTGCATGGAAAAATCCGTCTTCCAGGATCTGTTTGCAGTAGTTCTCTGCCGCTTTCTGTCCGATCTCGGTGTTGTCATAGCCCAGCGCCCGGAGTTCTTCCAGACGGTCGATCTGCAGGCCTCCGATATAGCTCATGGTCAGGACCTTTGATGTGGTGTATTCCCGGTAGACTTTGGGGCTTGTTATGTAGACGATGTCTTTCTGGTTTTCCGCGAAGAGTTCCAGGTTTGCGGCTTCTTTTTGGAAATCCATTTCTTCCTGGGTGGTCTTCCACATTTCTTCTATGATCGAACGAAAATCTACGATGTCTTTGGTGTGCATCGCCAGATTCATCATTCCGGCAGCTTTCCGCATCAGGGCGATGTCTTCTGCCATGATCTCATGGATGTTTGGGCGCTGGATCTTGACGACAACTTCTTCTCCGCTTAACAGACGTCCTCTGTGTACCTGGGCGATGGACGCTGAGCCCAGAGGTTTTTCGTCCAGACTGGAAAAGACCTGGGAGACCGGAGCGCCAAGCTCCTGCTCCAGCAGGTCTTTCATCTGGTGAAATTCCACGGGTCTTACCTGTGTCCGCAGGCTGGTCAGTTCCCTGCAGTATTCCTCCGGAAGTACGTCGGACCGCATGGACATGATCTGTCCCAGCTTGACGTAGGTCGGCCCCAGATCTTCCAGAATCTCCCTCAGCTTTACAGGTGTGAGACCTTTTCCGATCTGGTGCCTCCGCAGGACTTTGAGAATTTCTCCCAGTCTCGTTCCAGCGTGTTCGTTCTCAGCCCGCATTGTTTCCTGCAGATGCGTCATCGGTATCTGCTTCTCCTGTTCCGGCTTCTTGTCCTTCGCTCTGTATGCTTCCGTCTTCTGCCGCCTGTCCGCTGTCTGCGGTTTCTTCCGGGGCTTCTTCTCTCGCGGCAGCTCCCTCCTGTGCCGCCTGCTGCGCCTCCTCCTCGGCTTTTTCACGGGCTTCCTGTGCCGCCTTTTCTTCCGCCTTCCGGATCTCCTCTTTCAGCGCTTCCAGCTCCTCTGCGTTCATGTGCTCCACGGCGGAAAATGCGTCCTTGAATTCCTTGGTCACATTGACGGTCACATGCTGCTTCACCTTCTGTTTCGCATTTCGTTTCAGCTCTTCATTCAGAACCTTGCCCTGCTCCATGGTCAGTTCTCCCTTGCTCACAAGGTCGTCGATCACTTCTTTTGCCGTCTCCGCGGTGGTCGCTACCGCTCCTACGCCTGCCAGAAATACTTTCTTTAATCCTTCTCCTAAATCCATAAAAACCATCCTTTCTCTTCTCCAGTACATCGCAAAATAAATAGATAGCCATTTATTTTCAATCTACTGGTTAACGAACTGTTCCCTGCGCAGCTGTTTTTTCGGTTCGCTTTACCGGCAGCCTTCGGAAGAACAGTGTCAGTGAACCGGATTCTCCGGCTTTTCAATACTCTATCCTTAGTATAGCTGAAATTCTCTGAAAAATATAGGGGTTTAAGACAATTTTAAGAAAAACAAAGAATTTCAAACATTCCGTTCCGCCATGCATTCCGTCTCACCCTTCCAGATAATCCCGCAGCTTCTTCATCGCCCTTGAAACTCTTACCCGGAGGGCGACGTCCGTACAGTCCAGATCCGGGAGGGCGTCCCTCGGCGGGATTCCGCAAAGTTTGCACAGTACCAGAATCCGTTCCGTCCCGGTAAGCTCCGCTATATATTCTTCGAACATCAGCCGGGTAAGTATCACATCTTCGGTATCGCCGGATATATTTCTTCTCCTTCTCACAGCCACGGTATCATCGGGCGCTTTTTCGTCGATTTTCATGTCCTCCGCGAACATTTCCCTGCTCCGGTAGGCGAGATCCATATTGTCAAGAAACTTGCGCCTTCCGACCATATACAGCCAGCCGCGGATCCCGTCGTCTCCGATGGGTATCACTTGATCCATTTCACGGTAAAAGGCCAGCCACACTTCCTGCGATAAATCTTCGGTCAACTGTTTATCTCCTTTTGTGAGCTTCATCAGGTTTTTCGTTACATACTCTTTGTACTTCGCGTAATAGCCGTCAAATCTGCCATACCCGCCTTCCACCGTACTTCCTTCCCTTCTCCTTCGTTTCTCCTGCGTCTGTCCGCCTTCCTCTTCTCTCCCCGAAAAAGGACAGACATAATCGTTGGCTGTTATGTCTGTCCTTTACTTTCCCGCATCCGCTATCATCACAGCGACCACATGGAGAATCCGCTCCTTTTCACGATCATCCAGATTCTCCATCAACGCTCCCAGCTGCGTCATATGAATATCAAACCGTACGTCCAGTTCTTCACCAAGCAGTTCATCCGAAGAGGCTTTCAGAACATTCGCAATGGCTATAAAATTCTCCAGCGTCGGATTTTTCACTCCCCGCTCGATCGCACTGATGTAGCTTGTGCTGAGAGAAACCATTTCCGCCAGTTCTTCCTGCTTTAAACCCCGCTTTTTCCGGAACTTTGCAATCTGACACCCCAGTGATACCATGCGTCACTACCTCCTGCTGTATTAGTCTTATACAGTCAGTATAGGTGAAATTCAGGGAAGTATACAGAATCCATTGGAGTGATAGTCATACTGTCAATATGAATATGTCCGTTTTTTTCAGCTCCCTTTCTCTTATGCGAAAATCAAGCAGAAAACGCCAGGCATGCATCCATGGAAAAAGTCCTGCTGTTTCCTGCAAAGACCTTCTGATTCCATGAACCGCATCCTGACGTCTTACCCGTTTTTTTCCTCGTCTGCTTTTTATGACGCTTTCATTTTCTTTCTCACAACAAATACAAGCGCGCCAAGCGCTGCCGCCGCCAACACTCCAAGCCCCACAAACGCTACCATCGGCAGGTTCTTTTCCATTTCTTCCTTGTCAAGATCCTGATTTGCCTGCGGCACCTCTTCCTCGTCCAAATCTGTCAAATCCTGGGTTCCCTGCGGCACTTCTTCTTCCGAGATATCGGTTGTCTCGTCTCCCGTACCGTCTTCTCCTTCTGCAGCCGCATCTTCCGCTCCCTCATCGGCAGTACCTTCCGCGCCAGTCCCGGCGTCCGCTGCTGCATCCGCGCCAGTTCCGGCGTCCGCAGCCGCATCAGTTTCGTCCCCGGCTTCTCCGCCCGCGCCAGTGTCCGGAAGGGTATTCGTCTCCTCTTCCTCTGCGGTTTCAGATACCGGCTCCGTCACAGTCGTTGTATGAACCACCGTTTCGCCCGGTTCCGTGATCACCTCGGTGGGAACAGGGGTATATACAAACGTAAACACATTTTCTGCTTCATTTTCTGACAATGTTTTTGTCAGCGCCAGTGTCTGAGGATTATAGCCTTCTACATAAAGGTATGCTACCACCGGCTTGTCTCCTACGTTTCCATAATACGTACGGCTTGGCGCAAGTATGTTTCCCTCTGTATCCTGATACTGTACCGTATACGACGCCAGATTTCCTCTGATCCCGTATGCCACCACATACTCTGCGTCTCCCTCCACATGGAACGCAGAAGACTGCACCGTATCATTGTCACGTCCGCTTTGGCGCACGCCGCGGATATAATATTTGCTGTCTTCCGGCAGTTCCACCGCGCCTGCCTGCACATCAAAAGATACGATGTCCCCCCGCTTCAGACCGCTGACCGTGATTGCTCCATTTCGCAGTACAGCAGAATAATCCGAGCCGCTTTCCATGTTATTCACATAAAGGCCCTCTGTACTGCAAAAAGCGCCCTGATTTCCGCTGTAAAACGTCACCTGATACGTATATTCCTCCGCGAAGACTCTCACAGGAGAACCTCCGAAAGACAGGCAAAGGACCAGTACGAAAGCCAGAAACACGCCTGGACTTTTTCCTTTTCTTTTCATCCTCTTTGTCATGATCTCTGGTCTCCTTTCCGGTTCCTGCGGCGATTTTTCATTGTTCCCACTGCCAGGATCAAAAGCGCTGTACCGCTCACAAACGCCGCTGCGCAAAGCCCGAGCATCTGTGTCGGGTCTCCCGTCCTCGGCGTTGTGGTGACGATCTTACGGACGACACGGTTCACAACCGTATCTTCCCCCTGTTCCGTTACCATATTCGGTTCCACTTTTTCCACGGCAAAATTCATCTGAAGCCTTGCCAGCGTATCCTGGTAATCGTTGCCCTGTGTTTCGCCATCCAACTGAACCCGCAAAAGCACTTGTCCTTTTTCTCCATCCGCGAGACGGTCCAGATAGAAATAGTCTTCCAGCGATCCGGTTGCCTGGTGCAGGCCTTCTTCTCCCGCATCTGTCTCTCCGCCCACCGACGCACTGCTGTAAATTACGGTTTCCGTGCCATCCGGTCCCACATAAGACAATTCATAACCGTAAGCGCCGCCTTCCGCAACACTTTGACTGTCTTCCAGAGACTGAAGGACCTCATTTGTCATATACCAATCCGTTTCACTGCCGCCGCTGTTTCCAATGGAAACCTGAAGCTCAATAGAATCCCCCGGCTGTATCTGGTAAATCTGTTCGGTCAGTTCCGAGGACTGAAAATTACTCTCAACCGCCTCCCCGTCAAACTCCACCGTCCAGCTGCTTTTTCCCTGAAATTCCTCCGCAGATGTCGTTGTTCCCATGGCTGCGGTCATTGCTGCGGCAATCACAAAACATAAAATTTTCCTTTTCATCCTCCGCACCTCCTATCGCAGCCGAAGGGTTCCATCTGCATCCACCTCCACATCAACGCCCCAGGCGCTTTTTATTGCCTCCTGAGCATTGTGTGTCTGCACTGCATGAACCTCAGCATCCAATTGAAACGTATATCCGTTGTATGCATAAGTAAATGTAATCGTCTTGTACCCATTCTCATCGATCGTAACCGTTTCCTCCACTTTGTTCGCTACAGACGGATCGATCCGGATGGTATCCGACAATGCCGGCGTCGTATCTCCCGCCGGAAGAATCTCAGAGTAATACAGGATCGTGCGTTCTGCTGTGGAAGCATCTTCGTCAACGATCCAGCCGCTGTCCTGTGTAAAATCCAGATCGATCAGCGCCGGAGAAAGCGTCGTGTCTGCAGTTTCCCCGTCCTCCGGATTCAGCCAGCTCTTTGTCAGGATCACCCGGACGTAACTGTCGATAGAACCACTGTTGGAAACGCTGAGCGCTTCCTGATACTCCCTGCCCGGAACGATTGTTTCCTTCTGCAGATGTTTCAGAAGTTCTCCGCTGCTTTCGTTCCATTGCCCATTCTGGTCATAATCTCTTCGGCTCACTGTCTCACCGTTTTCCAGCAGGCTGACTCCAATATTAGAGACTGTCACCTGAGCGCCGTAGTTTTCACTGTAATAAGTAAGCGCCGCCCGGGCGCTTCCCACTGTGCTTCCGATCAACAGCGCTGCGGAAGCTGACAGGAGAACGGACGTTGCAAGCCGGAAGGGAATTTTCTTTTTTTTCATTGCTCCTCATCCTCCTCTGCATACACGGTCTCATCCGAATCCATAATCCGGTTCCAGTCCGCCGTCGGGTTTCCCTGCTCGTCGTAAAGCACCTGTGTACTCTCCTGAACCAGAATAACGTTAAAACTCTGCTCACTGTCCATATTGTCAATATGAATCCGCAGTTCCTCCGTACGGTAGGGATCCTTCCCTTCCTCTTTCGCCGGAACCACATCACTATAATAATAGTAACCGTCCTCACCCGGTGTCCATTTTCCATGATCGTCAGAATACTGCAGGCTGTCCTGATAGATCTCCCCGGCAAACGCCTTTACCCGCACAAAACAGTCCACATCCCCGGTATTTTCAATGGTTACATGCTTGGTCCAGTCTTCGACTTCTTCCTGAGGGATCGTCACTGTCTGTTCCAATTCAAGGGCTGCTCTCCCGGAAGCTGCGGTATACGTCGTAAAATATGCCATCGCGCTCCCGACACTCAGTCCCATCGTAAGTGTAAACGCCGCCGCCGCCAGCCAGAGGGTTTTCTTTTTTCTTTTATCCATGATACCACTCCTCTCTCAGCCTTACTCTTGTTCCGGCTGCGCCGTATCTTTTGCCTGCTGCAGATTGATTCCTCCGGAGTTATCCGCCTGTCTCTGCCAGTTCCAGACTCCGCCGTCATATTCAAAATGATTGACGATTCCGCTGCCAGGATTCAGCTTTCCGTTATATTCATTGACAAACTCAACCGTCACAGGAGATCCTTCCTCTCCATCTGCGAGAATTGTCACACGCTCCGTCTCAGGAGAAACCGGATCATAATTGGCGCTTCCGTAAACCTCTGTAACCGTCACTTCCGTTCCCGCCGGAATTCCGGAAATCTCAAGACTTTTCGTTCCTGTCCCATCGAACACCAGAGACACCACATCACTGAGCACCGTCTCCTGATCCTTAACCCCCTCTACCTGGAAGATAAAGGTTGCGCTTCCAAGCGTCGCATTGTAGGACGTCAGTGTCTTTCGGATCACCAGCGATCCATAACGCGGATTCTGCTGCGGTTTCATTCCGGCGGTCACATCGTATACCCATTCGTCCTGTCCCGTCGTGTAAAAATAGTGACTCGGAAGCGAAACCAGATACGGCGTAAACGCATACGTGTATTCTGCCGTCTGTACATTTTCCGCTTCCACCAGATACATCCCTGTGGAAAGATTTTCCGCCCGCGCGGACGGAACACCCTCTTCATCCGGAGCAATCGTAAGCTCCGCTTCCGGCTCTGCGCCCAGCTGACTGGTAAGTTCCGATGCTTCCTGAGCGAAGCGTTCCCATTCATCCGCCGTAGTATTTTCGCCGGCTGCACCAAGTTCCAGCGATTCATAACCGGCCAGCGGTTCATATTCCCCTGCGGGAGTGATCTTTGCCACCTGGTAAAGCTTTACCGGAATCTCCATATGATTCAGTTCTTCATATTCGCCATTCAGTTCAAAGGACAGGGAACAGTTTCTTCCTATTTCAATACCCTGCGCCCCGTAAACACTGGAAAATCCTGCCGCCGCGAACATCAGCACAGCCGCCAGGACCGCCGCGCCTTTCTTCTTTCTGTTTTCTGTCATTTTCACTTCTTACCCTCCTTTGAACTCTGCTCCGTACTGTTCCTCCGGTTTTTCTTCCGGTTCCGTCCAAACAAAAATTTCATAGCCAATATCACCAGCAGCGTCACGGACAAGCCCAGGATCAGATACAGCATGTAATAATTCTGTACCGCCTGAAGCATCGTATCCGCTGCGGCGCTTTCCAACTCCTCTTCGCCCTCATAAGGGACGCGGGTTCCCCGCACCAGAAGACGATGGGAATTCACTCCATAAGGAGTGCAGGTAAACAGCGTCACATGATCCTCTCCCGGAACCACCTGAAGAGCCTCCTCCAAAGTTTCCCTGTCGTCTTTGTCTACCATATTAAGGATCTGATCCACCTGATAGGCAAGCGTTTCATCCAACACATGGATATAAAACAGATCCCCTTTGGCCAACTGGTCCAGGTCCGTGAATAATCTGGCGCTCGGAAGCCCCCGGTGCGCTGCCAGCACGCTGTGGGTACCGCTTCCGCCGATGGGAAGCCCGGTCCCGTCCAGGTGTCCTGCTCCCGTCTGAAGCACTTCGTCGGAAGAGCCGTGATAAATGGAAAGCTTCACATGGATCTTCGGAATGGACAAATATCCCATCACACCGTCGCCGCCGATGTTCAGTGCCTTCCAATATTCGGTACTCTCCAGTTCCTCCTCATCCGTGGAGAATACATCTCCATAGATATTGTTTTGTTTCAATGTACTGTTTAACTGCCGTGCGGCTTCCCATTCCTTTGTGAAATCCTCCGGCTCCATCTTCTCCACCGCAACTTCGTAGCTGCTGATCAGACGGTTCTGACGGTACGTATTCCACTGATCTGCTATAGTGGGATATGCCAGCACCAGAAAACCGAACAGGAACAGCAGCCCAAACAGGATATTGCATATCTTCCTTTTCATTCCCGCCGCTCCTTCCGCTCCTTTGCCGGACTGCCGGACGCCTCCGGCGCCGCCGCCCGTGCGCGGGCTTTCCTGTCTCTTCCATACAGGAAAAGGATAAACAATCCGGTCACCGTCAATCCGACGATCACCCAGAGCAGATAACTGGTGTGGAGGCTGATCTGCGACAGGGGAACCTTCTCTCCCGCCACTTCTTCCTCCACATAGGGAACTCGGTGTCCCCGCACCATCAGTCTATGGGTATTCACACCGTAAGGGGTACAGGTAACAAGCGTCGCCAGGTCTTCCCCTTCTTCCACTGCCAGGGCGTCCGTTTCATCCGGCTCCACTGTCAGGATCTTGTCTACTTCATAGCAGAGTGTCTCGTCCAGTACATGGATGAGGAAATGATCCCCTTTCTCCAGTCTGTCAAGATCAGTAAAAAGCGCCGCGCTTGGAAGACCTCTGTGGGCGGTGATAACCGTATGCGTGCTCTCGCCGCCGATTGGAAGGGAACTCCCCTCCAGATGACCCGCCGCCTGCTCCAGGACTTCTTCCGTCGTGGTATGGCAGATTGGTAATGAAATATCGATTTTCGGAATTTCAACACTTCCCATAACGCCATCGCCCGCGATATTCAACGCCGCCATATACTCCGGGTCCGGCTCATCCGCCGCCGCTGCAACGGCGAAAGAATCGGGAAGGACGCTTGGCACCAGTTCTTCGTTGTATGCAGCAGCAGTTTCCCTCTCTGTCCCGTAGTCGATCTCGCCTGCCTCCTCTTTGTCGGCAATCACAGTTTCGTAGCTGCTGATCAGACGCTCCTGCCTGTAAGTGTTCCATTCATTTGCAATAAACGGGTACAGCAGCAAGGACAAACCGGCTAAAAAAATCATGATGATCCATATCGTTGTAGTTCTCTTTCTCATCCGGGCTCTCCTTAATGTTGTATCTTTCGGTTCCGTTCCGGGGCAGGGTTCCTGCCCCGGAACGGTCTTTCTCAGTCAGCCGGAAGCTGCTGATATTTTTTGAATGTTACTCTGCACTGTTTTTTCTGCGGTTTGCGAAGAACAGGCCGGCCGCGGTGATCATGATCACGATACCGCCGATGGTGAAAATTGTCGTACCGATACCGCCGGTTCCAGGAAGTGTAGAAAGTTTCGTATTCGGGATAGCATCATCAAGAAGAGCTGTTCCGCCAACATCTCCATTCTCTACAAAAGATGTCTCTGTAGATGATGTTGTCTTTTCAGTTGCAAGATATGCTGCCTGATATCCGTCAGTATTGTTGCCTACTACATCATAGCTGTAGAATTTACCGTCTTTGATCCAGCCAACCTGTAAAGCATCATCAGATGGTTTTGTTGTTGTATAGGTTCTTTCCGTCTCTGCAGCAGTGCTTGTTGTTGTTGCTGTAGTCCAATCTGCTGTAATTGCATATACTTTATCGTTTAAAGAGTATCCTGTAGGAGCTTCAAGCTCTTTTACATAATAGGTACCGTATTCTACATTAGCGGATACTGCATAACCGTTTTCATTCGTAGTTACTACGTCGATAAGCTGTGTGCAATCTGCATTTTTGTAAATACCGAACTGAGCTCCTGCAAGACCGTCAGCGTCTTCGCCTTCGCCTGTCTTAAGGAATGCAAGCTGGTATGTGTAAACCGTTTCTTCATCTTCTTTCTTGTTTACGCCTGTAGCTTCATCCGGCTCTTCTTCTACTTTGTCCCATGTAGTACCTGTATTAGGATCACCATAATAGTAGATAACCTTGTTATTATTTCCGTCGTCTCCTACAACAGCATTGTCATTGATCACGCCGCTGTAAGTGATCACCGGTGCATAAACACTACCGTTACCATATACGAGTTTATCGTAATCAAAGTTAAGATTGAATCCGTTTCCTTTTTTAACTGCTTTTGCAACTTCATTTCCGTCTGCATCTGTAAATGTATTGCCATCTTCAGATCTTTTTAATGCTGTGCCATTAACGGTTACTGTAAGCGAATCGTACTCAAAGGTAAGACCTGCACTCAGTCTATCTGAAATAAAGAATGTTTTGTTTTTAGCATTTGAAGGATAGGTAGGAACGGTAGGCGTTACCTCGTAATCAACTACATCACCAACTGAAGCTGTGTTGATGGTACCATTTGTTAAATCCACTGTTACTCCGTCTGTGATCTTTTTTTCAACATCCGGAGATGAGCTTTTCGCTACTGCTGTTGAACCAAACAGATAATTTGCATCTGAGTTGATAGCATCTGTTGTCAATTCGCCATCTTTATTATATGTAGCAGTCAGAAGAATCGGGTTATAAATATCTCCGTTGCCCGCTCCTGTGATCACAGCGATGTATGCACCTGCCGGAACTTCCTGCGTATAGATAGCATCAACATCCTGTGCTGTCCATGTATTTTTAGGAGTAATTGTCTGAGGGCTTGCGATCAGTCCCTGTGCGATTTTATTAATCTCATTAGCTGTAGGTGCTTTAGGATCATCAAACTCAGCCCCTGTAGCCCAATTGTATTTTACGAATTCTACACCGCCCGGGCCGTATTCTACGCTTGCGATCTGGTAAAGTGTAACATCCGGATTGCCTGTGATATTCGTGATTGAAACATCTGCTTTGTCTGCATCATCAGGTTTTGTATCATAATTTCCCTGATTTTCAGCTGCGAAAGCCGTTACGCTCATGCCAAGTACCATTGTTGCGGTTAATAAACCGGCAATCATTTTTTTTCTAAGCTTCATATTTTGCTCTCCTTTTCCGGGGTTGTCCCCTTAATTTTTGTTTTCAGAAATCTTTTCATTCTTGTGATGCGGTACAGAGACCGCCGGATTGAAAACCCATGGTTATTTTCTTTCCAGCACCTCCCTACGTTTGTTTTTATATACTATCAGCGACGCCGCCATCATCAGCAGCACTCCGCCGAATAGATACTTATAAATTCCCGAGCCTCCGGAGGAGGGGATTGCATAAAAGGTATCGTTTGCATAGTAGAAGGTCAGGATACCGTCTTTTATGACTGCGTTTTCGTCGTTCATTTTTACCGGAACTCCGTCCTTCATCTCAAAGGTAACAGGATCGCCAAGCATATAGCCTGTGGGCGCTGCTGTTTCGGTCAGCGTATACTTACCATTCGGGAAAACGTCTGTGAACTCTGTATCACCTATCTTCCAATTTACAATACCATTCTTATCCGATACGCCTTTATAAACTGTATTGTCGTCATTGTTCTTCAGTTCAAACTCAGCGCCCTCCAGGGTAAGTGTCTTATCTTCAGAGGAACTGCTGTACTTGATCAGCTGCCACTTCGCCTGGTTTGTAATGGTTACCGTGCTTAAAGACATATCGGAGGTATCCGGAGTGAGCGCTCCGTAGGATACGTCATACTTAATGTTACCTACTGTTGTCTCCTGACCTGAATTCACTCCAACGTATCCAACGGTGCCAATCGTAAATTCTGCTGTCTCACCGCTTCCTACTTGTCGAAGCTCTCTCACGCTGTAGTCCTTTGCAGGCGTCAGATACTGGAAGGTTGCTGTCCAGCTATTATCCGCATTCAGTTCAACCCATTTGTCTTCAACCCGTTTGCCTGCCTGGTACAGTCCTGCGTAAATCACAGTGTCGTTTTCAGGATAGTCTCCCTTCCATTCTTTCTTGACCTTTATGCTTACTCCAAGGCTGTTGGTTACGGTCAGGTTCAACGTTTCCTGGGGAATTTCCGAGTTGTCCGTTTGGGCTTCATATCCTCTACCGAAATCATTTTCGATATAACCCTCCGGATAGCTTACGGTATATTTATAACCTGTTGGTCCCGGAAGCTCGCCGCCGTTTGAAAGAGGAGCATTGCCGTTAATTTCCATAACGGTATATATCATTTTCTGAGTTGTATCGCCCCAATATACCGGAAGGTTTTCATATGTTCCTGTCCACTTTTCATCAGCTGTAGCTGTAAGGGTCAGCTTTCCGTTCGGATACTGTACCCATTTTGTATCTTCCTTATTGCGGTAGTACAGATAGAAGTCTACGCTGTCCGGTCTGGAATTATTAGCATTTTCTCCGTCGTTCCAAACTTTAGTTACAGTAATGTAGGTCGACGGGCTGGCGGAGTTGGTGATCGTTCCGGAGAAGGTTCCATCTGTATTCTGATTTAGCATACCATCCTGAAGCATACCCTTCGGACCCGAATATTCAGTACTGTAGTTTTTTCCAAACTTGCCGTTTTCTTCACCTACCTCATGAACTTTGTACTCGTAACCTTCTTCCGGCATATTGGTCCAGGTATATGTCCAATTATTTGCAGTGCTTAAAGTCTGAGTATCATATTTGGTCCACTCTCCATTAGAACCTTCAACTCTGTAGTAAAGCTCTACCTGAATAGACGCCGGACGATTCGGGTTGTTATGATCCTGCCATACTTTGTTAACGGTTACGCTTGTTTTTGGTGTTTCGGTATCAAATTCAACCGGTTTTACATTTGGGAGCGTAAACTGCATGTAGCAGGTGGAACCATAAGCTCCTCTTTCTGCATACACAATTTCTATCGTGTGAGTTGCATTTTTTTCTGCTTCAGTGGCTCCTTCTGACGGATTAGCCATAACGTACGGAGTCAAATCAAGAATTTCACCAAGAGAACTATGGATACCTCCTAAATCCGTTGCTAACTTACCATCTACATATAGCCAGAAATCATCGTCGCCTCGGAAGTAGAAATTAAGAGGTCCCGTATAATCTCCCAAAGTGAACTCAAAACTGTAACGCATCCCGAAGAACCAGTTATGTGCTGTATTATCATCAGACGCTGCCGCAGATAACTCATTATTTAAAGACTTCCATTGTCCGCTGTAAGCCCCCATCAAAGGATCGCGTCCTGTAAGGTCCTCCGTATCCAATGGCCAGAAATTATTCGAAAAAATTTGTTTGGTGCCGCTAGGCCAAGCTTTTCCATCATAAATATCTTTAAGTACTTCCAGATTTGAAAGAACGCCGGAGCCATCCTTGTTCACAGCCGACAGAGTATAAGTATCACCATTTTGATTAAATACGAGATCGTAATTATTTAAAATTGTTTTTCCGATCTTTACATCATTGTTAAACAACCCTGCATCGAATACTCCGTTGTATGTAGGACCCTTTTCACTGATACCGTCCTTAACAATATTCTTTTTAGCTACATTAGCGTTGCCGCCACCATGATTGAGTATTACTCCATTTGCAGCTTTTGCATTGTTATAGGAATGATCAACAAATGCGCTCGCCTGACCTACCGCAAGTCTGTTAGAAATATCTCCTCCATTATAATTTGAAGCACTATTAATC
>ERZ1090879.1281-NODE-1282-length-14093-cov-4.752101_pt1 | contig 14093 bp, 16 predicted proteins | sample MGYA00478472_ERZ1090879 | MGnify/ENA primary metagenome ERZ1090879 (study PRJEB33644, sample SAMEA5815723) | chicken gut metagenome | biome: Chicken; feature: Gastrointestinal Tract; material: Caecum | place: Ireland | collected 2019-01-01 | study: A study of...
CGGGAATCGAACCCGCCTCCCCAGCTTGGGAAGCTGGTGTTCTACCGATGAACTATATCTGCATGTTTCCATTATAGCAGTTTTCGCTTAAAAATCAAGAGCGGAAACGCTGGAATTCAGGAACGAAAACTCCGGGATTCAATAACTGGATTTGCAGGTGTTTTTATGGTAAGATAAAAAACAGAAACGAAATTTTAAATACCGAATGATGAAAACGGACGGGAGGCGGAATGAAAAAAGAGGTAAACCATAATATACGCAAATGCTTTAACGAAATCATCTACAACACCGCCAGATATACGGAGATTATCTTATCTGTAGTGATACTGATCGTTATCGCGCTGGCAGGGATCAGCATGATACACGACATTACCAGAATATCCCTGTGGGATATGGATATTGATTTTTTTACGGAGTTTCTGTCCAATGCGCTGTCGCTGGTGGTGGGCGTGGAGTTTATCAAAATGCTGTGCAGGCATTCCGTGCAGAATGTGGTAGAGGTGCTGTTGTTTGCCACCGCCAGACAGATGGTGGTGGAACATCTTGAGACCTGGCAGACACTGATAGGAGTGGCTGCGATCGCGATCCTTTTTGCAATACGTAAATATCTGATGACAGGAGATGAGAGGTTATGATGAAAGCAGGATTTATCGGCTGCGGCAATATGGGAACCGCCATGGTGAGCGGTATACTGAAAAAAGGACTTTTAAACAAAGATGAGATCATAGTGTCCAATCTTACGGAGGCGGGGGCCGCCCGCAGCAGGGAAAAGCTGGGAGTTGTCGTTACCATGGATAACCGTGAGGTGGCGGCAAAAAGCAGGATCCTTTTTCTGGCGGTAAAGCCGCAGTTTTATGAGGAAGTGATTAAAGAGATCCGGGATCTTCTCACAGAGGATCAGATCCTGGTGGGGATCGCTCCCGGCAAAACCCTCCAGTGGCTTGAGGAAACCTGCGCAAGATCCATGAAGATCGTCCGTCTGATGCCGAATACCCCGGCGCAGGTAGGGGAAGGAATGACAAGCGTGTGCATCAACGAGAAGGTGACGGAGGAGGACGCGCGCCAGATCAGGGAACTTACCGACAGTTTCGGCAGAACAGAGTTCATCCCCGAGCGGCTGATGGATGCGGCGGGAGCTGTCAGCGGCAGTTCTCCGGCCTATGTGTTCATGTTTATCGAAGCGATGGCGGACGCTGCTGTAGCGCAGGGAATGCCCCGGAAACAGGCTTACGCTTTTGCGGCCCAGGCGGTTCTGGGAAGCGCGAAGATGGTGCTGGAGACGGGAATGCATCCGGGCGAACTGAAAGACATGGTATGTTCTCCGGCAGGAACCACCATAGAGGGCGTGCGTATGCTGGAGAAAGCCGGAATGAGGAGCGCCGTGTTCGAGGCGCTGACCGCATGCGCGGAAAAAGGGAAACGGCTGTAATCTGTAAATAAAAAACAATCCTATCATTTATGAAAAAATTGTGTTAAAGAACAGAATGTGCTAAACTCTTTTCAGGAGGGTTTGGCACATGTTTTTTTTAACAGAAAAAATGCTGATCTGGTCCATGCGACTGGAAAAGCAAAAAAGCAGGGTTCTGAAAACCGCGGGGAGGATCCTGGGGATATTTCCCGTATGGTATGCGGAACGGATGGAACGCAGGCTGATGGATGGTACCTGGAATCCCGGCCCGAAATGGAAGAAAAAGGGCAGGAAGAGAAGAAACAGAAGAAAACAGGGATAAGTATTATCTGCTTATCCCTGTTCCTCTGCTCAGTGTGCTGTTGTGAAATCTGGAAGAATAAGTTACGTCCTCCCCGAACCATGCAGGAGGGATATAGGCGTTTGCCGCTTCCTCGGAAGGGAATTCCACTTCGGCAAGAAGAAGCCCTTCGTACGCTTCATGAAAAACATCCAGTTCAATAGTCAGCCCGTCCTTTTCCGGGATCAGGTATCTGGTCTTGGCGATGACAAGGCCGTCCGCCTTGGGCTTCAGATGAAGATATGCTTCCCGGTTCAGGGGCAGGTTATATTCCTCCCGGGCCATAAGGCCGGCCGATTTATAAGTGAGGTAATATTCGTCGTCCTGGCGGCGGATGCGCACCACCGGCGCTGTGCAGAGGTATCCCTGTTCGATCTGGCGGCGGGGGAACTGTTCCAGATTTTCAGGAAGATTCTCCTTATCTATAAGAAATTTTCTTTCGATCTCCATATCTTTGTCTCCTTTCCCCGGCGGTCCGGGTCTACTCAAGTCTGCCGGATGATATCCGGCGCTTATCTCAGTATATCCCAACTGAAAGAAAACTGCAATTATCCCTACCATCTTTGGCGGAGAAATGCTATACTTATTGCCAGAAAAAGTAAAGCTGCGAAGTATATGGAACTGCATGAAATACAGGAGGTAAAAATTATGAGCAAGGTATATATTTTTCTGGCGGACGGATTTGAAGATATCGAAGGCCTTACGGTGGTGGATCTGATGCGCAGGGCCGGGATCGATATAGAGACAGTTTCCATTAAGAATTCCAGGGAGATCACCACATCCCACAACATCACCATGTATACGGACAGGATCTTTGAGGGGACTGATTTCTCCGACGCGGATATGCTGGTCCTGCCGGGAGGAATGCCGGGAACGAAGTATCTGGGAGAATATGCTCCCCTCACAGAGCTTCTCACAGAGTTTTACGGCAAAGGAGGAAAAGTTGCTGCGATCTGCGCGGCGCCCAGCGTTTTTGCCGGCCTGGGATTTCTGAAAAACAGAAAGGCCACGTCTTATCCGTCTTTTATGGATAAGCTGGACGGAGCCGAGGTTCTGGAGGATAAAGTGGTGGTTGACGGCAACGTTACCACCAGCAGGGGCCTGGGAACCGCCATTCCTTTTGCCCTTTCTCTTATCGAACAGCTTATGGGCAGTGCAAAGGCTGAGGAAATCGCGGAATCCATAGTGTTTTCCTGAAAAAAATACTGGCGTTTTTTAATCGGTTGTGCTATACTACGATAATGACTGTAATTGTATCTCGATCGAATAAAAAATAGAAGAAGAACCTGATGATATTAAGGAGGAACAGGAAACATGAGTTTACAGGTAGAAAAATTAGAGAAAAACATGGCAAAGCTGACTATCGAGGTTCCTGCTGAGGAACTGGAGAAGGCGATGCAGAACGCATATCTGAGAGCGAAAAACAGAATCACCATTCCCGGTTTCCGTAAAGGCAAAGCGCCGAGAAAGATGATCGAGCAGATGTACGGCAAGGGAATCTTCCTTGAGGACGCTGCCAACGCTCTGATCCCGGAGCAGTACAGCAAGGCTCTTGAGGAGTGCGATCTTGAGATCGTTTCTCAGCCGGAGATCGACGTAACACAGATTGAGCCGGGCAAAGCTTTCATCTTTACCGCAGAAGTTGCAGTGAAGCCGGAAGTAACCCTGGGCGAGTATAAAGGACTGGAAGTTCCGAAGTCCGAGACAGAAGTGACAGACGAAGAGATCGAGGCTGAACTGAAGAAAGAGCAGGAGAAGAACTCCAGAACCATCACTGTGGAAGACCGCGGAGCAGAGAACGGCGACATCGCCACCATCGACTTCGAGGGATTTGTAGACGGAACCGCTTTCGAGGGCGGCAAGGGCACTGATTATCCGCTGACACTTGGTTCCGGTTCTTTTATTCCGGGATTCGAAGACCAGCTTGTAGGCGCTAAGGCCGGAGATCACGTGGAAGTGAACGTTACCTTCCCGGAGGAATATCAGTCCAAAGACCTTGCGGGCAAGGCTGCAGTATTCCAGTGCGACGTAAAGAAAGTGGAGACCAAAGAGCTTCCGGAGCTGGACGACGATTTCGCTCAGGATGTATCCGAGTTTGACACACTTGCTGAATATAAAGAAGACATTAAGAAGAATCTCGCTGAGAGAAAAGAGAAAGAAGCGCGCACAGCAAAAGAGAACGCCGCTGTAGATAAGGCGATCGAGAACGCGCAGATGGAGATCCCGGACGCAATGATCGAGACACAGATCAGCCAGATGCTGGACGACTTCTCCAGAAGAATGCAGGCTCAGGGGCTTACCATGGAGCAGTACATGCAGTTTACAGCACTGACTGCAGATAAGATGCGCGAGGAGATGAAACCTCAGGCGCTGAAGAGAATCCAGACAAGACTGGTTCTTGAGAAGATCGCAGAGACTGAGAACATCCAGCCTTCTGAGGAAGAAGTAAATGAAGAGATCAGCAAGATGGCTGAAATGTACAAGATGGAAGCAGACAAATTAAAAGAACTGCTGGGCGACCGCGAGTTAGAGCAGATGAAGAAGGATATGGCTGTACAGAAAGCCGTAACTCTGGTTGCAGACGAAGCAAAGGAAGCCTGAGCAGGAGTGAGCCATCATTTATGATGCGGCAGCGAATGGAGGCATTTTTATGAGTTTAGTACCTTATGTCATTGAACAGACCAGCAGGGGAGAGAGAAGTTACGACATCTATTCCCGTCTTCTGAAGGACAGGATCATTTTCCTGGGCGAGGAAGTCAACGATGTCAGCGCAAGCATTATCGTCGCGCAGCTTCTGTTCCTTGAGGCGGAGGACCCGGGCAAGGATATCCAGCTTTATATCAACAGCCCCGGCGGCTCTGTCACAGCGGGAATGGCAATTTATGACACGATGAAATACATCAAATGCGACGTTTCCACGATCTGTCTGGGAATGGCGGCCAGCATGGGCGCTTTCCTTCTGGCAGGAGGAACGAAGGGCAAGAGATACGCCCTGCCCCATTCCACCATTATGATCCATCAGCCTTCCGGCGGAGCGCAGGGTCAGGCTACGGAGATCCAGATCGTAGCGGATCATATCGCCCAGACCAAGAGAACGCTGAATGAGATCCTGGCAGAGAACACAGGACAGCCCATTGAAGTGGTGGAGAAAGATACCGACCGCGATAACTATATGACAGCGGAAGAAGCAAAAGCATACGGACTGATCGACGGTGTCGTCGAGCATAAATAAGGCAGAAAGACTCCTCTGACGGGGAGTCTTGTCTTGCTTTTATCAGGAACAGTAAATCAGGGAAATTTTTGCCTGGCATCATATTTAAAACAGAAAGGAAAAGTAGAATTTTCATGGCAAACAAAATGAGAGAAGGAAAAGTCAGATGCTCTTTCTGCAATAAAACCGAGGATCAGGTCCGCAAACTGATCGCAGGTCCCAACGGTGTTTTTATCTGTGACCAGTGTATCGGGATCTGCTCGGAGATTATTGAAGAGGAAGTGGGAGGCTACGGCCAGGATGAGAATTATGACTCCGACATTAACCTGCTGAAACCGGAAGAGATCCACAGGATCCTCGATGATTATGTGATCGGTCAGGACGACGCCAAGAAAGTGCTTTCTGTGGCGGTATACAATCATTACAAAAGAATCCTGGCTGCCAGAGATCTGGACGTGGAACTTCAGAAGAGTAATATTCTCATGCTGGGTCCCACCGGTTCCGGTAAGACGCTGCTGGCGCAGACACTGGCCCGCCTTCTGAATGTGCCTTTTGCCATTGCGGACGCAACTACACTGACAGAGGCCGGATACGTGGGCGAGGATGTGGAGAATATCCTTCTGAAGATCATCCAGGCGGCCGACTATGATATAGAGCGGGCGCAGTACGGCATTATCTATATAGACGAGATCGATAAGATCACAAGAAAATCAGAGAACGCGTCCATCACCCGGGATGTTTCCGGAGAGGGCGTGCAGCAGGCTCTTCTTAAGATCCTGGAGGGTACCATTGCCAGTGTTCCGCCTCAGGGAGGAAGGAAACACCCCCATCAGGAGTTTATCCAGATCGACACCACCAACATCCTGTTTATCTGCGGCGGAGCCTTTGACGGTATCGAAAAGATCATTGAGACAAGACAGAACACCAAATCCATCGGATTCGGCGCCGAGGTTTCCGCGAAGGAAGACAGGAACATCGGAGAGGTGCTCAAAGACGTTATGCCTGAGGACTTCATCAAGTTCGGTCTGATCCCCGAGTTTATCGGCCGTGTTCCCATTGTGGTGACACTGAACGGCCTTGACGAACAGGCGCTGATCCGGATTCTGAAAGAGCCCAAGAACTCTCTTACAAAACAGTATCACAAGCTTTTTGAACTGGACGGAGTAGAACTTGAATTTAAAGAGGACGCTCTGGGAGCAGTGGCGCAGAAATCTCTGGCAAGAAAAACAGGGGCCAGAGGACTCCGTTCCATCATGGAAAAAACTCTGATGGACCTTATGTACAAAGCGCCTTCCGACGACACGATCAGCAAGGCGGTTATCACGAAGGAGACCGTGGAGGGAACCGGAGAACCGGAAATTATTCATGGAGAGACTCCGGCGCAGCCTGTGAACAGGAGACATACCCGTTCCAGAAAAAAAGGCGCGCCTGAAACGGCCTGAGAAAGGGACTGAAATTACATGACACAGCTTATTCATATTCTTCCGGCGATCGCCCTTCGGGGAACAACGATCCTGCCGGATATGATCGTTCATTTTGATGTGAGCAGAGAACGTTCCATCAAGGCGATCGAGGCGGCGATGCTCCATGACCAGAAGATTTTTCTGATCACACAGAAGGATCCTGAGAAGGAGAGACCGGAGCATGCCGACCTGTATAAAGTAGGAACCGTTGCGTATATTAAACAGGTAGTGAAGCTGCCCCACGAACTTCTCCGCGTTCTGGTGGAGGGAAAAGAGAGGGCGGAGCTTTTGAGCATAGAACAGGAAGATCCTTTCCTGAAAGTAGAAGTTACCGGCTTCGAGGAGGATTCCGGACACTATCCGGATACCGTGAAAGAAGCCATGTACAGAAGCATACAGGGGCTTTTCCAGCGTTACTGCATGGAGAGCGGGAAGATCGGCAGGGAACTGGCGGCCCAGATCCTGGATATCCAGGATCTCCGGGAGTTTATCTCGCAGATATCCGTGAACCTTCCCCTTTCCTACCAGAACCGCCAGAAACTTCTGGAGGCGGTAACTCTGGAGGAACAGTACGAAACTTTGGGAGCGGTTATTCAGAGTGAACTGTAAATCCTTGAAGTGGGCCATGACCTGCAGCAGAAACTGAAAAGCAGGATCGATAAGAACCAGAGAGAATATATCCTGCGGGAACAGCTGAAGCTGATCCGCGAGGAACTGGGCGAGGACCGCACCTCCGACGCTGCGGAGGAATATAAGGCGAAGCTTGAGAAACTGGAAGCGTCCGACGAGGTAAAAGAAAAGATCGCCAAAGAGATCGACCGGTTCAAAAGCATGAGCGGAAGCGCGGCGGAGAGCAGCGTGCTCGGCACGTATATCGAGACTCTTCTCAGCCTGCCCTGGGATCACCGTTCCAAGGATTCCGACGACCTGAAAGAGGCGTGGAAGATCCTGGAGGAAGGCCACTACGGACTTAAGGATGTAAAAGAGCGGATCATGGAGTTCCTTTCTGTGCGGAAGCTCACATCAGGAGGAAAAACGCCGATCCTCTGTCTGGTGGGACCTCCGGGTACAGGCAAAACTTCTATCGCGAAATCCGTAGCGGAAGCCCTGCATAAGAAGTATGTGAGGATCTGCCTGGGCGGCGTCCGGGATGAAGCGGAGATCCGCGGCCACAGGAAGACTTATGTGGGAGCCATGCCGGGAAGGATCACGGCGGCCCTGCAGCAGGCAGGGGTAAGCAATCCCCTGATGCTTCTTGACGAGATCGACAAGACAAGCAGCGACTACAGAGGGGATGTTTCTTCCGCTCTTCTGGAAGTGCTGGATCCTGAACAGAACATGAGATTCAACGATCATTATGTGGAGATCTCCCAGGATCTTTCGGAGGTCCTGTTTATCGCCACAGCCAATGATATGCAGGAAATCCCCCGTCCTCTTCTGGACCGTATGGAAGTGATCGAGATCTCCGGCTACACGGAGAATGAGAAAGAACATATCGCGAAGGAGCATCTGATCCCCAAACAGATGGAGATCAACGGGATACAGAAGAACCAGCTGTCCATCCAGACGCCGGCTCTCCGGAAGATCATCAATCAGTACACAAAAGAAGCGGGAGTCCGCAGCCTTGAGAGAAAGATCGGACAGATCTGCCGCAAAGCCGCCAGAGAGATCATGGAGAACGGCAAAGAAAAAGTAACGGTAAATACCAGAAATCTGGAAACATTCCTGGGCAGAAGCAAATACAGCTACATGATGGCGAACAAAAAGGACGAAGTGGGAATCGCCAGGGGTCTGGCGTGGACCCAGGTAGGCGGAGACACCCTTCAGATCGAGGTGAACGTCATGCCCGGCAAAGGCGAACTGGTGCTTACCGGCCAGCTGGGAGACGTGATGAAGGAATCCGCCCAGGCGGGAATTTCCTACATCCGTTCTGTGGCGAATGAGTACGGCATCGCCCCGGAATTTTTCCAGGAACATGACATTCATGTACATATCCCGGAGGGAGCGGTTCCAAAAGACGGACCTTCCGCCGGAATCACCATGGCTACGGCAATGCTGCCCGCGGTCATTCAGAAAAAAGTCCGGGCGGATATCGCCATGACAGGCGAGATCACTCTCCGCGGCCGCGTGCTTCCCATCGGAGGCCTGAAAGAGAAACTTCTGGCGGCCAAGTACGCCAAGATCAAAGAGGTTCTCGTGCCGGGAGAAAATAAGGGAGATATCCAGGACATGGATCCGGAGATCCTTGAGGGCCTGAAGATCTCCTATGTAGACAATATGACAGATGTGATTCACGAGGCGCTGAGGAAATAACAATGCCATCCAATACAGAAAAAAAACCAAAGGTAATCAAACAGGCGGAACTGGATATCGTATGCGGCGTTACCAGCCGGCTTCCGGATACCGGAATGCCGGAGGTGGCCTTCGCGGGAAAATCCAACGTGGGGAAATCATCCCTGATCAACGGGCTTATGAACCGCAAATCCCTGGCGCGCCCCAGCGGCCAGCCGGGCACGACCCAGACGATAAATTTCTACAAGGTCAACAGGGAAATGTATCTGGTGGATCTTCCGGGATACGGATACGCCAGAGTGTCCCAGTCAGAAAAAGAAAAATGGGGGAAGATGATCGAGCGTTATCTTCACACCTCCGGAAATCTGAAAGCGGTATTTCTGCTGATCGATATCCGCCACGCGCCTTCCGCCAACGACTGCCAGATGTACGAATGGATCCTTCATAACGGGTTCCGTCCGATCATCATAGCGACGAAACTGGATAAACTGAAACGAAGCCAGGTACAGAAGAATCTGAAGATCCTGCGGGAAAGCCTGCGCCTGGAAAAAGACGTCACGGTTATCCCCTTCTCGGCGGAGACGAAGCAGGGAAGAGAAGAGATCTGGGAGCTGATCGACAGGTTCACAGATCCTGATTCCGGGGAAGAAGCCTGAAAGGACAGCGGAAAATGGGAATCATCAAAACAGTAAAGGTTGCATTTGATTATTTTAAATACGACGAAGACGGAAACGTGCAGGAAACACAGAGGGCAGTGGATAATGTCAACATCGATATCCCGGAGGGTTCCTTTGTGGCTGTACTGGGACATAACGGTTCCGGGAAATCCACCTTCGCAAAGCATATTAATGCGCTTCTCCTCCCAACAGAGGGAACGGTATGGATCGACGGAATGGATACCCTGAAAGAACCGGAACTGTGGAAGATCCGTCAGAAAGCCGGAATGGTATTCCAGAATCCGGATAACCAGATCATCGGGACCGTTGTGGAGGAGGACGTGGGATTCGGTCCGGAAAACATGGGCGTTCCCACAGACGATATCTGGAAAAGAGTGGATGAGAGCCTGGCGAAGACAGGAATGACAGCCTACCGCCATCATTCTCCCAACAAACTGTCCGGCGGGCAGAAGCAGAGAGTGGCTATCGCCGGAGTAATGGCGATGAGACCGAAATGCATTGTGCTGGACGAACCTACCGCCATGCTGGATCCCAACGGGCGGAAGGAAGTGCTGGAGGCAGTGCGCCAGCTGAACCGGGAGGAGAAGGTCACGGTAGTACTGATCACTCACTATATGGAAGAAGTGATCCATGCCGACCATGTCTATGTGATGGATGAGGGACATGTGGTGATGGAGGGAACTCCAAGAGAGATTTTTTCCCAGGTGGAGACACTGAAAAAATACCGCCTTGATGTGCCGCAGGTAACACTGCTCGCATGGGAACTGAAGAAATCCGGAGTGGATATTCCGGAAGGTATCCTGACTACGGAAGAACTGGTGAATGCCTTATGTCAATAGAACTGAAGAATGTAACATATACCTACAGTCCGGGAACAGCCTATGAGATTCACGCGCTGAAAGATATCTGTCTTACCATTCCGGACGGACAGTTTATCGGCGTGATCGGACATACGGGCAGCGGGAAATCAACGCTGATCCAGCATCTGAACGCGCTGATACGCCCCACCTCCGGTTCTGTCCTGTACAACGGAGAAGACGTGTGGGCGGAAAATTACAACAGAAAAGACCTCAGAAGCCAGGTGGGACTGGTATTCCAGTATCCGGAACATCAGCTTTTTGAGAGCGACGTGCTTTCCGACGTCTGTTTCGGGCCCATGAATCAGGGCCTGAGCCGGGAAGAGGCGGAGAAAGAGGCAAAGAAAGCCCTCCGCCAGGTGGGATTCAAAGAAAAGAACTTTCATAAATCGCCTTTTGAACTGTCCGGCGGACAGAAAAAGAGAGTGGCGATCGCGGGCGTTCTTGCCATGAATCCCAGGATCCTGATCCTTGACGAGCCCACCGCGGGCCTGGATCCCAAAGGCAGGGACGAGATCCTGGATCAGATCGCCGAACTCCATTCCGTAAGAGGGATCACCATCATTCTGGTTTCCCACAGCATGGAGGACGTGGCGAAATATGTGGAGAGGCTGATCGTAGTGAACAGAGGAGAGATCGCCTTTGACGATACTCCCAAAGAAGTCTTTTCCCATTACAGAGAACTGGAGGCCATGGGACTTGCGGCGCCGCAGATCACCTATATCATGCACGCCCTGAAAGAAAAGGGACTGAATGTGGATCCCGGCGCGACTACGGTTCCGGAAGCCTGTGAGGATATTCTGAGAGCCCTGCGGGAAGCAGGTTCTCCTCTGCTGAAAGGAGGGCCCGCAAAATGATCAGAGACATTACCATAGGTCAGTATTATCCGGCGGATTCCGTGCTTCACAGACTGGATCCCAGGACTAAGCTCGCAGGAACGCTGATCTTCATCGTATCCGTGTTTCTGTTCCACACCCTGCCGGGATACGCGGTGGCTACGGTGTTCCTGGCGGCGGTGATAAAGATATCCAAAGTCCCGGTAAAGTTTATCTTTAAAGGACTGAAAGCTATTTTTCTGATCCTTCTGATCACAATGATCTTCAATATGCTCCTGACTCCGGGAGAGGAACTGTGGAGCCTGGGATTTATTGATATCACAAAAGAGGGGGTTTCCATGGCGGTGAGAATGGCGATCCGCCTGATCTACCTGGTGGTGGGGTCCTCGCTCATGACGCTGACCACCACTCCGAACCAGCTGACAGACGGACTGGAAAAAAGCCTCCGGCCTCTGAACCGGATTCATGTTCCGGTCCATGAGATCGCGATGATGATGTCCATCGCCCTCCGCTTCATTCCGATCCTTCTCGAGGAAACGGATAAGATCATGAAGGCGCAGATCGCCAGGGGCGCGGATTTTGAAAGCGGGAATCTGATCCAGAAAGTAAAGAACATGGTTCCCCTGCTGGTGCCGCTGTTTATCTCCGCATTCCGCCGGGCCAACGATCTCGCCATGGCCATGGAGGCCAGATGCTATCACGGGGGCAGCCACAGAACGCAGATGAAACCTCTTCAGTACAAGAGCAGGGACAGAGTGGCCTATCTGGTGCTTCTTCTGTATCTGGCGGCGGCTGTCGCGTTCCGCGTCGCCGGGATTTAGGAGGTGTTCCTGATGAAAAGAATCGGACTGGTGGTAGCCTATGACGGCACCAATTACTGCGGCTGGCAGATACAGCCCAACGGCATCACGATCCAGGGAGTCCTGAACGATACCCTCTCGGAACTTCTTGGAGAAAAGATCGAGATCATGGGGGCGAGCCGCACGGACGCGGGGGTTCATGCCCTCGGCAACGTGGCGGTGTTTGATACCAATACCCGGATCCCCGGGGAAAAAATTTCCTACGCTCTGAACCAGCGGCTTCCGGAAGATATCCGGATACAGCTTTCAGAAGAAGTAGAACCGGATTTTCATCCCAGATACTGTGACAGCGAGAAGACCTACGAGTACCGGATTCTGAACCGGAGATTTCAGGTTCCCACAGAGCGGCTTTATTCTTATTTCTATCATTATAGGCTGGATGTGGACAAAATGCGGGAGGCGACCTCCTACCTGATCGGCAGACATGATTTTGCCAGTTTCTGCGGTACAGGGGCGCAGGTAAAATCAACGGTGCGTACGGTTACCGGGATCGAGGTGTGGAAAGACGGCGACATGATCACCATACGGGTCTCCGGAGAAGGGTTCCTCTACAATATGGTGCGGATCATAGCCGGCACGTTGATCCAGGTGGGAAACGGGCAGTATCCCCCTGAGAGAGTAAGAGATATACTCAACGCTTGCGACCGGGCCGCGGCGGGACCAACGGCTCCGGCTCACGGACTGACGTTGATGGGAATAGAGTTTTACGATTAAAAACAGCCGGATTCGGGCAGACGCCTGAATCCGGCTGTTGGTGTATGTGCGCCTGGCGGCGCCGCTTTTTAATAATATTCGTGATCGATCTGGATCACGGCGAAATACTTCCTGCCAAGATACCGGTGGATACGGCTTTTCAGTTCGTTGACGATCTCATTGTCCGTAAGCTTCGAGCCGCTGGGAACGGAGATATCGAAGATCAGGTTTGTCCGGGTGTTCCCGCTGACCATGCGGAAATCATGGATGCTCAGCGTGCTGTCAAAATCCCTGACAATCTGATATACTTTCTCCTTCATTTCCAGAACTTCCTCGTCGTTGGTGACGATGGGATCCATGTGGATGGTGGCGGAACAGTGGAGCTTTTTCTGAAGCTCATGTTCGATATGGTCGATCTGTTCATGGATCGCCTGGATATCCCCCTCCGCGTCAACCTCCGCGTGGAGAGAGATCATCAGCCTGCCGGGGCCGTAATCATGTACGATAAGGTCGTGGATATCGTAGATCAGGGGATGTGAAACGACGATCTCCCGGATCTCTTTGATAAATTCCTTCTTGGGCGGCTGTCCCAGAAGAAGGTCCATGGTTTCCTTCAAAGTGGAGCCTCCCGTATACAGGATAAAGATCCCCACAAGTACGCCGAACCAGCCGTCCAGAATGAGGCCGGTAAAGTGGCTGATCAATGTGGCGGCCAGGACCAGCGCGGTGGAGACCGTGTCGCTGAGACTGTCCATGGCGGTGGCCTTCATGGCGGCGCTGTCTATTTTGCGGCTTATGGAACGGTTGTAATAAAACATATAGATCTTTACCACAATGGAGGCGGCAAGGATACCCAGTACAAGCGGGCTGCTGTCCACGGCTTCCGGATGGAGGATCTTTTCCACGGAGGATTTTGCCAGCTCGAAGCCCATGATCAGGATCGCCACCGAGACGAGAAGGCCGGATATGTATTCCATCCTTCCATGTCCGAAGGGATGTTCCGGGTCGGGCTTCTGTCCGGAAATCCGGAATCCGATGAGCGTGATAATGGAGGAACCCGCGTCGGAAAGATTGTTGAAAGCGTCGGCCGTGATGGCGATGGAATTACTCAGAATACCGGCGATCCATTTTCCGAGGAAAAGAAGCAGGTTCAGGCCGATCCCCACGGCGCCGCAGAGCGTGCCGTACGCCTGGCGTACCTGGGGCGAAGAATAGTTTTTCCGGTTTTTTATAAATATGGCGGATAAAAAACGAATCATGTTTACATCTCCCTGTATCTGAAATTATGGAGAGTCAGAAAACAGAAACAGGAATTCTGGCTCTGGCACTTATCCTAGCATATTCTATTATAAAATGCCAGAATGATTTACAATTTCGCCGGGAAATGATATATTTCAATTATAAAAGTAAATCATACGCGGGAGATATTATATGAAAAATCTGGAAAGAATAGTAA